>Ga0123356_10001819_pt1 | contig 23175 bp, 23 predicted proteins | sample TergutEmb28metaG_2_FD_92546 | JGI IMG/M metagenome (GOLD analysis project Ga0123356, IMG submission 92546) | Embiratermes neotenicus P3 segment gut microbial communities from Petit-Saut dam, French Guiana - Emb289 P3 | ecosystem: Host-associated > Arthropoda: Insects > Digestive system > Gut ...
ACCATCTGCCCAACGAACACTTCTAAAAAGCATCAAAGCAAAATCTTCAGGCATCACAAACTTATCCATATTATTAACTATAGTAATCATACATATAAATATATATCATAAAAACATATAAACCTATGCACTATCTCAAGTTCATGAGCGTTTAAATATATCTTCTAGCATTAGTAGAGTATTCTTCATATTCTTTTCCATAATGTTCTTTAAGAAACTCTTCTTCTCGTAAGATTTGTCGATGTATCATTATTGTTAGAAAGATTAGAAATATACTTGTAACAATTGTTGGGTAAGATAAAAAAACACCGAGGAAAAAAGCTATGAAAGCTATATAAATAGGATTTCGGCTAAGAGCAAATGTACCTGTTGTAATTAATTCATCCTTTGTATTTTCATCTATACCAACTCGAAAAGAATTACCAAATATCTTTAATGTAATTGCAAACCATATCAAGCTAATTGTACAAATAATAATAGCCAAAAAATTTAGAATATCAATATTCCAAAAAGAAGTCTCAAGAATCATAGGAAATGGCAAATTGAAAATAGGTGCCAAAAGTGCATAAAAGAAACATAAAACAATTGGAACAAGGATAAAATCTGTTTTATCAGTTACACCAAATACTATTGCATTTATTCCCTTACGTTTGAGCATTGCAGATCTTATAATTACCATTGTTATTAAAATAGCTAATTCTAGTATAATAATATATTCCATATTCATATCCTCCTTTATTATAAGATATATAATCTTTATAGTCCCTGTCAAAAGTTTAATTTATAATATAACTTCTGTTTAATGTAATTTCCAGTTTAATGTAATTTCGGTTTAATGTAATTTCATGTGTGATAGGATAAATGATAATAGAAATCCTAAAGCCATTACAAGGCCAGTCCATTCATGCATCTCATTAAATGCTTCTGGTAACATAGTATCAGCTATCATAGCTAAAAGTGCACCAGATGCCACACCTAATGCTCCTGCTAAGATGTGTTTATCTGTATGGGAAAATATAATATAGCTTAACATTGCAGAGATAGCTGTTAAAGCTATTACAAGAATCCATATTCCAATTATGTTTTTTCCTTTCCACCCACCTAATCTCATATTTAATGAAGCTGAAAGTCCTTCAAATGAATTTGCAATTAAAACAGAAAATAACAATGCAATGCTTATTGGTCCTCCAATAAAAAAGGTTAATCCAATAGCTATTGCTTCTGGAATTCCATCTAACAATGCACCAACTACTGTGGTTAAACCTTGAACTTGATATTTGTTGAAATAGTGAGTAGGTCTATGTTTGAGGGGAATGAATTTATTAAACTCCCTTTTGGTATTAGTATAGACATTTTCAGTATTGGTCATCTTAGAGATATTAGATTTATAATCTTTTTTGTATTTTTCAATACTATGCTTCTGAATATAAGCATCTATTACAGTAAATATAACAACACCAGCTACAAATCCTATTGCTGTTGGATAAATATTTCCATAAGAATAAGCTTCAAAAAGAAGTTCAAAACATACAGCTGAGATTAACATTCCTGCACTAAAGGCAGTTAACATAGCTATTACTTTTTTAGGTATATTGTATTTATATCCAAAAAAACCACCTATAAGTAGTGCAAAGCTACCAATAGTTCCCCATAAAGCTGCAATAATGTATCCAGGAATCATCATTATAAACACGTATAGTTTTTAAGTATCTTTTAAGTATATTTTAAATATCTTTTATTTCATTTTTTTTTAAATGTATTCTATTCCTTAATCTTTTTTAATTGAGAAAATAAAAACTTCATAAGTTTCCTCACTTTTAATTATTTTTTTCATTTTATTATCACTTGTAAAACCAACTTTTTTTAGAACTTTTTGGGAAACTAAATTATTTACAAATGGAGTTGCAAATATACAATCAATATCAAAGGTTTTAAATCCATAGTCAACCATTTCTTTAATAGCTAAAGTCATAATTCCATTGTTCCAATACTTTTCAGCTAACCAATATCCTAATTCGGCTTGTTTATCACATATATTTATAGCTGTATCCTGAATTTGAGTATTTGGAACTGTATTTTTGCTATTGTTTTTTTCATTGTTTTGGGGTATTACAGCTATTGATCCACAGGCTTCTCTATTTATTTCAATGGTAAATACAGTACCAGAATCTTCTTTTAAAATCATATTTACAAATGATTCAGCATCTTTTTTAGAGTAAGGATGTGGAAACTCATTAGTAAGCCATTTAGCTATATTTTTATTGTTAGCATATTTAGCTATATTATCAATATCTGTTTTTCTGAATTTTCTTAGTTTATATTCAATTTTAGTCATTTAACTCATTAATTTATTTGAATTATTTGATATTTTGATGTTTTCATTAGATGATTATTTTTTTGTTTTTCACATAGATTCTACCAATACTTCTCATATAATTACCAATATTTCTCATACAATTTTGGAACGAGTTTTCTTAAACTTTCACCATCATCTTCATCCCAATCAGCATCTATATCTTCACCAAAGGATATTTCATCTACAATTCCGAATATTGCATCTGAATCTAGTTCAAATTCATCTATTCTTTGGAAATAGACATCATAATCATCAGTTCCTATTTTTTTATTAAAAGCATCTAGAGCTACAGCTAACATTTGTTCATTTTCAAAATAATCATCTTCATAAGGCATATCTAAATCAATGAGAGAATCTGGATCAATCATTGCATTAAAATATGGTTCTTTTCCTCGTGAGATTAACCATCCTCTAAAATAATCAAAACCATCATCGCTGCAACCTCCATTCATAGCATACGCAGCTGCCCAAAGTTTACTTTTATAAGACTCTTTTGCATAAATATCATAGATCTTTCCAAATCTTAATATGTCTTCTTGGGAATACTCAGATAATTTATTTATCAATATCTCCATTTCTTTGTCAGTTTCCCAATTTGCTTCTTGGTAGGATGTTTGAATTAATTCCCAAAATTTGTTTTTATCCATCATAATTTTACTCCTATTTTTCAGTGTTTGAATGTAGATTATTTTATTTTTTTTATTTTTATTACTTAGTCAGCTATTATATTCCTTTTTATTAATTATTTACTTAGTTTAACAACAATAATTATATTCTTTAAAATATTTAATATTTTTTATAAAAATACTATTTATAAATGTATTAGAAAAAAGAATAGAATATTTATAATAAAAAATAAAAAATAATAAAAAATAATAATAATTAATAAATAATAAAATTATATGAAAAAATAAGATATATAATGAATTTACAATAAATTAGAGATAGATAAACTTATTTTTTACCAACAAGGATGTAACTAAGGGGGAAATTCTTTAAAAATTCTATTGATTCATTATTAGCCATTTCTAAGTTATATTCATCAAATTCTTCTATTTCTATACCATTTTTTAATATAGCATTTAAAATATCAGATATTTTATGCATAAACCAATAACATTCTTTTGATTCATACTTAACTCCTCCAACATAATCCAACCCATCTTCATAGTTGTAAGGCCCGCTGTTAAAGTATGAAGTCATTTCATCAAAGTTTTGTTTTTTAGGATCAAACCCATTTTCAAAAAAGTATGCAAAGGGATGCATTTCAAAAATTAATACTTTTCCATCTTTTTTCAAGAGTCTGCTTACAACAGAGAAATAGTCATTTAAATCAGGAAACCATTGAAGTGATCCTTCAGAAATGTAAATAAAATCAAAGTAGTTATTATATTTAGTATCGATTTCTAAAATATCACATCTTTCAAACTTTGCATTTAATTTTGATATTTTTGCAAGTTCTTTTGCCTCTCTTATTGCAATATCAGAAATATCAAATCCTATAGCTTTTTTTGCACCATATTTCATAAGTGATAATAATTCTCTTCCATTGTTACAAGGTAGCTGTGATATAGTTTTATTGGTTAAATTGATATTTTTTATTTTATCAATTAATACATCATCGCAATCTCGATTTAATGTTGTAAAATTAGGATCTTCAAAACCAGTTTGTAAGGAGTTGTTTCTTGCTTTTTGATGATATTTTAAGCCTTGATTCCAGGCAGCTCTATTGGTTTCAGTAATGGTTTTTTTGTTCATAGTATCAACTCAATAAATAGTTTGTCAGTCAAGTTGATTTTTAAAAATAGAATTAGTCAAAGGCATTTAAATAATTAATTTTAGAGTTTATAATTATTGAAAGATTATTGTTCAGTTAAAGGGGCATTAATTATTCTTTCACATTCTTTTATGAAAAAAATCGCATCTTCAATGGAAGATTCTGCCTTTGATTTGTTAAATTGAACAATAACATCATAATCAGCTTTATTTCTATTTTCTTCAAATTGGAAATATTTTCTTGCAAGATTTATTGGAAAGATTTTTGTTTTAACATAGTATTTACTAAATTCACTCATAGTTCCAGTGTGGGTTTTTGGTGTGATGTTCTTTAGATTTACTAAAGCTTTAGCCCCATAAAACATTGCATAATAAGTTTCACTAACACAGAGATTATATCTTTCATTTTTTAACAAAATTTTTCCATTAATTATTCTTTCCTTAGCTTCATCTAAAAGTAATATAGTTTCAACCAAGTGCAATCCCTTCTTTTTCTATAGTGGTTATGAATTTAGTGTTTTTGTTGTAGTTGTAATCTTCAACAGATAAAAGTTTGACTGAAATGTGTTCATCTTTTTCTAAATATATAGCATATGCTTTAGAATAGATGTCATCTTCAACTTTATATTTATCACTAGCTACTACTAAGATGTCAATGTCTGAATCTTTTTTATCTTCATTTCGTGCTACTGAACCAAATAATATAATTTTATTTATTAAAGAGGACTTGATAGATTTTGCATAGTTTTTAGCAAGTTCTTTTTTGTTCATGCAATAATCACCTTTTAAATATATAATCCTGATTAAATTCTTATTATAATTATTTTTTATTTATTTAATCCTATATTAATTTTTGTTCATATTTGTTAATCTAATTAAAAGTTGAAATTTTAATAAATTTAGTTGATATTTTTATAATATCATGGATTTACTGTAACAAAGTTTTTAAGCATTTTTAAGCCACTGACTCCACTTTTTTCTGGGTGGAATTGAGTTGCAAATACATTATTTTCATGTAAAACAGCTGTAACATCAAAACCATATTCTGTTGTACCAGCTATTACTTTTTTGTCTTTGGGATCTGCATAGTAAGAGTGAACATAGTAAAAATAGTCTTTATCAATTCCATCTATTATAGAACAACTTTTTTTACTTTCATGCATTGTCCTATCAAGACGATTCCAACCCATATGTGGAATTTTAAGACCAATTTCTTTTGGTAACTTTTTGACTTCTCCTTTGAATATATCCAATCCTTTAATATTAGGAAATTCCTCACTACTGGATAATAAAAGCTGTAATCCTAAACAAACTCCTAAAAAAGGTTTATCTTCATTAATATGTTCGATGATTAATTTTTTATAAGGAGCAATATTCTTCATAGCTTGTCCAAATGCCCCTACTCCAGGTAATACGAGGTATTTTGCATTAGCTATTGTTTCTGGATCTTTTGTAATATTGGATTTCTGATTGATTTTTGAAAACCCATTAGAAATACTTCTAAGGTTTCCACTTCCATAGTCAATAATTGTAATCATGATTCTACCTTATTTATAATTAGAATTTTGTTTTTAATTTATAAGTAGTTAAAATTTTTTATAAATAATTGAGATTTTTCTAATTATATTTTTGTTCTTTTTAGAATTAATAGTTTTTTAGTAATTGGTTTGTTTTTAATAATTTTTAGATTGTATCTTATAACAATCTTGTATGGCAATAGTAAAATTGCCATAAGATAGTAAAATTGTTTTGATTTAGTTATATTATATTTATTTAGAAATATTGTGCTCTATTTGTAAAATTTAGGTCAAATAGAAGTTAAAATTTAAATATAATGATATACATTAATTATATTACACTTTACTAAAAAAATCATCTTTAGACAATACGATCTATTTGATTGATTTGAATTATAATATTATAAAAATGATATTTAATCTTAAGAAAAAAATCATTAAGAACGAATTGGGATGAACAAAGAAAATTTGATAATATTGAGGTTAAAACAATGACTGCAGAGATATTAATCATGAACAAAAGTGCTATTGCAATGGCTGCAGATAGTGTAGTAACAGTGGGCAATCAAAAAACTTATACAGGAGTAAATAAACTATTTATGTTATCAAATAATCCTCCTATGGGGATAATGATATATGATTCTGCTGATTTTATGAATATTCCATTAGAATCTTTAATCAAAGAATTTAGGATTAAATATGGAAATGAATTAAATAATGTCCAAGGGTTCATGACTCATTTTTTGGACTTTATTAAAAACTTTGCATTGGAAAACAGGGGGGATTTTCAAGAATATTTTGAAAATTCTATCAAGGAGTTATATAATCAAATAAAAAGAGATTTTAGTTTTTTCAATGACTTAAAAAAAGATCCTAATTCTGTAGTACATAAAGTTGAATTATCAGGGGATTATAAAAAATCTTTTTTCAATAGTGAAATATTTAGAAAGTATGATTATCACTTTAAAGAATTAGTTGAAAAAGATTTTGTTGATGAAAATGAAGAGTTTAAGAAATTAGTAATGGAAATATATAAAAAGTTATATGTAATAAATTATTTTAATCATACAGGCATCGTGATTGCAGGATTTAATAATGGAGAAATTTTTCCGTCATTTTCAGCATATGATATTTATTCTATTTTTGAAGATGAATGTAAATTTTTTAAAGAAAACTCTTCTAAGAATAATTCTCCTATTCCATTAATATTACCTTTTGCTCAGACAGATGTTGTTGAAAATTTTATCTGGGGTACAAATAATAATTTTTTAAAGGATATATTTGAAATATTTAAAGGAGCATTTGACTCATATCCTTTTAAAATAATCGATGTTCTTGAAGAGGACACTGAAATACAAAAAGAATGTTTTGAATATTTAAAAGGAAAAATAAATGATATTGGCATGGACAAAGATGAATTTGTTAGGCCTTTTGATGCTTTTTTGGAATCTTATGCTAAAGATTCTTTAAGTCCTATTTACCTTTCAATCAGTGCTCTTCCAAAGGAAGAATTAGGAAATATGTGCGAATCATTAATTCACTTAACTTCATTAAAACGCAAAGTAGATGAAGGTCTTGAAACTGTAGGTGGAGATGTTGATGTGGCAATAATTTCAAAAGGAGATGGATTTATATGGACGAAAAGAAAACATTATTTTGATTCAAACTTAAATTCTCAATTTTTTGAGCGAAAAAAAGCCAATAAAAATATATATTAGAAACTTTATAATATTAATTATAACTTAGTTCATAGTTAAGCTAGGAGGTAAAAAATGGGATTTAAATTACCTGAATTAGTAGTAAGAATTGAAGAAGAGGAAGATAACAGTGAATTAGTGGCAGAAGTTATCAAAGAAGTCCTCGATACGTTTGAAAAGAAGGCTAAAGAACGTCTTTATGGAAAATAATTTTTTATATCTTTAATTAAATCAATAACTTTATTTTGAGTTATTGATTTTTTTATTTAAGGTTTTTATTACTTTTTATAATTTTTTTATTAATAATTTTCATAAACTATCCATTTACACTTTTTTAATTTTTAGTTTTTTGGAGATTGTGCCTTAATTTTATATATCTTCTTTTTTTATAAAAGTTTAAAGCAATTCTTTTTGATAATCAATTAAATATATCCAAAGTAACGACCTAAACTCATTATATCTCCATAGCTAACATTTCCGTCTAATAAGTTTATTAATATTGGAAGGAAATCCCAACCAAATGTACTAACAATGTAAGCTAAGATAAATAAAAATGCAATTATAATTCCTACAGTGACTCCTAAAATAAAACTTAACATTCCCATATTTTTGCCTTGATTTAGTTTTTTAATGCAATAATACTTTTTCATTATTATCTATTTTTAATTTTATTGAATAGTAAAATTTATTTGTTACAAGTATTAACTATTATTATATCTATTATTTATATTTCAAAAATAGTGCTGTGAATTTTTTATTTATATTTTCTTAAGTTGATAACATTGTGATTATATGAGATTAATTATAACATTTCAACCAATATCCAATTTTGATTATTCAAAAGTTGATAATTATATAATTCAAGGTTTTATTTATAATTTATTAAAAAACACTGATTTTTCTACATATCATGATGTTAAAGGTTTTAAATTTTTTAATTTTTCAAACATATTCCCAATAACTGATTTTAATAAGGAAAGTATAAAAAATATTATTATTTCCTCTCCTAATAATGATTTTATTAAAACACTATACAATACTTTAAGAAAAATGGAGGGATTTCTTTTAAAAGGTCATGTCATGATTATCAAAAATTTGAAGATATTTAACAGCAAAAACAATAATAAATTTCTATCTAGCACCCCAATTGTACTTTTTAAGAATAATCAATCCAATATTTATTTTTCTTTTGAAAAACATCAAGATTTTGACTTTTTTTTCAGAAGATTAAAAGAAAATGCACTAAAAAAATATAATGCACATTATAATGATAATCTTAACATGGAAGATTCTTTATTCGATTCATTTGAGTTTTCTCGTGAAGTTTCAGTCAGAATAACAAAAAATAATAATAAATTTATAATAATTGGTTCTCTTTGGAAACATTTGGAAAAAAAAGGAAATGAAAATAAAAAATTTTACAGATTTTTGTTGGATGTAGGATTAGGTGAAAAAAACTCATTAGGGTTTGGAATGGTCAATAATGTGAGGGAATAAGATGTTAAATGCTCTATATGAACTGGGAAAAACATACATCGAAAAAGAAAGCTGTGATGAAATTGATATTTTAGTGGATGATTTAAAAACCACTAAATCAATAATTTTAATCGAATTTGAAATAAATGACAATAAAATAAAATGGACAGGAGTTAAAGAAAAGAGTTTTGAGCAGGCTGAGAGTAATCAATATTTATATAGGAAAGGATCTTCAAGGGGAACTAATCTCACACCCTCTGCTTTAATTACTAAAAAACCTACAAGCACATTTAATCTAAAATTTTTCAAGTGGTTTAAAAATGAGAAATCAAACTCATTTATAAAACCATTTTACGATGAAATTAATGAAAATAAAGAATCAATTTTAGAAAATATGGAAAAAGTGTTTTCTAATATTGAAATAAAAAATAATGTTCTGTTAACCTTATCTGTTGAAGAAAATGGGGATAGAAAATATTTAAACGACTACTCTTTTTTTCAACAACATCTGAAAAGCATGATTTTTGAAAAATATTATAAAAAAAGTTCACGAAATCTTGAAATGAAAGGTCGAGGGCAATGTTTATTATGTGGAGAAGATAAAGAAGTTTTTGGACTTGTTCCAAATGCTAATGGTTTTAAATTTTCCACAGAAGAAAAAAATGGGAATCTTCAAGAATTGAGCTATGTTAATCAATGGAAAATGGTTCCTATCTGTTTTGATTGCACTTTAAAGTTTAGAGCAGGCTATAAATTCGTTGATAGATATTTATCTTTTTCTGAGTTTGGATTAAACTATTATGTAATTCCAAAATTCTTATTTAAAAAAGATGATGTGATTGATAGATTATTTGATTGTTACTTAGAGGAATTTAAAGATAAAAAGAGTTATTATAATACAATAGCTACGGAAGAAGACGATATCTTTATAGAAGTTGAAGATTTAGATAATTTTTTAGAATTTACATTTTTTTTCTATGAAAGAAATAATAGTGCTTTTAATATTTTAGGAAATGTAGAAAGTGTTGTACCATCGTGGATTAATAGATTAAGAACAAATCAAAGAGAATTGATTAAAACTCCCTTATTTAGTGAGGATGCTGTTAAAGAAATTTTCATGAAAAAAGATTTCGCTGGAAATTTTTTAAATTTGTATAACTCTAATAAAAATGAAGATTATCAAAAAGTAAATGATTCTAAATGGTTTTTAGGTTTTTTAAGAGATTTCTTTCTGTACAAAGATAATAACAATTTTAAATTTTTTATTGATGTAGTTAGTTCATTTTTTAGTGGTAAAAAAGTTAATTTTGATTTTATATTAACTTATGCTATGAAAAAGATTAGAAATGATTTTAGACATGATAATGAATATTTTATGAAAATATCCACTATGGAGTTATTATGTATTCTTAAATTATTATCAAAATTAAATCTGAATTTTAATGGTGAAAATATGGAAAATTTAGTCGAAAAAAATGAAAAAGTTGAAAATAATCAATTGATTAAATATATGGATGAATTAAATACCTCCGCTAAAAAAGCGAGTTTTTTGCTTGGAGTTCTTACAAGAAAGTTGATTTCAGAACAATATAAAGAACTAAAAACAACTCCATTTACTAATAAACTGTGGGGATTGTCTTTAGATGAGAAAAAAATTCAAAAATTATATCCTATGGTCATTAATAAGTTGAACGAATATAAAAAATTACATTATTATATTGAATTATCTCAAGAAATTTCAAAAAATTTACTCGAATCAGAGAATAATTGGAAATTAACTCGGGATGAAACTAGCTTTTATTTTGTTTTAGGATACACTTTATATAGACTTTATAAAAAACCAAAAAAAGATAATAATTCTGATAATGGGAGCGAATAGTAACATAAAATATTAATTAAATTAGTAATAGGTGATTTAAATGAGTGAAATAATTAAAAATAGATCAGAAATTTTGTTTTTATATGATGTTGCAGATGCTAATCCTAATGGTGATCCATTGGACAGTAATAAACCAAGATTGGATGAAGAAACTGAAATAAATATAGTTACAGATGTTCGTTTAAAAAGAACAATAAGAGATTATTTAGAAGAATATAAAAATCAAAGCTGTTTTGTTAAAGAAGTTATTTATGATGATAAAAATGGATATATTCAAGATTCTAAATTAAGAGCTAATGATTATTTACCTGAAAAAAAATATGGAAGTATTCAAGAAGCAAAAATTGAATTGAAAAAGGCGATTTTAGAGAAATGTATTGATGTCAGGCTTTTTGGAGCTACAATCATAGTAGATGGTCTTGTTAAAAAAAATTACAAAGGTTCAATTACTTTGACTGGTCCTGTTCAGTTCAGGTTAGGTCGATCATTACACAAAGTTGAAATAAACCATATTAAAGGAACTGGTGCTTTTGCTTCAGGAAAAGGTAAAACTCAGGCAACATTTAGGGAAGAATATATTCTTCCTTACTCTTTAATTGGTTTTTATGGAATAATAAATGAAAAAGCAGCAGAATCAACTCAGATGAAAGATGAGGATGTTGATTTATTATTAGATGGAATTTGGAATGGTACTAAAAATTTGATTTCAAGGTCTAAATTTGGTCAAATTCCGAGAGTTCTACTTCAAGTTGAATATAATGAGGATAATTATTTTATTGGGGATTTAGATAGACAAATTTCTTTAACGCATGATTTAGATAATGATAAACAAATTAGAAGTGTAAATGATTATAAACTAAATACAAATTCTCTTTTAAAATTGTTTGAAATAAATAAAGATAAGATAACTAAAATTAATTATAAGATAGATTCAAATATTAATTTTAATACAGATTTAATTGAAAAAATTAGGGAAATAGGAATTGAAACTATTGAATTAGAATTGTGAGTGATGGAATGTCTAAAAAAGCTTTAGTCTTTGATATTTGGGGCAATCATGCTTATTTTAGGAAAGGGTTCACAGCCACATCCACTCTTTCATATCCATTTCCAAGTAGAACTACTATTGCAGGATTTATATCTGGAATTTTAGGTCTTAAAAGAGATAGCTATTATGATTTATTCAATCATGAAAACAGTAAAATCAGTCTTCGTATTTTAAATCCTATTAAAAAGTTTAGAATTAATTTGAATTACATTAATACAAAATATGGATTTTTACTTTCAGATATTAAAGATCAAGGTAAAAGAACTCAAGTTCAAGCTGAATTTTTAAAAGATGTTAAATATAGGATTTATTTATCACTTGATAATGATAAGATAATGAATGATTTATTTGACCTATTAAATAATCATAAATCTGTTTATACTCCTTGTTTGGGTATTAGTGAATGTATAGCTAATTTTGAACTTGTTGGCAATGATTTTTTAGGTATTGAAGAAAAATCAGTAGATGAAAATGAAAATGTTTCAATAGATAGTGTTGTTACATCTGAGTATAAAATCCTCATTGAATCTGGAAAAAAATATGGATTGATTAAATCTCCAGGATTTTTTGATAATGAAAGGGCAGTTACTTCATACATTGAATATTACTATGAAGAAAATGGAAAGTCTATTAAAGTAGCTAATGTGAATTATGCTAAAATAGGTGAAGATAATGTTATCTTCTACTAATTTTTATTCTCATCGAGATAAACATCGAGATAAAAAATTAGTTGATCATTTATTAAATGTAGCCAGTTCATCTAAAAACATTTTAACGGAATCTAAATTTAAAGATAATTTGTTTTTTTCAGAAATTTCCTTTTTAATTGGAATATCGCATGATTTTGCAAAAGCTACTTCTTATTTTCAAAAATATTTGAAGGATGAATCTTATAAAACTGAAAATGCTTATCATGGCTTTTTATCTGCAGTTTTTGTTTATTTTGTAGTTAAAAATTTTTTAGAAAAATATTTGAAAGAAGAAAATAGGAATAATGGAGAAAAAAACAGTTCATTAGTAATTGATTATAATTTAATTCCTGTAATTACATATTTAATTGTTTTAAGACATCATGGAAATTTAAAAAGTCTTAAAGGAGATAGTAAAGAAATTGATAATTTAAAAAACAATTTTTATAAACTTGAAGTTCAAGTGAATGATTTAAAAAAGCAAAATTTAGATGAACTTGAATCATTTTATTCAAAAAATAATATAGATATTCATGATTTTTTAAATAACTATTCTAATTTTAAAAAGAGTATTCATAAAGATTTAAGGAAATTAACTATATCTAAAAATCTTTCTAATTATTTATATTTAAATATTCTTTATTCTATTTTATTAGATGCTGATAAGCTTGATGCTTCTGATACCCCAAAAATCCCACGAAAAGAAATTTCTGATAATATTGTAGATGAGTTTAAAGAAGAAAAATTTAAAAATTATGAGGGAATAAACGAAATCAGAGAAAAATCCTATTTAGAAGTAATTGATAAAATCAATTCATTAAATATTAAAAATAATAAAATATTCTCTTTAGAACTACCTACTGGGTGTGGTAAAACTTTAACAGCTTTTTCAGCTGCTCTAAAGTTAAGAAAAAAAATTAATACTGAATTTGATTTTACTCCAAGAATAATATATTCACTTCCTTTTTTAAGTATTATAGATCAAAATGAATCTGTAATTCGGGAAATTTTAGATGAATTTAATTTAAAAGGTTCTGATTTTTTATTAAAGCACAACTATATGTCTGATATGAATTATAAATCTTCAGATGAATTAGAAGAATATGATGAAAATAAATCTCAACTTTTAACTGAAGGATGGTATTCAGAAATAATTATTACAACATTTATCCAATTATTTTATACCTTAATTTCAAATAAAAATAAATCTTTAAGGAAATTTCATAATATTACAAATTCTATTATCCTTTTGGATGAAGTACAATCTATTCCTTACAAATTTTGGCCAATAGTTAATAAAATCTTAACTAAAATTTCAGAAAAGTTCAATGTTTGGATTATTTTAATGACTGCCACGCAACCACTGATTTTTAAAGAGAATGAAGAAATAATTCCTTTAATTGAAAATAAAAAAGAATATTTTGAATCTTTCAACAGAGTTAAATTTAATTTTGATTTTGAAGATAAAAATTTTGAAGATTTTAAAGAGGAAGCTATTGAAGCTATTAGTGAAAATTCAGATAAAGACATGATGTTTGTTTTAAATACTATAAATTCATCTAAAGAATTATATGATTATATAAAAAAATATTTTTATAATGAATTTTTTGAAACAGATTTAAATGGTATTGTAAATATTGAAAAATCGAATAAAAATATAGATTTAATCTATTTATCCACAAATATTATTCCAAAACACAGATTAAATAAAATTAATCATATTAAAAAATCTGAAAATAGAAAAATTATAGTGACAACTCAGTTAATTGAAGCAGGGGTAGATATTAGTGTAGATATTATCTATCGAGATATAGCTCCTTTAGACTCTATTATTCAAACTGCTGGAAGATGTAATAGGAATTATTCAGAAGAGTTAGGTGAAGTAAATATTATCAATTTAGTTAATGAGAAAAATAAGTCTTTTGGAAGGTTTGTATACAAAAATATTTTATTGCAATCAACTATGAATACTATTTCTGATAAATCTATAGATGAAAAAGAATTTAATCAATTTTCGAAGAAATATTACGAAGAATTGTTAAAGTATGGTACTCAAAATGATTCTAAAAATTTATTAGAGATTTTAAACAAATTAAAATATGGAGAAATTTATCAAAATTTCCAATTATTGGATAATAAAACAATTCCTAAAATTGATGTATTCATAAATATAAATGACGAATCAAATAAAATATGGGAAGAATTTTGTGAGACAAAAAAAGAAAAAAATCTTTTTAAAAGAAAAAATATGTTTTTAAAAATTAAAAGCAAATTCTATAACTACATTATTTCTGTAAATGATAAAGATTTTGGAAGAGCATTACGTTTCAATGAATGTTTAGGATATATTGACAACAATTATCTAGATAAATATAACATAGAAACTGGGTTTATATATGAAAATGAGGAAAAAACATTTATTTTATAAAAATAAATCTCAGGAGAGGATAAAATACTTATTACTGGTGTTATGGTTCAATATTTCAAATCATGTAAAAGAGAACTTTGGTTTTTTGCCCATAGAATCAACATGAACTATGATAATGAAGATATTTCTATTGGAAAATTAATTCATGAAAAAAGTTATAAAAGAGAGAATAAAGAGGTCAACTTCGATAACATGGCGTTTGATTTTGTAAAAAAGAAAGAGGGAATTTCAATCTTCGAAATAAAAAAATCTAGTAAATTAACTGAACCTGCAAAATATCAACTTATCTACTATTTATATAATATGAAAAAAAGTGGAATAGATGCAAAAGGATATTTGGTTTATCCAGAGGAGAGAAAAAGAGAAAAATTTGAATTGGATGAGGAACTTGAAAAGGAAATGGATAACATAATTGAAGAAATAAAAAAAACTATTTCATTAAAAAAACCACCTAAAGCTATTAAAAAACCTTACTGTAAACGATGTTCTTTTTATGAATTATGTATGGTTTAATATATTATTAGATATTTTTTAGAGGTATAAACATGAAGAAACCATTATATATAAATTCACATGGAAAATTATCAAGAAAAGGAAATACACTTTTTTTTGAAGCAATGGATGAGGATAAAAAAGCTTTACCTATTCATGCTATAAGTGAAGTTAATTGCCATGGAAAAGTATCATTGACTTCTGGAGCTTCGACGATTTTAATGAAAGAAGGAATCCCTGTTCATTTTTTTAATAAATATTCTTTTTATGAAGGGTCACTCTATCCAAAAATTAATCTTAATTCAGGATTAGTTGTTGTAAAACAGTCCGAACATTATTCAAATGAAGAAAAAAGAGAATTCATAGCAAAAGAATTTGTTGAAGGAATTAAACACAATGTCACAACTATTTTAAAATATTATTTAAAAAAAGGCAAAGATTTAGATTTTCATCTAGAAGCTATTGAAAATGAAAAAATTAAAGGGAATATCTCACAGATAATGAGTAGTGAGGGAAGAATATGGAATCATTATTATCAAAGTTTTAATTATATTATAAAACGTTTTGAATTTGATAAAAGGGAAATAAGGCCACCTACATCAGAATTAAATGCTTTAATATCATTTGGGAATTCTCTTTTATATTCGACTTGTCTTTCAGAAATTTATCATACTTATCTTCATCCTTCTGTTAGTTTTCTCCATGAACCTTCTGAACGAAGATTTTCTTTAGCATTGGATTTAGCAGACATGTTTAAACCAATAATTGTTAGTAGGATAATTTTTAAATTAATTAATACTAACATGATTACTGAAAAACATTTTCAAGAAGATGTGGGAGTTTTGCTTAATGAAAAAGGACGGAAGATATTTATTGCTGAGTATCAAAAAAAATTAGAAACTACAATTCAGCATCAAATTCTAAAAAAGAAGGTTTCTTATAAATATTTGATTCGTTTAGAGTGCTATAAAATAATAAAACATATTCTTAATGATAAAACTTATGAGAGTTTTAGGATGTGGTGGTAATGTATGTTGTGATTGTTTATGATATAGGAGTAGAAAGAGTAAATAAAGTACACAAATACTTAAAAACGGTTCTCTTTTGGGTTCAAAATTCTGTTTTTGAAGGGGATTTATCAAAATCAGAGTTAAAAAAAGTGAAAATGGATTTAGATGAACTCATAGAAAAAGACACTGATTCAATAATTATTTTCCAATTCCCAGAAAAATTCTTAAAAAAAGAAATTTTAGGGTTAGAAAAAAATAGTATTGATTTAATTATATGAAAATACATATCTTATTTGAATCTGAAAAAATTACTTATTTTTTAGTCCATCTTTATATATGGAATACATTATTATAGGTTGACTTATATATACTGATTATAGAGAGAATTTCCACATTTTTTTAGCAAAAATAAGCGATTTTCGGCTCGGTTTAAAATTGACTTTATAGTATGGAAACAATTCTTTTCTAAATCAATATTAAATTTAATATCATAGTTTAAAATTGACTTTATAGTATGGAAACGTAGCTGGTGGTTGATTAGCATTGTATTTTTTATACATTGTTTAAAATTGACTTTATAGTATGGAAACTGATAATATTAAGGATATATTCACCGAATGCTTGGAGGGTTTAAAATTGACTTTATAGTATGGAAACTTAATTTCAAAAGGAATTTTAGGATCAAGTCTTCTAGGTTTAAAATTGACTTTATAGTATGGAAACATTCTTGGTCTGGTAAACTATCTATATCAAAAGCTACGTTTAAAATTGACTTTATAGTATGGAAACGATGGTTGGGCTTCTAAATATGCTAAAATACAAATGGAGTTTAAAATTGACTTTATAGTATGGAAACTATTTTTATTCAAATATAATCTATGTCTAACAACTTCGTTTAAAATTGACTTTATAGTATGGAAACTGAAAATAAAGTAAGATTCACACGAAACAATAAAGAAAGTTTAAAATTGACTTTATAGTATGGAAACACCTTGACATTCACTGTTTTATTCAGCGAATTTATCATAGTTTAAAATTGACTTTATAGTATGGAAACTACATCATCTTCCTCATCAAATACATTTTCAGTTTCAATGTTTAAAATTGACTTTATAGTATGGAAACGCATTTACTCCGTACATTTGTAAACTAGCATATGCTCCGTTTAAAATTGACTTTATAGTATGGAAACTAAATTATAATAGCTTTTGATAATATGAGAGATAATCGTTTAAAATTGACTTTATAGTATGGAAACGATGGTGGTTTTGGAGATATTGAGAATCATGCAATACGTTTAAAATTGACTTTATAGTATGGAAACGAATCACAAGACGATATAGTGCCACTATGGAAAATGTGTTTAAAATTGACTTTATAGTATGGAAACGACAGTTTCCAAAAGGAAGATGCTCCTGAAGAGGCTAGTTTAAAATTGACTTTATAGTATGGAAACCTCATAACTGCTTGTGTATTGCATAGTAGTGATGATAAGTTTAAAATTGACTTTATAGTATGGAAACTGATTGAAGGGGAAATTCATATAAATAGACCAGATACAGTTTAAAATTGACTTTATAGTATGGAAACGAGTATTCCTCTATTTTTGGTGCTTTAGTACTTATTGGTTTAAAATTGACTTTATAGTATGGAAACCTTTTATGCTATAATTAGATACTTCTTTCATTTTTTCGTTTAAAATTGACTTTATAGTATGGAAACACAGAATTAAGATCTGTTGCAATTATGTATAAATTATGTTTAAAATTGACTTTATAGTATGGAAACGTAGATTTAATAGGCATGCCAAGATGATTAGTTTTTTCGTTTAAAATTGACTTTATAGTATGGAAACAACACTTCTATGATAAAGCTTTTAACGAAGCCTTAAAGTTTAAAATTGACTTTATAGTATGGAAACGCAGGAGAATACTGATATCCTGCAAAAACACTACTGTGTTTAAAATTGACTTTATAGTATGGAAACGTATAAAAACTAAGCTCTGGCAAATCAGATTTAACTAAGTTTAAAATTGACTTTATAGTATGGAAACATACCAGCTATTGCGGGTTGAAGATTAAGTTTATCAAGTTTAAAATTGACTTTATAGTATGGAAACAGTATTGGTGGAGATGTTACTAGTTGGAGAGAACAAGTTTAAAATTGACTTTATAGTATGGAAACAGATTCGGCGTATAGAAATGTTCGAACGGTGTTACAGGTTTAAAATTGACTTTATAGTATGGAAACATCTTAAACAAGATGAAATTCTAATAGTATCATTCAGTTTAAAATTGACTTTATAGTATGGAAACTTTGTCATAATATTATAACCTCAATAATAATAATGAAGTTTAAAATTGACTTTATAGTATGGAAACTTAAATAAGTCATTAGCATCATCATTAAAGTGTTTACGGTTTAAAATTGACTTTATAGTATGGAAACTTGGGAAGAGTCTCATATAAAGTATGAAAAGAAATATGTTTAAAATTGACTTTATAGTATGGAAACGTGCTTATGGCTTTCCTTATCTTAGTGCTTTGGAAAGTTTAAAATTGACTTTATAGTATGGAAACTAGTATATAAAAATTACTATAAAAACATATATAAAAAGTTTAAAATTGACTTTATAGTATGGAAACGCCCATCAATTGGTTTTCGTTCATTCATATTAATCACGTTTAAAATTGACTTTATAGTATGGAAACACTAAAGATATCAAAGAACTTGATAAAATTATTGAAGTTTAAAATTGACTTTATAGTATGGAAACAGGGTAAATCATATTCTGCAAATAATACTGAAGAATTAGTTTAAAATTGACTTTATAGTATGGAAACCAATGAAATTAGCATTATCACAACCTTCAAAAGGATAAGTTTAAAATTGACTTTATAGTATGGAAACACAAGTGTTCCAGCACTCATTAAGAGTGCTATGGGCAGTTTAAAATTGACTTTATAGTATGGAAACTATACTATTAAATTAATAATAAAATACAACAAGAAAAGTTTAAAATTGACTTTATAGTATGGAAACGAGTCATGTTGATGTGCAGGAAGGTTCGTTATAGCAAGTTTAAAATTGACTTTATAGTATGGAAACATTCTATATCGTAGTCAGTCATATGTTTCATAATAACAGTTTAAAATTGACTTTATAGTATGGAAACAACCAAGTACTGGAGTAGATGTAAACGCTGTAACTAGTTTAAAATTGACTTTATAGTATGGAAACTGTTATTAGTCCAGACGCTGTAATTGCTGATGTAGAGGGTTTAAAATTGACTTTATAGTATGGAAACTTCTGATATTAAAACAAGCTTAGTAGTTGATGGAAAAGTTTAAAATTGACTTTATAGTATGGAAACGTGAAATGAGAACTCAATTACACCGTAGTATTAATAGTGTTTAAAATTGACTTTATAGTATGGAAACGGTGTTCTAATGAGACAGCTCTTGCTTGGTGGTACTGGGTTTAAAATTGACTTTATAGTATGGAAACAATCTAAAGTTATGAAAGTACCTCATGATGCTGTTGGTTTAAAATTGACTTTATAGTATGGAAACATAGGAATTCCACTAATAATAGTTGGAACATATCTTTTGTTTAAAATTGACTTTATAGTATGGAAACAATATTGTAGTATAAATAGATGATTTAGCAAAGCTATCGTTTAAAATTGACTTTATAGTATGGAAACGTTTTAATGCTGTTGTTACAAGCATGACTTATTGCAAAGTTTAAAATTGACTTTATAGTATGGAAACTAATATAATATTATATACAAAAAAATATAAGTGAGGGGTTTAAAATTGACTTTATAGTATGGAAACTTTCTATGGAAATAGGAGTGGGTAGAATTGAAATTAACGGTTTAAAATTGACTTTATAGTATGGAAACCCGTTAAGCCCTGCATTAAAATTAAGTTCATCTAAAAGTTTAAAATTGACTTTATAGTATGGAAACACATAATTGCACAATTCTTCTATTTTCATTCATTTTTGTTTAAAATTGACTTTATAGTATGGAAACGATGGATGGACTACTGTAGCTGTCTCAGTTTTAAACAGTTTAAAATTGACTTTATAGTATGGAAACTAAAAATAAAGAAAATACTAGTGTTGAAGAAATAGCCATAGCATTGGCTGATGGTGGTTTAAAATTGACTTTATAGTATGGAAACACAACTTGTAGCCTATCTTCAAGCTCTTTAACTTTAAGTTTAAAATTGACTTTATAGTATGGAAACAAATGATGAAAGCACTTAGAAACTCATCACTATCTCCAAGTTTAAAATTGACTTTATAGTATGGAAACTACAAAGGAACTTTAATCTATAAAGATAAAGAGGTTAAGTTTAAAATTGACTTTATAGTATGGAAACCATTATTGCTAATACAAATATAAGATTCATATAAAAAGTTTAAAATTGACTTTATAGTATGGAAACGAGCTTCTTACGAACAAAGATTGGCTTTAGTTCAGGGGGTTTAAAATTGACTTTATAGTATGGAAACTTCAAACACCCTTTCATTTTCAAACACTATACTATTGGTTTAAAATTGACTTTATAGTATGGAAACTAGTTTTTCAGCTAAAGTAAACAGTATGACTTATATTCGTTTAAAATTGACTTTATAGTATGGAAACAACGGAACAAAACCATAAACTCCCTAAATTTTAAACTTGTTTAAAATTGACTTTATAGTATGGAAACTAAAACAGATGGATGGGCATGTACACATACATTAAGAGGTTTAAAATTGACTTTATAGTATGGAAACGCTGCTACTAAAACACTAGTTCTAGCACTCATAGTTTGTTTAAAATTGACTTTATAGTATGGAAACTCCGATGAACTTGATTCGTTAAGTAACAGATTTAAATATTGGAAAAATTGAACTTGAACTCTTAAACTTTATAAAAAATAAAAACCCTAGTTCTATCAATGAACTTTCTAACATTGTTAGTAAAGATGTTAGTAGTGTTCAAAGGAAAGTTAACAAGTTGGAAAAGGAAGGTTTAATTAGCTTTGAAAAAGGATTAAAAAATAGTAAAAAACTAGTTTTCAATTATGATAAAATTGAAATAGCTATTTAACTTATAAATTAAAATAATTTATTAATTTTTAATAAAACAACTTTTTAAACAATTTACTTTTTCTAAAAATTATTACTTTCCACGACCTTGGAGAACTTACTTTTAATACTTTTTTCATAAATATATATGGAGAGGAGAAAAATAGTAGTGGTAATAAAAATGAATAATAAAAATGTAATAAAATTATTTGAAGGTCATGAAATAAGGACCAAGTGGGATGATGAAACAGAAGAATGGTATTTTTCTGTTGTAGACATTGTAAGAGTATTGAGTGAAAGTAAAAACCCTACAACATACTGGAGAAAACTTAAACAACGGCTTAAAGAAGAAGGTAGTGAAACCGTGACAATTTGTCACGGTTTGAAAATGCCTGCTCCTGATGGTAAAATGCGATTAACTGATGTGGCTGATACTAAAGGTATATTAAGAATTATACAATCGGTTCGTTCCCCAAAAACAGAACCATTCAAATTATGGTTAGCAAAAGTTGGTCATGAAAGACTTGATGAAATTACAGGCCCTGAAAAAGCTATTGATAGGGCAATCAATACTTATCGTGCTAAAGGATATAGTGAAGCTTGGATTAATCAGAGATTAAAAAGTAAAGAAGTGCGAAAAATCTTACTGATGAGTGGGATCGTTCAGGTGTTGAAGAAGGAATTGAATATGCTATATTAACTGATGAAATTACTAATGCATTGGTTGGAATGAAGAGGAGGTAATATTGCTGGAAATGCTAGAAAAGAATTAGAAGAAAAATCAGGTAAGAAAGTCATTACTCGTAAAAATGCAAAAACTCCAGAATTGTTAGATGAAAAATTAAATTAATATTATTTAAAACCTCACCAACCAACCACAGTCCTTATCATCATAGCAAAATCAGAATCAACTATACGTTCTGTTCCTAATGTCTTTGAATGAGCATCGAGTTCTGCCACAACATGATTGTATCCTAGCTGTTTGAGTGGTTCAACAAGTCTTGGCCCATCTGTAACAGCTATTGTCTCTGTATTTTCATCGAGTTCTTCAACTTTCAGTGCATGTGGAACTCCAGCTACTATCACTAAATCAAACTCATTTTCCTTCAATATCTCTTCAGCTTTTCTTGCAGTGACAGGATATTCATCTAAGCCACCAGTTATATAGTCAACAGCTATTCCATTTTTAGCTAAATCCTTTTTTATATTTCGGGCATGGTCTCTTATTCTTGGAAGTCCTATATTCTCATCAAGGTTAGCTATAATGGTTGGCTTATTATTTGCTTTATTATCTGTTTTATTGCTTACTTTATTATTTACTTTATTGTCTTTATTTATCTCATCAAAGTTAACATTCATAACATCAGCAAATAGATAGCTAGTTTCTTTTTTTGCATTTAAAACAAAGGCGACTTTTTTCCCACTTCTTATAGCTTCCACTACTATCTTAGCTACTTCTTCCTTATTATCGCCAAAGTTTGGTTTGATGTATTCTCCCTTTGCCATTCCTCTAGTTTTTTCTATCTCTGTAGCTAACTTAAGCATTTCGATTTGGCGATTTGCTTCTTTTTCTGGAATAACATTGTACTTTACAGCTGCTTCTAGTACAGCTATAGCTCCTTCTGTGTTGTCTCCTTCTCCAAAACCACCATGTGATTCTACTGGAAGAACCACTGCTTCTGTATCTACTTTATCAATAGCTTCCTTAAGGTCTTCTCCAA
>Ga0123356_10001820_pt1 | contig 23170 bp, 14 predicted proteins | sample TergutEmb28metaG_2_FD_92546 | JGI IMG/M metagenome (GOLD analysis project Ga0123356, IMG submission 92546) | Embiratermes neotenicus P3 segment gut microbial communities from Petit-Saut dam, French Guiana - Emb289 P3 | ecosystem: Host-associated > Arthropoda: Insects > Digestive system > Gut ...
ACCGTCCATCACCGAAATATCGGCTTGAAAGCATGGAAGCTCTCGAACGTTAAAATAAAGTATGTATTAATTATATCACGGAAATGTGGGCTTGTCAAGCGGGTTTGCGAGGGAATGTTTCGATGTTGTTCGACAGCGGGAGCGTCTATAAATAAAAAAACACGTCTATTTTTAATTTATAGACGAAAAATGAGCTTTAGCGATTTTCGCGACTGTTGATTTGCTGATGTTTTCTTTGCTGTTTTCTGTTATGTATTTTGCAATTTGAGAGTAACTAAAGCCCTCGTTATGTAGTCGGGCAATCTCTGCGATATTTTCCTCGGTGGCTTTGGATTTTCTGCCAACCTTGCTTTTATTCATATTATCTTTTATATAATATAACTGGTGCTTTTCTACCATTAATTCCTCAACCTGGGTGTGGAGCTGTTCGATATATTCATCTTTCTCTTTTAGTTTTGCTTCGAGCCTTTTAATCTTCCCGGCATCTGCTGTTTTCTGCTTTTTGAAGCTGTCGGCTTTCTCGAGTTCTACGGCTCTTTCGTTAAGCTTTTCAATTGTTTCTGCCAGTTCGGTTTCCAAGCGTCTGATTTCTTTATTTAGTTTAGCGATTTTTATCATATCCTTCAATGAGCTTTCTCTTGTTCTGTCTTCAATAATTTCTGCCAGCTCCTGTTTTAAACGAGCGTTTTCCGCTTCAAGCTCTTTGTTCTTTAAGAACGCCATAAAAATTACCCTCTCTGCCGTCCATAAATTATTTCTGCACGTCTTTTTATTAAAAATAGACGATAATTTAATTTATTATCTCATATGAAATGAAGCTTGTCAATGGGGTTTGTGACAGAAGATTTCGACAGATTTCGAGTATAGTTGAAACGAAAACCGCCGATTTAGAATCGGCGGTTTTTGCTGATATTCAATTAAATTTTATTAATTACCCCTGCCACATATCTAAGTATATTCAACGCGTCTGTTGTGCCTGTATCACCTATTTTGCCGTTTGCGGCAAAGAGCTGAACCGCGTTGAGCTTATTGATTCCTGCGATATGCCGCAGAAGCGCGAGCGCGTCGGAGGTTTGAACCTCGCCTGTACCGGTGATGTCGCCTGTTTTACGAGCGAGAACGAGATAGTCGCCTGCCCCGGGTACGTTTATTGTTGCGTTTCCGTTTGCACCGATTGTCGCAGTTGATACAACCTCAAGCTCGCCGTCTGCGCCCATTCTAACGAGAATCGCGTTCTGTCCTGCAACTGTTTCCGTATTGAAGTTAACGCTTTGATTCCCTGCCGCTGTTGCGCGGATTGTCGTTGCGGGGAGAAGCGATTCACCTCTCAATGCTTGAACTGTAGCCGCAGGAATCGCGAAGTTTGCGGGGAGAGTTATAGGTGCGCCGGGTTGTGCTATCTGACCGACTGTTATAGGTGCGGTAGGTGCCGGTGTGTCGTCGCCGCCGCCACCGCCTCCTCCTCCGCCACCGCCGCCGGTGTTTCCTCCGCTACCGGCAGTAGGTACTGAAACAGCTTTAGTTGATTGCGCGAAAGTGACGGGAGTTCCTGCGGAATTGACAGCACTTATGCAAGAAACTGTTATGTTCGTACTGCCTGTGGAGTTGCCGGCTTTAACTCTGAACGTCATTGAAAAAATTATACCGTTGTCGGTAAAATTAGTTGGCGGGATTCCGCCTTCTAATAAAGGTTTTAATTCGCCGGTAGTTGTTGCGGCGGGAGCTGTATAGCTAAAATGCGTTAAAACGCCTTCCTCACCCGGAACAAATTCGAGAACTGCAGGGTCATACTTGATTAGCGGGTTCATTCCCCAGAAGCCCGGATTATTCGCTACTGATACTCTTATAATGAACTCGGTTCCGGTTGCCTGTGTTCCGGACGGAACAGTAAAGTCTATCGCCGGAGCGTTTGCGGAAGCTGTGAGTGCTGTGAAAGAAAGCAAGCTCACAAGAACTGCCGCCGCTAACATAGCGGAAAATAATTTCTTTTTCATTTTATTACCTCGTAAATACTTTAATTTTTTAAGCGTTTAAGGTGGCGAGCTCGCCTACGATGTAACGTCTGAGCATCATGAGCGCAATGTCCATATCGTCGTTCACTTTTGCTGCCGCGAGACTGCTTCCGTCAAGCGTAATAAGCCCTGCAATGTGCATTCTGAGGAGCGGTAAGTCAGTCATACCGACTTCACCGTCGCCGTTAATATCACCGAGCTTGAACGGCGTATTATTTGCCGCTACAGAAATTACAGCCGCGCCGCCCTCAAAAGTTTCTCTGCTTAAATTATACTTCACTGCGTTGCCGTGGCTGACTGCGATTACATAATCGCCGCTCGGCGCATTGCTCTTAACTCTGAAGCTTAATGTCGCAAAGGTTCCGCTTCTTGAATTATCCGCGCCGCTGTCCCATAATAAGGTCACGGGCGAAGTTGAAAGACCTGACCTTGTCAGTACTCCTGGAGTAAAGTTTGAATTAAGCTCAAGGCTGATTAATTCAAATGCGTTATTATCAAAAATGAGCGAATTCCTGAGCAGAGCGATTCCCATATTGTCGCTTACAGCAACATTAACTGTAAACACGCGGCTGTTTGACGTGCTTGCGTTGCTGACAGTGTATCTTGCACCTGTCTGCGCGAACCATCTTGCATAAAGATTTAATGTTCCCACTTGGCTTGCTGTTGTGGATACTAAGGAAGTGGAAGCGAAGGTTTCAACAGTGTACCAGCCGCCGAAAGTAAAGCCTGCTCTTGTGGGTATTGGGAGAGCTACTGCGCCGTTATACTTTGCAGGTGCGTTCGCAGGATTAGTTCCGCCGTTAAGGTTATAGGTTATGTCATAACCTGCAAAGCCGTCCATATCTGCATATTTTTTAAGTGTGAATGTAATCTCAACAGAATCAATTGGGTAATTGCTAACGGGGTTTATCGCATAGTCGTTTTGTTTACCTTGAGAATCATACCACCATGTATTGAGGATTACTATTTCGTTCCAATCGGGAGAGAGGTAAACTTCATCTTTTTTCACTGTAATCGCCGCACCGTCGATTTTTACTGAAATGTCTTCTAAGTAATACTCGTTCAGATTGATGCTTTCGCCTACGTTTACGCCAAAGTAATAGAAGTTTCCTTCATGGTCTGTCTGTAAGCCGAAATCATTAATTCTAACAGTATAAGTGCCGGGCTTATCAACAGTAGCACCTGTAAAGTTCATTGTCTGCGCTCTGCCCTGCGGTCTCTTATTGTTGAATGAAACCCAGTTGGTATTTCCTAAATCGGTTGTTTCGTGCGCCGCAAAGACTACCTGCGCCTGGCGGATAAGGTTAATAACTTCGCCGTCCTTGTCAAGTAAATCAATGCTGTAATATCCGTCAGCACCCGACCAGGAAGCAACACCCGCCTGGAACCAGCCTAAACCGTCGTTGTTCTTTTTTATGAAGTCTTCGGGAATATCAACTGTATAAACATTATTCTCGATTAAGCTTGCTACGGGGATAAACTCCTGCTGCCACGCTCTCGACTGCCATTCCATGCCGTCGAAATCTGCACCGAGGTTGAGAACAATAGCTACATCAGCATCTTCGCCGAGTTCATCTGAATTCGTAACATTAAAGGTAAATCTGACCTGCTTTACATCAGAGAAGTCTAAGCCGTAAGGGTTATAGTTACCCTCATAAAGCATTGCGCCGTTCCAGCCGCCGCGCCCTATAAGCAGGTTTTGTGTGTATTCCTTATAGATAGTATTTGTGCCGTAAAGGAAAGCGTCTTTAATCCCCAGCTCGTAGAGGTCTGTTTCCCAGTAAGCTATACCGAGCTTTAACGAATTACTGCCGCTGAATGCCGCGTAATTGTTGATATATCTTTCGAGGTCGATGAATACAGCGTTTTCAGTTTTGTTGTAAACATCGGCAACAGGAACATCAAACTGTGACCAGTTCCAGTTTCCGCCGTCACCAAGCCAAATGAGGTGCATCGTAGCATCTAAATCCGGCTTTTTATCAAAGTAGAAAGCCACGCCTGTCGCCGATTTAAACTGCCATGCTTCGAGTCTGTTGCTGTCAAAAATGCCGTCTGTGCCGTTGCTTGCCCAGAGCCACTGATTAGCGGACGCACCGCCGAAGTCATTGTTTTCGCCTAAATCAAAGGTATAATCGAAAACAGGAGTTGCCTCTGTGTAGCCATATAAGTAGGAATCCAATATTACAAGGTCGTCAAAGTTAATAGCGTTATTACCCCAATCCCAGTAGCCCAACCATATTTTTAAGTCGTCCCTGTTGAGGAAATCATCGTATCTGAAAATGTACTTCTCAAAATCGATTCTGATTGTACCGTCAGCACACATAACCGAAGAAAGCGGAATACCTGTCTGCTCCCAGCCCCAGCCTTCCATCGTGCTGCTCTGCCAAATTAAAGCAATGCTTTTGTTGTTTGCGGTTTCAAAGAGGTGCGTGTTTTCAAGCTTTAACGCTATACCTCTTGCGTTGCGGTAGTCTTGAACAGAGATACCGTTGTATACGCCGTTCATGCCGTCAACGCCCCAGTTGATTTGGCTGTTGCCCCAAATCTGCACGTCTTCATCAAGTATAGGCAGGTCGATTGTAACGCCGTCGTTGGCTTCGCAGCTACAGGTGCCGCCAAACAGCTCTGCGGTTTGCAAACCGAGCTTATCAACTCCACCGTCTCCCCAACGGGCAATAGTGATTTTAACATTCGATGCGGGTTTAATAAATTCCGAATAATTATGCAGGTGTTCGCTGAAATTAATTACTAAATCGTCGCCTTGCAAAAGCTCATTAACAGCTATATTTGATTGATTCCACCAACTGTTATTATTCGCCCATACAATAGTAATTTCGTTGATGGGGTTAGTGGGGTCTATTTGCATATCTTTTACGGAAATTCTCATGCCGTCCGCGCTTGTGAAGCTTTCGGCTCTGATTCCGTTAGATATTCCGTCTGTTCCGTCAGAACCCCATACCGCTTGCTCTTTTACGCCTATTTGACTACATCCTACGGTCGGGCATGGAAATTGCCCCTCAAAAGTACAACTATGCGTAACATAAAAATCAGGTCTTCCGAGGTTCGGGGCTGTGTGATTACTGAAGACAGGTTTTCCGTTAATGGATTCAATTTGGAAGTTCATATAATCCATAGGAATACCCCGGTACAATTCTGCTCCGGTTATTCCGAGCTTGCCGATTTCGTCGGGGTCATCACCCCATTTGCAAACAAGGATTTTAACTTCTTCGTCAGCCTTGGCAAACTCCGAATAGTTCGCTAAATGTCTGTCTAATTCAATCCGCAGAACATCACCTCTCAGCACATCGCCGACGCGAACATTTGATTGATTCCATAACCAACCGCCATCTTCCGGATTGATTGAGTGAGGGCTCTGCCAAACAATAGAAAGCTGGTCATCCCAATTTAAAGTCATTCCGTTTGTTTGAATTTCTAAGAATTTAGCTTGCGTGAAAGCACTGACGGGTATGCCGTTGTACACATCGTCCATGCCGTCAGAGCCCCAAGTAGCGATGTTTTTGTCATTATTAATAAGAGGTGCGCCTACATCAAGGCTTGTGGCTGTCGCGACGTCGATATAATCATTAATGTAATCCATTAACTCAATGTAAATTCTGTCGCGGCCGTCGCCGTAAACTGCTGTGAAAGTGCCGCTTTGATTAAAGCTCCAGCCTGCTGAAAAGCTGTAATCAAACTCAATATAATCGCCCGGCTGCGGCGGGGGAAAGAAGCTGCCGCCGAAAGGGCTTATTCCTAAAGCAGCAGAAGTAAATCTGTCAGTCCAAATGCCTGTATTACCGTTAGCGTCAATATCTAAGTTGATAACGCCGGCTTCAAAAAAGTTTCCGGCGCCTTTAATATTGCCGTCCCAGCGCATCATTTTCCAGTCCCATGTGCCCGGTTCTGCTCCGGGGCCTTCTGCCCTGAATAAAAGATTGAAGTTCCCGCCGAACGGGCGAATGTCGAGCCGCTGACCTGCGTAGAACATATCGCCGACATTATAGCCGTTTACGTCGAGATACTGCCAGCTCGTCACCCAAAAATCGGGCCACCAAGCCGAAAGATAAAACTCACTCAAGCCGGCGAGAGGCGTAAAGCTGAACCACTGTATCGTGTGCCTATCCGAATAAAAGTCTACTGCGTTCTCGTTATCGGGTTCGTTCGCACGCAGAGGACGGCTAAAACCGCCGAAAACGAAGTTTTCAGAGAGTTCATTATTATTTCCGTTTTTCCACTGAAGAGCTCCGATAAAGCCGTCCGGAATATCCCAGTTACTGCCGCTTTGCGCGCCGATGTAGATTCTGATTCCCGCTACATCAGCAAAGCTGTCGGGTAAATCGGCTTTTACGTTAAAGCTGTACTTCCCGATGTCCCATTCTGTACCGCCCGGCGGTATTGTATGTATGTTGCTGTTAAGCACCCGCGCTCCTGCCGTCAGCATAGAAGCGGGGACTGCCGCTATGACCATTACAACCGTAAGAGCCATTGCCAAAATTTTCTTTAGTTTCATATTGATTCCTTTCTCTGCCCCTATTCATAAAGGGAGTTTTGCCTACTAAAATGCTATCTTTAAGTGTACCACAAATTGAGAATTTTATCTATGCACATTGCACACAATTAATATGCTCTGTTTTTTTTATTTTTGTATAATATGCACAAATGCTTGCTTTTGCTGTTCTGCCTTTGCGAAAGGTTGATGAAGGGGTTTTTCGTGCAACAAAAAGAAGCCTGTAAAACAGGCTTCTTTTTCGCGTTTTGTTATTTGTATTGTTGCTATTCATCTAACATAAGTTGTCCGAGCTTCGCTTTGCGTTTAATTTTAGCAAGCTGTTCCTTTTGAATTTGTGCTATGCTTTTTTCGGGTGTCGGTAAATCCTCGGGCATTGTACCTCCTACGCGTTTAATGGCGGCGCGAACTTCCTGTCCTACCTCGTTATGCGCGGCATTTGCGTCTTGGGGATTGCTGATAGCTTCACGCTTTAACTTTTCTTCTGCCTGCGATATTCGGAACAGGTTAGCGATTAACTCGGTGCTTCCCATGAAATCAAGGATTTTATCGCGCACATCAAGCCCTTTCTTCCGATGAATTTCATCAACAGTAAGCCCGCCGTAAAGTCCGGCATATCCGGCATTTTGAAAAGCAGCAAATTCTTTTTCTGTAATAACACCCGCGTCACGCGCCGCTTCTGCAAGTAGCTGATTCCACTGCTTTATGTCACCGCGAACAACGAGCCGACGACTGTCTTCGTCAAGCTGATTAAATCTGTCTGCTATTTCTTGTCTGTATGTTTGAATGGCAAAGTATGTTTGACCGAGCGCAATAACTTCCTTTCGCGGGTCGCCGTTTTGAACAAGTAAGTAACAGGCATAGCGCGTTAATTCGTAATCGGGTATTGATTTTTCCGCTGTTTTAGGCATCTTTATCGTTTTCCTGACGTCAGGAAAATGTTCCGAAACCTCATTTTCACTGTTTTTACAGGCTATCATAGCTTTATCAATAACTTTTGAAAAATTTTCCCATTTTGTGTAGCCTAAGACTGGCGCAAGCTCGCGCGCTGACCAATATTCGCTCTTATCGTCACGAATATGTTTTATATCCTCAAACCGTTTATATTCCTTTGCTTTTAATTCACTCATTTCTGAAACCTTTCTAATTTATACTTAGTTCATTCTCAAGTATAGCATATTTCTTTGAAAAAAACAACTCAAATTAAATTGCTACAAGAAAAATTGCTTAAACACAATGTTTCTCTGCATTTGAATTTCTTGACAATCATAAATAACTATGATATAATAATTGTAACATATTTCACTTTCAATTACGCAATTTATTACGCAATTCATATAATTTTGTATAACTGTCGATAAATTTTAACCGGCTTTATTAGCGGATTTTGGGGTAATCAAGGGTCTTATAGTGAAACTTTGACTCTGGCATTCTCAGGTTCAAATCCTGATAGCCCAATAACAAAAAGCCGCCGATTTTTTCAATCGGCGGCTTTTACTATTAACTCTTAAATTTTATCAATTATCCCCGCAACATATCTCAAAATATTCAGTGCGTCATTGGTGCTATTTTCGCCTGTCTTGCCGTTCGCGACAAACTCTTGAATCGAGTTTAATTTGCTAATTCCTGCTACGTGTCGTAATATTGCAAGCGCGTCTGCTGTCTGCACCTCGCCTGTGCCTGTTATGTCGCCGGTCTTAAACGTTAGTACTAAGTAATCGCCGATTGCGACATTGTTCAGATTCGCGTTGCCGTTCGCGCCGACTTTGGAAGCGGAAACAAATTCAAGCTCGTTTGTAACTGCATTGAATTTCACAAGCACAGCGTTTTGTCCTGCGAAATCCGCGCCGACGCTGACGCTCACGTTCCCTGCTGTGCTGACTTTAAGCTGATTAACGGGTATATTGCTGTTTATTGTGTTAATTACAGCTCTCGGAATATTCACAATAAGCGTTGCTGTTCCCTGTACCTGCTGAACAGGCGGAGCTGCCGGTGTGTCGTCCTGCGTGGTTGAACCACCGCCTCCACCACCGCCGCCGGTCTGTCTCGGGCGGGTTTCTTCTTTATCGCAGATTGAACAGGTTCTTTTTTCGGTATTTGTTGAGCCTACTCTCGCCCAATTGCTCCATGTATGTGCGCAGTCCTCTGCACACTTGCACGGCTTTTCGCCGCAGTCCTCGCAAGGCGGGTCGCAAACCTCGCACTCACCGCAGTTGCAGGGCAGAACAGGCGGGTCACAATACTCGCAGTCTTCACAGCTACACCACTGCGCGTAAAGCGTAACGTGCGCGGTTAATACTATTTTGTCGCCCGCTTTATAGGCTGTTCCCGAGCTGTCAGCCGCTGTGTTCCAGCCTGCGAAAGCGTAGCCCTCTATCGTCCAGTGCGCGCTGTCAACTGTGGCTTCTGCGCTGCTTGCGGTGTTAGCACCCGGGACAATATTTGCGGTGGTCATGAAGTTGCGGTTGTACAGAATAGTAAAATAGTTTACGCCGGTCAGTGTTGTAGTGCCGCCGGACACGGTGCTGATTGTTCCCGTTGCATTACCGTTGATTGTAATTTCTGTGTCGGCGTGAAAGTTAGAAACGGCATTAGCATATGTTGACGTTGTGGTTATATTACCTGTGACAGTCAGCTTTGTATCTGCTCCGCCGGCAGATGCGCCGCCCGCCCGATTCGCACCGCTTATATTACCGATGACAGAAACCTCTGCGCCGCCAAAAACAGACAACGCGTGAGAAGGCGCACTGTTCGTTGCGCTGATGTTGAAGCTTCCGCCGTTAATGGTTTTGAACGAGCCGCCGTTTATTTGAAGAGCAGGATTACTGCCGCCCCATATGTATGTATAATTAACGTCAAATCCGCCTAAATCAATCACAATATTTTTGTTTGTAAAAGCGAATCCGGTAGTATTCCGCGCAAGGTTAATATCGTTCATAATCGTGATTTCACAGTTCAAGCTTTTACAGGCGAAAGCCGCTGCAAGCTCTGCCGCACTGCTTACATCATGGTCCTTTATGCTTAACCCTGTTGTGTCACAAAGTGCGCAAAGCGAGCAATTATCAGCACTCGCCTCGTGCGCTGCGCAGATACCCGCATACAGGAAATCATCTGCCAAGAAAACCCTCTTCCCAACTTCGTCTGCTCTGAAATACTGCGCGATTTCCGCGCTTGCGCCGCTCTGCACAAACACGCCTTGGTTCTCTGTCTTAGTCACGCCGATATTTGCCCCGTCTGTAAGCGGGTTTGTCGTCGAAAGCGTGATGTAGGAATAGGTGTCGAGGTAAACATTGTTTACTGTATTTACTGTGACTTGTGCAGTGCCGCCGGCAGTGAAGGTGTTGTCTTTTGCAAAAACGCCGCCGCCCGAAAGAGCTTCGTTATTCTTGATTTCGCCACCATTCATGAAAAAGTTGCCATATTGCGCAAACACGCCGCCGCCCGAAAGAGCTTCGTTATTTTTGATTTCGCCGTCGTTCATGGTAAAGCCGACATAGCTTGTAAACACGCCGCCGCCATTATCGGCTGTGTTGCCGTTGATTTTGCCTCCGTTCATGGTAAATATGCTGTCATATACAAACACACCGCCGCCATTATCGGCTGTGTTGCCGTTTATTTCACCGCCACTCATGATAAAACTGCCATATTCTATATACACGCCGCCGCCATTTTCTGTGGCTTCATTATTCTTTACTTCGCCGCCGTTCATGATGAACGTGCTGTCCCATGCATACACGCCGCCGCCGCCGTTTGTTTTATTGTTTTGCAAAACTGCGCCCTCATTCATTGTGAACTTGCCCTCCTGAACATACACAAGGGAACTAAAATCTTCTGAAAAATTCTCTTTATTTCCGTCTATGATTATATCTTCAAGCGTAAGCGAACCCCACACTTCAAAAAGGTCGCCGTCGGCAAAACCGCGGGTTAACTTTTCGCCTGTGAGGGTTATATTCGCCCCCACAGCGATTGTAATTGCCTCGGTCATGGTTATGGGTGCGGTTACGATTATGGTTACAGGGAGAGCGTTGGTGTTTGAGGCGATTGCGGCTTTGAGTTGGTCGAAGGTGCTGACGCTGAAGCTCAGAAACGAACCGCAATCACCGCAGAACGAATAATCATCTCCGTGAACCCCTTTATGCGCGAGCATGGGGATTATATCCGGTTCGATAAAAAAGCAATCAACAACACTGCATACTCTAAATCTGTAACCTTTGTTCGTGCAGGTAGCGGTAACCGCACTGAAAGCGGTGTCAGTAACCCACTCGCCGAAAGTATGCTCGCCAGAACAACGAGCTGTCAGATTCGGCTGTTGAACAGCCGCAAATGGCTGACTGCAACCCGAACGCGCGCACATAAGACGTTCATCGCTCATAGCTGTATCAGTCGCTTCTGCAATTATTGTCCATGTATCGACAGGAGTATCACCGAGCGGTTGCAAAACAACGCTCGTAGCTTCCGGACATTCCGAGCAGGTTCTTCTCATTTCGCCCGCAACTGTGCAATTAGGAAAGTTTATGGGAGTCCATGGGTTCCATGTGTGAGTGCATGACGGCGTTATATCAAGCGTTAGGCTGTTCACCTTCGCAGTGCCTGTGCTTCCCCACGCTTCAACGCAGAACGCAACCTCATAAAGCGCGCCGCTCATGTCTAAATTTTGCTTTTCCCATTCTCTGAAATGCTCAGAAACCGAGACTGTTCCGCTTGTACGCTCATTTCCGGCAGTACGAACGGCAATATACTGCGGAAACTCATCGTTAGGGCTGAATATAGATGGTACATTTACTCTTTCGGTTGAAACATAAAGCTCATATGTGCCTTCGCCCGGAATCGTGTAGTTTGCTTTTTGCGTCACAGCCGGGTGGTTGTTTATCATCTGGGTTCTGCCCTTGATATAATCACCGTAATCTTCAATTATGTACCATTCTACGGTGCTGAGTGCAGTCCAGCCGTAAACGCACAGAAAAGCGTTTCCGGTCGCACCTGTTTCCGCATTAATATTAAACGGTGATACGTCATATGTCATGACTATTTCGCCGATTTCTTCATGAGATTGGCTTATGCTCTGCGGCGTGCCGAACTTCCGTCCCGAGCGGAATAAAATATTTCTGTTCCACAGATTATTATTTACATTCTGAGCTCTCCATTCGGCTTCAAAAGTGCCGTCGTTATTAATTTTCATGGTGCTTGTTCCGCCGTCGCTCCAATATTCAACGTCCCAGTCACCGAATTTAGCTTGATTTTCAAAGTTTGCCTTATCAGCACCGTGCGGGTTACTGCCCGCACCGCTGAAAGTCCAGATTGTATCCGCCGCCGCGGATGTATCGGATATTTCGATAATATTATACCCGCTCAACTGCGAAACAGCCTCATAAGCCGCCTTCGCACCTATGGGGACATAGATTGTGGTTAGGGCGGGGGTAAGATTAAACTCACCACCATAGAAAATCGGCGGTATTGCGCTTCTAAAGGTTACCGATTCAAGGTTTGTGCAACGTATGAATGTTAGCCCATACATTACTGTAACACCGCTGCCAATTGTTGCTGTTTTAAGATTTGCACAATCCGCAAACACCCCGCCATACATCTGCGTAACACTGTCGGGGACTATGATTGAGGTAAGGTTCGTAGCATAACTAAAAGCCCAATTGTCTATGCTTGTAACACTGTCGGGGATTATATAGCTTGTGTTTGTTTCACCGTTTGGATATAGAACGAGCTGGGTTTGGTCTTTATTAAACAACACATTATTAACAGAAGAAAAGTTCGTGTTCAGAGGGCTTACATTTATTTCGGCAGCTTTAAATGCATTTTCGCCTATGTATGAAAGACCGCTGCCGATTGTTATTGATTTAAGGCTTGTGCAATGTTGGAACGCTCGGTCGTCTATTGTTGTAACACTGTCGGGGATTATGATTGATTCAAGGCTTGAACATAACCCAAACGCATAAGTGCCTATTGTTTTAACGCTGTTGCCGATTGTTAGCGATTTAAGGCTTGAACAACCTGCAAACGCATTAGTATCTATAATTACGACACTGTTGGGAATTGTTACAGAGGTAAGGTTTATGCAACTCGAAAACGCCGAAGTGCCTATGGTTGTAACACTGTTGCCGATTGTTACCGAGGTAAGGTTTATACAATTACTAAATGCGTTCTGCCATATTCGAGTAACACTGTCTTGAATAACAACTGCTGTTACATCGCCAAACGTGAAAGTTTCAGCACTTCTGCCTGTTCGCCAATGTGTATCTCCCCCATCTGCAGTAACGGTAAGCACGCCATTTGAATAATGCCAACCGTCGCCGGAAAAGTCAGCCGCCGCGGTCAGCGGCGTGAAAGCGATTAGACTTGCTAAGATTGCGAGAGCGGTTAAGTACGAGATGAATTTTTTCATGGCTGTCCTCCAAAAAGTAGATTTTATATGATTATAATTAGTATAGCATATTTTGGCAGAGATTGCAACCTGTTATCGCGTTAAGCTAAACGTTTGGACAACCTCTGCGTTTCGGATATGCGCTGAAACAACTTTATTGTCCGAAGCGGCATAAATATAATCACCGATGAAAAGCCCGCGTTGGAAGCCGGTAAATCTATTTCTTTCATCTTTTATTTCACCGATAAGAGTGAAGCCGTTTTCCTCGTCATAAGAGAATATCGCGTAAGCAGAGCCCCATTCCCAATCGCGGCTCGAAGGGAAATAGAATTCATATTCATACGGGAAGGCGATGATGTTTTTTTCCGGCGAAACAAGAATAGCTCTGTGCTCGTGCTCGGCAATGCTCCAGAACCAACCGCTGTTACCCGCGCCGATTACATAAACATGGCGCTCAGCTAAGTTCTCGTTGTCGGCTATATCGAACATCGAAAGCTTCAAGCCTGTTCTTCTTCCCGTTTGCTCGTCAGCGTCCACGCCTACGCCGAGAAGCAGGTCGTCGCTCCACTTGTGCATATAGCGGGAGAAGCCGGGGATTTTCAACTCGTCAAGCTGAATTATTTTTGTCGGGTCAGAAAGGTCAAACGAGAACAGCGGGTCAGTATTAAGGAAGGTTACAATATAACCGATGTCCCCTGCGAAGCGCACGGAATGGACTTCCTCGATGCCGCCGATACCGTGAACCTCGTCAAGGGTTCGCAGGCTTCTGTCAAGCGTGTACAGCGAGCCGCCGGAAGAGCCCCACCAGCCGTTTTCGCCGCGCCCCCAAACCTGCGTAACCACCCGCAGAGTTCCCCTGTGTTCGTCTAAGTAAAACTGATTTCTAATATTACCTCTGAGCTTTGTTGCGGCGACATATTCGATTTGCCCTTTGTTGATTGAGAATTTATTAATAACTAAATATTCCTCCCAATAATGATTATTAGCTCTTTCATAAACCTGTGACGTTATATAAATATTTTCGTGCGAGGAATATATTACGTCAGTGATTTCCAAGCTCGCTTTAATTGAAACAAGCATATTTTCTTTTGTTACGTCTAATCCCGAGATTACCGTATAGCTGATATAGTCAAGATTTTCGGGTGCGATTACTATGCTGTTCGGTGCAATAGAAAATTCTTTATGGTTTACAGCATAAGTGGGCACATAATCACTATAATCCTCCAAGGTAAAATGCGATTGCATATTCGGCATATAGTTAGTGATTAAATAAATAATATTATCAATCATGCGCGACGAATTATAGCTTCCGTCCTGTACGTAGGTCGAAATAGGCTGATTGAATTGACCGTTTACATCATAGACCTCCACAATCGTTTCGTATTGATAATATCGCCTGTTGAAGGAACGCTCGCCTGTATTTATGTTTATATCTACTCTCGTACTGCGACCCCAAACGATGATGAGGTCATTATTGTAAAGCAATAGCTCAACAGGGGTTGCGTTTTCTTTTTCAAGCAGTGCAATCCTCTGCATATTTCCGTTGTCGGCTTTAATCACGTTTACGTTGTTCAAGCGCGGCGAAGCAAGGTAGATGTTTCTGCCGTCGGTTTTGATTATGTCACCCTCCTGCACGCCCGCAACCTGATTGTTCGTATCGGAAAAATCGTCCGCAGAATACGCGCCGTCTGCGCGCGGTTCAGGTGCAGCTGCGGCAACCATGTCAGAAGACGCCGGAGCATCAGAAGGCGCAGGTGCACCTGCACCTCCGCCTGCGCTACCTCCGCCCCCTCCGCCGCCGCCTGCAGAGTTACTGGAAGGAGTAGCAAATTCAGCCGCGTTAGCTTCGGTAATTACCGTTACTCTGTTATTGCCGAGAATATTGTCGCGGTTACTGCTGACTAAATTATAAATATCTTCATAGCTTGACGCAACATAGTTCCCCGATGAATTCAAAATGGGTATAAAAGTGCCGTCGGAATTACGTATTCCCGCTACAATTTGCAAGATAAAAAGCGCGTCTGCGGAATCTACCTTACTGTCTTTATTAACGTCATATTTTGACAGCTGCGAAGCGTTAAGCGTAGCCGTCCCCGCCGTATGCCGCAAAACAATAAGCGCATCCGCTGTTGTTAATGCTTCGTCTGCCGCGCCGATAATTGCGGGTAAGAGCGAAAAAGCCATGATTGCCGTAAGTAAAGCTGCAATGATTTTCTTGATTCTCATTTTGAATTCTCCTTTTTGTCAAAGATGTTTGTTTCTGCTTTGTTTATGCCTTGTCTATGATAGTAAAGCGATTCCGCTCCACTCTTCAAGCTCGGTAATATCGTCAAAGGTCAGCCACTTGGTATACACAACAGTTCCGTCGCTTTTCAAGCCCACAAGATTATTCCATGAAAAAGCCGCAGAGACAATATTATTCCACTCGGGAATTACTTCGATGCCTCTCATTTCGTTGCCGTTTGAAGCCATCATAGTGCCGTCTGATTTTACTCCGACTATATCTCTGCCTATTGCAACGGCTGTAATATCACGCCAGCTTTCTAAGTCACCGCACCAGTCGGGCGCGGGCTCATCGTAATAGTCCTCCCAGTCGTTCTCCCATTCGTGGTCACCTGTCCAAACGACAGTTCCGTCAGACTTCAAACCGAGCGTGAAAAAATTACCTGAAGCAATCGCGACAATATCGCTCCAGCCCGAGGTTAGCTGCTCGCCGCGGGAGTCTGTGCCGACAACTTCCACCGTGCCGTCCGCTTTCAGTGCCGCAAAATTGTGCATACCCGACGAAACCGCAACAACGTCCAGCAGTGTGCTCGCTTCTGCATGATGCTGAAATAAAATCCCCGCAACAACAACCGTACCGTTGCGCCTTATACCGACAGAAAAATGATTTCCCGCTTCGACAGCGATGATGTCTTTCCAGCTTGAAACGGCGCACTGACCGAAATCATCGTCTCCCATAGCGAGAACCGTACCGTCGGATTTAAGCCCCAGAACATGACCGCCGCCCACCGAAAGCGAAGCGATATCTGTCCAGCCCGAGAGGTCGCTGTCCATATCGTAAGTGAGCACAGTGCCGTCTGTTTTGAGTGCGGCGATTCCATACACACCCGCCGCAAGCGTCTGATTCCGAACTCGCTCTGAATAGTCTTTGTCGAGGACTTCTTCTATGGGCGGCGGGTCTAACGGTTGAATGGCAGGGGGATTTTCTCTCGCGGCGGCTGCCGCAAGAGGTATATCAATTTCGGGTACATCGGGAACATCCTTTTCGTTTTGCTTTAAAGCCATTGCAACAGCAATGCAAGCAACTGCAAATACTGCAACCGCGGGAATAAGCACTTTCAATTTTTTTGATGATTTACGCGGTGTGCTGTTTAAAAACTTAGTAACCAACCGCTCGATTGAAGCGTCGAAATACTCGTTACTGTTAGCGTTGACGCCGTTTTGCAACGGAAGCTCGGAAATATCATCGGGAAGATTTTCAAGCCACTTGAAACCGCGAAGCATGAACGGTATGATGTTTTTGCCCTTTTGAAACGCGTGTGCAAGCTCCTTGCGAACCCAGTCGTCCTCATTAACACAGCGGTCAAGGCTGTTCTCGGAAAGCACGACGATTACGTCCCTGCAGTTTTCAATTACGCCCAGCAGCTGAGAATTAAATTTTCCCGCATTAAGGCTCTCAACGTCGAGAAAAACGTTGTAGCCTTTTGCTTTCAGGCGGTCATGCAGGAGAATCGCCATAGTCTCCCCGCCCTCACGCCGATATGAAATGAAAATGTCGTATGTATTTGTGTAGTTTTCTTTGTTCATAATTGTTACCGCGCCTCCGCCTTTTTTATAAATTATACTATATTTTATTCAGTATTGTCAAATGTTTTAAGGCTTGTGAAAAAATTTTATTTTACCCCTTGACAATGAACGCGCGTTCATGTATAATATAAGTGAACGCGCGTTCACGTTTGATGAAGCACAGCGTTCACCTGTTGGCAATTAAAATATTTTGTGGTATTATATGAATAGAATTCTGCTTCATTCCGACTTGAATAATTTTTATGCGTCTGTCGAATGTCTTTATAATGAACAGCTGCGGCAGGTTCCTATGGCTGTCGTGGGCGACCCTGCCATGCGGCACGGGATTATTCTCGCGAAGAATGATATTGCCAAAAAGATGGGCGTAATCACAGGCGAAAGCATTTTCAGCGCGAAGAAAAAAGTCGGGAATTTGGTCACGCTGACCGCCGATTATCCCAAGTATGTCGATTTTGCTAAACGAACGCGGAAAATCTACTCAGAATACAGCGATGATGTAATCCCGTTCGGGCTTGACGAGGCGTGGATTGATTTGTCGGGTAGAGCTTTAAATATCGGCGAGGGCGCAATGCTCGCTGACGAGCTTCGCGCGCGGATTAAGGCGGAGCTCGGGCTGACGGCTTCGGTGGGCGTAAGCTATAACTATATTTTCTCAAAGCTCGCTTCCGATATGAAAAAGCCCGACGCAACCACTGTTTTGAGCGAGGCGGACTTACAGCCCGTGATATGGAAAAAGCCTGCGTTTGAACTGCTTTTCGTCGGACCTGCAACCCGCAGAAAGCTCACAAGCATGGGTGTTCTCACTATTGGCGATTTAGCGCAGAGCAGTGCAAAGCTTTTGAAGCGCGCACTCGGCAAAAACGGCGAAACGCTGTGGCATTTCGCGAACGGCGACGACCGCGGCTTTGACCCGAAAACGCCTGAGGACGACCCGTTCAAAAGCATAGGAAACACAGTCACCATGCCGTATGACCTGACCGTCGAGCTTGATATTCTGACCATGCTTTACGTTTTATCGAAAACAATTTCGGCGCGGCTCAAAAAGCATACAACCAAAACAACCTGCATAGCGATTCTGATTAAATACAGCGATTTTACAGCGATTAACAGACAGCTGACAATTTCACTGCCGACCGATAAGGAACAGCAGATTTATGAGAGCGCGAAGAGTCTTTTTCGGGGCAATTCCGACAGCAAGCCTGTCAGGAGCGTCGGCGTCAGCGTTTCAAAGCTGTGCAACAACAAATACGAGCAACTGACGCTGTTCAGCGAAGACGAAAACATAGATGAATTCACGGAAATCGAGAATAATCTGCGCGGCAAGCTAAAAGAAATGAAGGTAGACAAATATTTTAATTTTAACTTTACAGAGGGAGAGCGCAAGCAGGCAGGGTTTCCCTGCCGCGCGCAGGAGCAGCCGCTTTAGCGGCGTTGCTCCGAAGGAGGATATATGTGCGGACGTTATATAGCGAATTCGGAAGATGAAATCATGGAAATTCGCGAGATTTTAAAGCAGATTTCTATACGGTTAGTTGAAACGGGCGGGCAATGCCCTCCCCTGCAAGAGATTTTCCCGACGCATGAGGTCATGCTTATTACCGCGGCATTTGAGCTTGTACGGGGAAAATTCGGGCTGGAAAAGTGGGACAAAAAAGGCGTTATAATTAACGCCCGCAGTGAAAATTATGAGAATAATTATTTTAGGCAGTTCGCGAAAAACCGCTGCTTAATTCCTGCGCACGGCTACTTTGAATGGCAGAAAAATGAAGACAAAACTAAAATTAAATACGCCATAAAATCCCGCGAAAAGCACGGAATATTTATGGCGGGGATTTACAATAAAAACAACGAGTTCGCCGTGATTACCAAGCCCGCAGAGCTCGAAATATCAGCTATTCACCCGCGTATGCCGCTGATTATTCCTTCGGCGCAGGCGGAAGCTTGGCTTAACGGACAGGCGCGCGTTATGGAGCTCGCGGAGCAGAAAAGCGAGCTTTTCTTTGAGAAAGCAGGATAAAACACTTAAAACCGCGCTCAAAGCGCGGTTTTTTTGATTATCGAGATGACAGGATTGCATTAGAACCCGCACCCCTATTGTTACATTGTATCACATCTAATAGGGCTATGTCAACCTTTACAGGCGGCTGATTGCTCACATTGAAAATAATTGTTGCAGATTTCTTGTCGTCATACACATAAATGCTGTTTACAAGTACGTTTATTAAAAGTTTCCTATTCTCGATGTCGTCAAGCTTCTCGCTTCCTTTGATTAAATGCGATAAAAAATACATGATGTCAGCTTCCCGAAGTCCATAATGTCTATCTTCTTCAATCGCCGCGTGCTGTTCAAGCTCGGCGGTTTCTCGTTCTATCCGGTCAATTTCAGAAAAAACATAATTCGCGGCTGTAGCTGTTGCCTTGCCAACCTTTAGACTTTCTAAGAGGTTGGCTTTTGCTTTTTCATTGTCTTTGATTAGCTTTTTGAGCCGCTTCACACTCGGATTGTCTTTTTCCTGTTCGCAGAGCGCGGATATTTCATTTGCAATAATTCTTTGGTTTTCCTCGGTGAGCATATCACGGACAACCCCTATAACCTTTTCTTCAATAATACTTTTTTTGATAATAAGGTTTTTACAGCCTTTTTTCCGCTCTTGATAGTATCTGTATTTGGTTTTCATGTGGCTTGTGCCGCTTACACCCACCATCGGGATTAAACAATGCCCACAGTATATTTTCCCGCTTAATATATAATCTTCCACCGCCTTGCCGCGCCCCCCTGCCCCTTTGTTTTCTTCTAACTTTCGTTGAACTTGGTCGAAAAGCGTCTGCGTCACTAATCGCGGTAAAACGTCCGGCGTGTCTACACCTTTATATGAATATATCCCGCAATAACGCTTGTTTCGTAGGATTGTTGCAAGGCTTGTGCGGGAAAACGGCATACCGCGCGATGTTTTCAAGCCTAAACTGTTCATATAGTCAATAATTTCTTGCATGGTTTCACCTTTTGCGTATTTCTCAAAAATCCGTGAAACGTAAATGGCGTTAGCTTCATCAATAACTATTTTCTTGTCTACTACCTTAAAGCCAAATCCGGGATTATATCCGAGGTGTTCAAACTTTGACGCAGTCACCGCGCGTCCTCTCTGTATCTTCTGTGCAAGCTCTTTTGAGTAATATGCCGCCATGCCTTCGAGCATAGTTTCCATTAAAATGCCGCTTGCGTCCTCGGTATTAATGTTTTCCATTGCTGATATTACCTTAACGCCGTTTCGAGAAAGCTTTTCTTTGTAGATAGCATTGTCGTACTTATTCCGGCTGAATCGGTCAAGCTGATAAACTATGACATATTCCCACCGCTTCCGCGCTGAATCGTCAATCATGCGTTGAAAGTCGCGGCGCTTCTCGGCTTCCTTGCCTGTCAGTTTCCTGTCTATATACTCTGCGACAACGTGAAAACCCTCGCGGTCAGCGAATTTCCGGCAAACGTCAAGCTGTCCCTCAACGGATTTGTTTGTTTGGTTGCCTCCCGCCGAGTAGCGGGCGTAAATTACGGCTTTTTTCATGGTATCTCCTTAAAATTGTAATGTTTGTGAAATTCTTTTATAAAAGGCGGTGAAACATCGTCAATTGAGTTTTTAATATTTTTGTTTAACGTATATCGAGCTACTTCTTTATAATCAATTTCTCCAACAATATTTTCGCTGTTAATCATTGAATTTAGATAACTATCAAAATAACAGGCTAAACTGGTTATAAAATAACGCTCTGTAAGTTTGCTCAGAATCATCTTTTGATGTGGGTCAATACCATTTACTGCTTCAATTGCTTTTTCAGAAAGCCCTGTAAATTTACACGCTGCTCTCATTTCAATTTTTGGGTTTCTAATTTCACTTAAACCGCCAAGCCATTCAAGAGAAACTTTATAATAATTTGCAAGTTTTATTGCAAAATCAAATGAGGGTATTTTATTGTTGTTTTCATAATCTCCAAGTGATGATGGATTGGGATTGCCACCGAGAGCTTCTGATAACTCTTTTAACGTTAGCCTTTTTTCCTTCCTCAAATCTTTTAACTTTTCTCCTAACGATAATTCAACTTTTAACGATAATTTTATTTTCATAATTTATCTCCCATTTGTTATTGCAAATATACTTATTATTGTATTTGCAATAATATTTATTTTGCGAACATACCTCTACACCTATTAAATTATGTTATAATGTATAATGAAGCGATTACATTCGCTATTGCAATTATATCATATTATTTTTTTGTTGTCAAGGGGGGTGCTTGCCGTGAATGAAAACAAATTTTTGCTTTCTCAAGAAGCGGCAAAGCTAATCGCTGTCGGGCTTTATCGGCAAATCGACACTTTTATTCGCGCCGCTGACCCCGCCGCCCTTGAAAAATTTCGTGTTCAATACGAGAAAAAGAAAACCGTGCAGGCGTCAAAAGCAAAGGAAGGAGGTCGCAAAGAATGAAAATATTCAATGGTAGTTTATGTTTAACAGGAAATGATTTGATACATCAGGAGCAAATGCGAAAGCAATACGGCGATAAAGCGAACAAAGCAATTTCGTTGAGCAAAAAACCCCACGTTGTTTATTCCGTCATGGTTTTGGGCGGGGAAAATCCGTTTGCAAAATACTTTTTAAAACCCATGAAAGAAAAACAATATAAACGATTTACTAAGGCGGTATATAAGATTTATCCAACAGCTGATATTTTTACTGCTCACGCAAGCGGAAACGCAAAGAAGTAACCCCCCAAGCACCCCCGCCCCGCAGGGCGTAATCCTCCCCCGCAGGGGGAGGGGTGGGGTTGTAGGGGGCTATGCCCCCTGCCAAGTTAAGCACCGCCACAGGCGGGCGGTGGCAAAATGATTTTTTGCCATAACTTGCGTATGGCAAAAACAGAAAAAAGGAGGATTTCACATATATGGCAAATTTGCAAAAGCACACAGGAAAAGCTGTTATAGCAATTTTACGGCACAACAACCGCGACACTTTGAAGCCGTCAAATCGCGACATCGACCCCACGCGCTCCCATTTGAATTATCGGCTCTCACCAAAACGATTAATCCGAGACGGGCAGAGGTTGTGCTCTCAAAGCGATTACGAGTGTTATAAAAAAAGACTTTCAGAAGTATATGCATTTAACAGAAAAAATTTAGTCAAAATCGCTTCATGGGTGATTTCTGCACCTCGGAACTTAGAGGTTGAAAAACATGAGGTTTTCTTTCGGGAGTGTTATAACTTCTTAGAAAACCGCTACGGCAAACAAAACACTGTGCAAGCAATCGTGCATAATGATGAATCACAACCGCATTTACATTATATTTTCATGCCTGTTGTCAAAGATAAGAAGCATAAAAAACCCAGTGGTGAAAAATTGTGCGCTAACGATGTACTCACGCGGCAGGAGTTGCGCGAATTTCACCCCGCACTTCAAGAACACTTGAACCGAGCCGGCATAAACACGCGAATTCTCAACGGCGCAACGGCGGACGGCAACCGCACAGTTGCAGAAATAAAAAAAGAGCGTGAACACGCACAAAATCAAGAAAAAACGAGGGGGGTGTTTTTGGAACGATGATTATTTTATTGTTAAACCGCATTTTAATTGCGATTATTTTAATAGTTCTGCTGATAATAACAATTAAAATAGTGCGATTTGTTAAGTTTAAAGCGGCTTTTCAAAAGCAATCGGGATTAAAAGCAAGGTTTTCAAAAAAGGCTTCGGGTATCATTTTGGGTAAAAACGGCTTTCGTTTGGTCTGTTCCCCCGAAACAAACGAGGGCATGACAGCAGTTTTCGGCGGGTCAGGTTCGGGGAAAACAAGTGCTTTATTGATTCCGACATTGAGAGCGTGGCAGGGAACGGCGTTCGTAATCGACATTAGCGGCGATATTGAAAAAGCCGTACCAAACCCCTCGAAAATCGTTTTCGCACCCGAAAACACAGACACAACACCATATAACGCTTTTGCTATGGTGGATATGGCGATAGATGATGAGGAAAAGCAAGAAACCGGCACTCCTCCGAGTGTCGGCGGGATTATGACAGCCCCTCCCGCTCCTGTATAACCGTTAATTATTGCGTCAACAACACCAGCACTATATACCCAATCCCCCTCCGTGAATGTGGAAGCCGCCGCCGCAGGCATTGCGGAAACAAGCGATAAAACTATCGACAGTGCGATTATGTACGATAAAAGCCGTTTTTTCATTGATTTGCTCCTTTATTTGATATATTTCAAAATTATTATAACACATTGACCCCATAATTGCAACCATTATATGAGTGCTTGTATGTAGTATTTTATAACAGTGCGATTTCATGTAAAATTGTACTGTAATGGGGGTGATTTTTATGGAATTTGACCCGAAAGACAGGCAAACGGTCAATAAAACAATCCGGCTTGACGAAGAACTTGTAAAGAAAGTCTTTGAAGAAGCGGGGAAGCGG
>Ga0123356_10001821_pt1 | contig 23167 bp, 18 predicted proteins | sample TergutEmb28metaG_2_FD_92546 | JGI IMG/M metagenome (GOLD analysis project Ga0123356, IMG submission 92546) | Embiratermes neotenicus P3 segment gut microbial communities from Petit-Saut dam, French Guiana - Emb289 P3 | ecosystem: Host-associated > Arthropoda: Insects > Digestive system > Gut ...
AATTGCCTGATAATAACAGGTTCTGTTAAAGCGTCTTTTTCAAGGGTTAGTATCATTCGATAATATCCGGAGAGTAAATCTATAAAACCTTCGCTTACGTCTACTCCGTTTACCGTGTTAAAAGTTAAATTTATCGGATCCATAGGAGCATTGTTTAAACGGTTAATAACAATATTTTTTACTTCTAAATTAAAATTTTCCGGTATCGTTAACTTCCAGGAAAATGTTCCTGTTCCGCCGTCATTTATGAATACATCCAGTTCCACATTTCCAAGTGTTGTGTTACCAATGTTTATATCAAACGGGTCGGATATTCCTTCTGCTGCCGGATCTCCGCTTGTCAAAGATGTAAAAGCGGATATTCGTAATTTATAATTTCCGGGAAATAAAAACACGGGATCATTTAATTCACCGCTTGCGCATTCAACCGTTTCTATAATGTCATCTGTAGCCGTGTTTATAAAATCTAATATAAATTTTTCAAATTGGTTTATGTTAAATTCAGGCATAATTGCCCTGGCTTTTACATCGTCTATTTGTAAGTAAAAAGCGCCCTTGCCGCTTGGTATGTTAAAATAGGTAACATCGGTTTCATCAAATTCCGAAATTAAGGGTTCAAAACACGCGGTTAATAACAAAGAGAAAAAAACGAGAAAAATGGGGATTTTACGCATCTTTTTACAAATCATTGTTATTTTCCAAATATCTTTCTATATATTATAACATGTTTTAAAGATTAAAAAAAGGTAGCTGCTACCAAATAAATCAACCACGAATCGAACCTACAGTTCGTTCACGAATATTCACGAAACCATAATTCGATATCTAAACTCACTTTCGAGTTTATTCGTAATTATTCGTGGTAATAACCAAAACCGGTATCTACTAACAAGAATAAAGTTTTTTTTACTTTTTTCCATTTTCGGTCATGCACCCTACATATTCACACCATATATAGGTGACAGACTTTTGTCTGTCGGGAATAAAACCTAGAAGGGGAAAAATATGAAAAATTTACAATTTATCGAAAAGGACGCAGATCTGCTTCCGCCGTATGATGACCGTATCTTCAAAGCCATGCTTATGCATCCGGACGCAAAACAGGTATTAATCGACATCGTTTCTACGGTAATTGAACGTATCGTTATAGACGTGCAGATACGAGGTAATGAACCACCTGTAATGGATATGGAAGAAAAAATGGAACGGTTTGACGTAAACTGTACCGTAGAAAACGGCGATCAAGTGAATGTGGAAATGCACTGTGAAGAAAGAGTTAATATAGGAGAAAAAAATATAAGTTTTATTAATAAATACATTTATTATTTGAGTGATTTACATTCATCACAGAAATCCAAAGGAGTAAAATATAAAAATTTGGTGCGAACATATCAGGTTACTTTTTCAGTACATCCTATTTTGCCATCTTGTAATGATTTTATCCACAGGTTTTCATTACGAAAAGAAAACGGAGAACAATTAAGCGATCAGATTAACATGGTGATTGTCGAACTAAGTAAATTAACTGATATTCTGTCAAAACCTATTGATAAACTAACTGCTTTTGAAATGTGGTCTTTATTTTTTAAATTCGCGCCCGATCCCGTGCATAGAAACTTAATTAATGATATAATAAATAACAAGGAGGAAATTGGCATGGCTACAGCGATATTACGAGAAATAAGCAGAGACGAACACGAACGAGCCAGATATCGAAGTCGGCGAATGTATGAAACCGACAGGGAATCTGACAGGCTAACCTCCGAAGAAATAGGCGAAAATAGAGCAAACGAAAAATGGCAGGCTGTCGTTTCTGACAAGGAAGCAGAAATCGCGAAAATAATGGCAGAAAACGCTCGCTTAAAAGCCGAATTGGAAAACCGGTAGCTGCTACAATCTTCTTAAAATGTTATTTTATCCAATTCTCTATTTTAATATTTTTAATTCTGGCAAAATGATTTTCATTATTTGTAACCAGAATTAGACCATTTTTTATTGCAGAACAACCTATTAATAAATCAAAATCATCTATTAGATTTCCAGATTAAAAACCAGTTACTTCACGAATAAAACGTCTATCTGATCGAATTTCAGAAACTAATACATCTGTTGGCTTATCTGATAAAAAAGAACCATAAAGTTCATCTATCCATTTATTTTCAGAAATATTACAGTTTTTTATATCAAAATTTAAACTTTCAACCAATTTTACTTTGGATTCTTTGCTGAGACTACTTAATAATCCTAAATAATTTTCCAAAAAAGCTTCATTTTTTATAGCCATTTCCATACAATAAAACCTCTGTAATTTATTTTATCACATAAGATAAAAATTACAAGCGTTAATCCGCGGACAAAAACGGTAGCTGCTACCAAAAAACCATTTTACGGCACTACAATTATTTCGATTAATCTGCTGTAAGGAACACCGCCTTCAATTGCGAGTAATGAAATTATTTTGCTACTCGGCGTATGATCTGCCGCTTCAATATTAATGGAAGTTCCTGTACCTAAAAGCTGGGAGCCTAACCACCATTCAATATCTGTTAGAGCTGTGCCGGAAATAGTAAGAGTCGCGATATCGTTATTCGAAATAGAAATTGTCCCCAAAGTATTATTTACATTTGGCATTAGATTTTGAGGTGCAAACGTGATTATAATGCCGCCGCCGGATTGAACAGGATCGGCGATTACAAGCCGACCTGTAGCTTCATGAACAACTGCCTTGCCATCTTCATCTGCTCTAAAATATGCCGCTTGTGCCGTTGTCGCGCCGCTATTTACAATTATACCGCTTGCTGTAGCGGTTTGCACGCTAACATCCATGCCGTCGGCTGGTGGGTAATTCGTGTCAAGTATAATATATTTACCATCTCCAAGCTGCACGTTGTTAGCTGCATTACCTGCTGTGTTTGTGTTATTAATAATTTTAATGGTTCTGCCAAGTCTGAGTGTAGCCGCACCTGTACCGGCAGTAAAAGATATTCCACCCCCTGTGGCTGCTCTGTTATTACTAATTGTACCATTATATAAATTACATATACCGCCACTTGCGCCGAGAACAAATACACCTCCGCCGTTGTTTTGAGCGGTATTTGTATTTTGAACTCCCGCACCTGTTCCGCCAATAGCACCGCCCCACATATAAAAACCTCCGCCTGACACAGACACACCGCCTCCGTTTTCACTTGCGTCATTACCTGCTATAATAGCGGTGTCTTCTAAGATTTGAAATGATCCGCCATTAATAAATACGCCGCCGCCATTCATTGCTCTGTTTCGATTATTATCGATATTTGCCGCCGCTCCTATTCTACCGCCGTACATACTAAATACTCCGTTTGACATATACACACCGCCGCCATTATTTGCAGTATTCCCTTGTATTGTACCGCCGTACATATTAAAAGTTCCACTATTTAAAAACACAGCGCCGCCGTTTTCTGCTGTGTTGTTTTGAATACTAGAACCGTTCCTCATTACAAAAGAACCGCCATTAATCCTTACAAGAGAAGCGTTATTTGCGTTATGTCCATTTAAAATTAAACCTGCATCAAGAGTTAAAGTGCCGCTTGCGCCAACAGTAAACAGATTTCCAGTACCGGTTCGATTAATAAACAAAGGAGTTAGTACTTGTATGGTCAGGTTTGCGTTAATGTCCATATTTGTGTTTAGATCTACAGTTTGATTTAACAACAGAATATACGGTCCTGTAGCAGCGTTCATATTTGCATAATACACGGAGGCGGTAACATTGTTATCTGTTACTTCTTTAATCCTTCCAGGCGCGCTCCAACGAGCTGTTAAAGTTACATTGCCTGTAATATCCGTATCAAAATTAAACGGAGAATTATCAGTATCGTTTAAAAACCAACCGTCAAATTGATATTCTGTTGGCAAAGAACCTCGATATAAACCCGGTCCCAATGTGAAAGAAGGTTTTGCAGGTTCCAAAAGCGCGTTAACTTTTTCACCAAAAGATACATCTGATTCACCTTTATCAAATGGAGCAGAAGCGCCGTTATTATAAAGAAACGTAACCTTATATTGCAAACTGTTAAAAATATCATTATCAAAATTTTTAACTAAATGGCTTGTCATACCCTGATAGACATGAAGAGCTTCCCTGTGTACAAACGGCTGGTGATCGTCTCTTTCTAAAACAATTAAAACACGGTAATAACCGCTATTTAACTCAAGCGGATCGGCGATATTATTTAAATCGACATAGTTACCCGTTTCAATAAAATTTATTGTTCGCGCGGCGGAACCTTTGGCTGTGTCTATAGGTTGAATTGTAATTGACGCTTCCGTCAACCCCGAGGGTAATTCAATAGCCCATGTAAAAGAACCTGTTCCTACTCCGTCTAGTTCGAACGTAACAAAATCAATAGTAAGAGTAGTTGTCCCCGCAAATATTGATAAATCATCATCTTCAAAAAATAAAAAAGCCTGTGTTTTATTTGTGTCTCTAAAAGCGGTTACTGTAAAAATATATTCGCCTACAGGAACCGCGACTTTTTCGGTTGGATCGGTAAGATCAAAAGTTTCATCGTACGTCGATGTCTTACTATTAAAACGCAGTTCATACACCGCGATTTGGCTTTCCAAAGGAGTACCGGGTACAATATTACGCGCGGCGGAATCATTTAACCGCATGGAAAAATATCCGTATCCGGCGGGCGGCGGATTGTCTAAATCAAACGAATGAAACGGTTCATGACAGCTTACAAAAAAAAGAGAAACAATTAATACGGTAAAATAAATAATTTTTTTCATTAGTAATCCACCTCAAATGAAATTTCGCGGGTAATAAACTCCCCTTCATGTGTGATCAATTCAATCGTAATAATCTGTCTTCCTATTATATCATAAGGTCTTGAAGCGACTATATCACCTGTAACAAGTAAATTAAGAGTATGCGAAGTTGAAAGCTCCTGATCCAGACCGAAAATCCATGTAATACTGCTGTAAGCGCCATGATTGTCAACTAAAATCTGCGCTTCATTTTCTCCGGTACTTCCTCTGCTTCGATAAAGAACCAAATTGGAATCTATCACAACGTCTACCGGAGTAACGCTTATATTTGCGGGAAGGTTAAATGTTAAACCGGGATTTTGCAAAATTATAATTGACGTAACTGCTTTGACGGTTACACCGTTTACAGTACCGGTTGCTATAAGCGTAATATTCATTCCCACGTCCGAAGACACAGGAATGTATGTATTAGCTATTGATAATATTAGGGCAGAGGATGTACGTATCCATTCATAAGAAGTTGGTGTCCAACCCAATATCGAATAATCGGCTGTAAGGGTTTGTCCCATAACAGGGTTTCCACTGATTTGTAAAATTCCATCCCATCCACCCGGAATACCTGGTGTAATAGATCTCATTTCATGCGTTGAATCGGATGTAAGAGTTCGCATTTTTCTTGGAGAACTCATATGATAAGCGGCATGACCTTGAGCTATTTCCTGAGTAATCATTGTTGCTGTATTCGCATCGGTACCGCCGTCACTGCCGTAAATAACTCCTCCGTCTTTTGTAAAAGTACCATTGCCTAATACATACACACCGCCGCCTGTACTAGCGGTATTTCTACTAATAGTTCCGTCTGTCATAGTAAATATTCCAGCGACAGATACGCCGCCGCCGCTAGTGGCAGAATTTTCTCTTATTGTACCGCCATTCAATGAAAAACTTCCGCTTTGTACATAAACACCGCCGCCAAGCAAACCGCTAGATGTATTTCCAGTAATAACCGAACCACTATTCATAATAAAATTCCCGCCGTTTACATGCACCAAAGCGGCATTATTATTGTTTATCCCCTGTAAGGTGACATTGTTTTCAAGTGATAGAGCTATGCCGCTATTAACAGTAAAAAGACTACCTGGCTCTAAAAGTTGTATTGTTACAGGTGTTGCAGCAGACAATATAATTTCAGTGCCTGTAGGTAATGTATAAGGCGCTAAAGTTTGATTTGTTGTAATGGTTACCGTATAAGGCAATGGATGTAGAGTAATACTATTCAACGCTGCTTCTAAATCTACATGCCATGTTGTATCGCCGAATAATCTAGTGACAGAAACAGTGTTGTTGTTGGTCACTTCCTGTAATCGACCTGCGCCGCCTACAAGATTTATTTTATAATTTTTAGTTGGAGCCGTGTTACCTGTAATTTGTTGTGTATCAACACCAGATATAAAATAATTGAGAGTAAACTTAAAAATTATCGGATCATTTACAGTTCCTGTTAATATATCTGTTTCATTCCAGAAATCGATAGTTTGGTTTAAAGTGCCTGTTGTTCCTTGTAAAATAATGATACCGTTAGCGGCACTATTTCCATTCCATGTATTAGTAATATTTATACTCGAGTAAACAGACAAATCAGTACTTAAAACAATACTACTAAACGAAGCGTTACTTCCGTCTAATATAATATTCGCAGTTGGCGATAAATTAATTAAAGCGGTTGTGTTAATATTATTACCAAGAGTAATAGTACCGCCAATTACAACAATTTGATTTCCAAAGTTTCTTAATGAACCAATCCCCTGTAATGTTAAATTAGCGTTTGCAATTGTATAATTTCCCGATCCGGTATGATTCTCGTTTAATAACAGGAAATAATTACCTGCTGTAGCATTCGCGTTCACATAATTTATCGCTTTTTCTACATCGTTAGCGCCGCTTTGTGTCGATACGTCAATGAAACCAGCCCCGCCATCCCATTTCGCATATACATTCATGTCGCCGCGAATTTGTGAATTTTCGAACCACTGATCTGTGCAAGCAGCGTCTTTAAACCATCCGGCAAAAGTAAAACCGGGTGTAGCGGGAGGTGTTCCAAGATATAAATACGCGTCTGCTGTTTTTGGTGTAAAACCTGATGGTATTCTGCTAGCAGGAGGAGGATCATAATCTGTATCAACTGCGTTACCGTGCAAGACAGACAAAGGCACGTTCGGCTCTCCGTTATTTAAAATAAAAGTTACGGTATGAATCATTTTAGAAAAATCAGCGATTGGAAAATCTTTTTCATAATGGCTTGTCATATTAGCGTGCACTTGCAATAGTTCATGCCAGATAATCATTTGTCCGCCGGGTCTTTCAAAAGTAAAAGTTACATTATAAAGACCTGCATATAAATCCGCGCTGCCTCTTATTTCAATATTAGAACCTGAAGGGGTAAAATTAAATGACGCATTATGTTTAGGAGTACCCGAAGCTGAAATAGGAGAAATTTCTATTTTTACGGAATTTTCAATTACATCACTTGGAACTGTAACTTCCCATGTAAACGAGCCTTCCATGTGGTTGGATTCAAAAAACACGGGTCTTAAACTTACATTGCCAAGATTATTATGTCCAACGCTAATTACTATTTCTCCATTATTTTCCTCATAAGTGCCCTGCGCCGCAAGTATGTCGTTGGGAGTACCTGTGTAATACGCTTTTACATCAAGTTTGTAAGTTCCGGGTTCAAGAATAATCGAATGTGATAATAAAAACGGTTTTGTAGTTAAAGACAGTGTATAACTATTTGCGGGATTAGAAGTATTGGTAAAAATAATATCGATTTTATCAAAGTTATTAATATTCATCGAAGCCGCATTAGGCAAAATCGTACGAGCCGTTGACAGGTTTAAAGTAAAAGCTCCCTTCCCCTGCGGAATTACCAACTCCTCATAAAAAAGGTCAAAAGGCTCGGGGCATGATACAATTAAAATTGTTAACAAAGTTAAGAGTGTAAATATAATTTTATTCTTTAACATCTTCGGCTCCTCCGATCTCGCAAATAATCGCGGCAATTTCATCCGGTGACGGAAGTAAAGAACGCATTTCTTCAGGCAGATTTTCATAAAATGAATATGTAGCTACTCCAATCGGTTTATTCGTAGTTTTTAATGTATATTCAACTTTTGTTCTATTTTTATTCTTGCAGATAATAATGCCAATTGACGGATTTTCATCAGGTAATTTTTTTGTTTCATCAAGAGCGGTTAAATAAAACTGCATTTTCCCCGCGTATTCAGGTATAAAATCTCCAATCTTTAAATCTATTGCTATCAAACAGCGCAAACGTCTGTGATATAAAAGCAGATCGATATAGTAATCATCATCGGCAACATCAAGATGATATTGATTTCCAATAAAACTAAAATCACCACCCATTTCCAATAAAAAAGCCCGAATATTATTTAAAATATTTGCTTCTAATTCCGCTTCACTATGTTTAATACCCATTTCAAGGAAATCAAAATTATAATCATCTTTAACAGCAAGTTTAGCTTGAAGCCTGTATTCTTCCGGCACAGTTTCATCAAAATTAGTCTGATTAGTCAGGTATTTTTCGAAAGCCTTATTTTCGATATTATTAATCAATACATTTTTTGTCCAACCGTAGAGTTTTGTCATTTTGATATAAAACTGGCGTTCCTGCGAATCCTTGCATTTTTCGGTTATTACACAAATCTTTGACCAGCTGATTTGTTCAATTAAAGTTGGCACTTTATCATTTATAGAAGTTTCATCTAATTGTGCCACCATTGGTGGCACAATTGCCTGTGAAAACTCTACAAAAAATGTTTTCATTCTCCATAGATTTCTTTTCGAAAACCCTTGAACCCCGGGAAACTCTTTTTGTAATTCTTTCGCTAAAACACCCACAACTGATTCACCCCAGCCTTTTTCACGCTGCTGCCTGTCAATTTCTTCACCAATTTTCCAATAAAGTTGAATTAACTCGGTATTAACACGTTTCATAGCTTCATATTGATGACTATAAATGAGGTTTTTTATCTCTTTTATAAATGAGCTATAAAGCGTCAATCCGTTTTCCACTTCCCCAAACTCCTATTCCGTTATCGTAAACGGTATATTAATCCTAAATTCCACGCCGTCTTTTTCAATTGATAATTGAACAGAGCGCCCTCCCCCAACAGGAAGGAACAATAAACCAGGATATCTAGTTGAATCAAAAATGAATTCAACTTCGTCGTCTTCAACAATGTCCGGATCCAATCCAACCCCGGCAATAACCCATACGATAGTGGTTGTATCAAAACCTGCATTAGTTAATGCAGTCAAATTAAGATCGATTGACGGATTGATTGAATTGTCGCGGTTCCATGTTATCGGAGGCGGGTTAAAATCAATGTCTTCTATATCACCGGGAGTAAGTGTCAAACCCGCTGAATTGTTGTTACCACTGCTGATGGGGTTAAAAACAACAGAACTAAAGTCCCCCGCAAAATGAGTTTGAATTTCCGGATATATATGTAAAGCCCGTCTGTCCACATACTCTTGGTGGTTGTTATCTCTTTTAAATTTGATGATTACACGGTAATAACCGGAAGGCAAAGGAAGCCAATCCGCTTCGGCTGTTTTATTTAAATCGCCAGGCGAAGTAATAAAATTATACGACTGAACAACAGCTCCTGTATTCGCGTTTTGTATTTCCATTGTCGCTTCTGTTAAACTACCTGCTGGTCGTGTTATTAACCAGGAAAAAAAGCCGTCATCCGTTCCGTTCATAACTAATGGCAGTAAAGTAACATCAAAAGGAGAATTCGTCCCTGCCGAAATTGTTACAGAATTAGGAGCGCTTACATAATGTAAAAAAGGAACTTGTAAATCATCGTCCTTGTAAGCGGTTACGGTTAATGTATAAGTGCCTACAGGAACCGCGATAAATATTGAAGTACCAGGATCGTAAATATAAATAAACACAGAACCAAAATTTAATTCTAACACCGCGATTTCATTTATAAGTCCATTCAAATAGGTTTGTTGCGGCGCGATTATGTTACGCGCGCCAGAATTATTTAAAGACATGGAAAAATATCCATATCCTTCCGGCAGAGTATCATTTAAAAATGGATCAATAGGATCAATACAACCTGTTAATAATAAAGAGATTATAAAAATAATTAAAAAAACGTTTTTCATCTTTTTCCTTTAATCCATTGAATTAAACTTAATCCGGTATATAAAACCTGATCGCGTCAAATGTCAGAATAATATTATGTCTAAAAAAACCAAGAGAATCCAAAGGGTCATATATCATATTGATATCAGCATCCCCTTCCAAAAAATGATAACTGGAAGTAGAAATCGATCCTACTCTGATAAACGATGCCTGCGTGCCTGCGGGTATATTACTTCTGTTTGGAGATGTTGTAATACGCTGAATAATCTGCGCTCTTTCGTTACTTTCCAGTAATTCCAGTCCGATATTTATTACATCTTCCAGCGCGTTATTTGACCCATTGGTCTGACCATCTTGTCTGCGGATAGTTACCCACCAATTCCTGTTTGTCGTACTGCCGAAATACATTTCTCTTGCTTTTATTAACTGCTCAAGTGTCAGGTTTTGTCCGACTCTTGTTTCCGCGATACCCAATAATACCCTAAACGCGCAAGCGCCGTCATTATTATTAAAAGCTTCACGCATGGAAATTCTTTCGGTGCCGTGTTCGGTTCCATATATAGAAAAGAAAAGAGAAAAAATTAAAATAAACATTGTTAATAATTTCTTTATTAACATATAATTTCTCCTCCTAATCTGCCACAATAAATTCAATATTGTGTGTTATAAAAACACCGCCTGGAGTCGTCCAAACTTCTACTGTTATAATTTGCGGACCAATTATGTCATAAGGTTCTGAAGGAGTAGTACTAACTGATAAAGTTAATCTTTCTCCATATATTCCTGATACCGATGTTAATTCTGTAGTGCCAAAAAGCCATCGTATATTAGGATGAGTACTAGAGTTATTAATATTTGAATAAGCGGTAGCGTTAGTAATATCAATATTGACTGTATCATTATTGCTTCTTGAAAGAGTAATACCTGAATTAGTATTATCCGGCACTGTAACAGAAGGAAGCGCGACTGTAAAATTAAAACCGGAACTATCCCAGCCACCCGCGGCTCCGGGAAAATTTGAATTCATTGATTCACTATCAATTGCGGTATTGGTTCTTGTTTTGGCAGGAGTACTCGCATGGTAAGCGGCATGTCCCATGGCGTCGTTTCCAGCTTTATTACCATAGGGAACATTGCCATGAATATAACCTCCGGTATTGGCTTTTGTAAAGTCTCCATATTCTTCTACAAATACACCGCCGCCACGATTAACTGCTTCATTATTGCTTATTTGTCCATCGTTCATTATAAATATAGCGGAATCACCTACATACACACCGCCGCCGTCATTATTCGCTGTACTTTGATTTATCGCTCCGCCGTTCATAATGAAAGTTCCATTTCCATCTATATATACACTGCCGCCATAATCAGCTGTATTAATACCAATACCGCTGTTGCCCGTCAATGTGAAAGATGAATGTTGACCCACAAAAACTCCGCCACCCCTTTCAGCGTTATTCCAATTTATTGTACCACCCTTCATTTCAAACTCTGCAATTTGAGTATTTGAATTACCCATTAAGGACACAGCTCCACCGTCAACAGCTTTATTTTCACCAATCCATGAATTTACATCTTCCATAATTAATTTACCACCCCCGTTAACTCTTATAAGAGAAGCATTATTTGTATTATGTCCTACAATAACTAAACCATTATCAATAGTTAAAGTACCTCCATTTTCAATAATAAACATACTTCCATTATTGGAAAGTAATATCACAACAGCAACATTTGCAGGGCCGTTTGCAATCAATGTAACGTTTTTGTTAATATAATTGCCGGAATTAAGATAAATAAAATAATCTTGGTTCAGATTTGGGTTATGAATTGTAACAACATGGTCTCCGTCTGTAATATAAGTGTGATTTAACGCGGCTTGAAGATTGATAAAACCTTCGGTCGTTGACGGATTTGAACCTTCAGTAGTAGTAACATAAACTGTAATTTGCGGCAATTGGCTAAAATGCTCATTTGTAAAAGTAAAAGGAAAATGACTTAGCAGGTTTTCGTACACATGTAAAACTTCAAGGCGCTCTATTGTCGTATAATCATTGCCTCTTGATAATTCAAATACAACATCATAATAACCAACGTCAAGCAAAACAGAACTGATTCTGCTGGAAGGGTTTGTGATAAAATTATAAGGTATTTCCTGTGAATTAATTTGGTTTAAAGAACTGTCCAAAGGTATTATTCTCATTGTCGCAACGGTTACGTTAGCGGGAAAACTAATGTTCCAGCTGAATGTACCCTGCGAACCTGAGCCAATGTCAATGATAGCGTTAAGGGAAACAGTCCTGTCTACTCCAGCTCCCACGGCGATATTAATTCCTGTTTCTTTTCCTTTAAGTAGTAGTACATTGTTAATATAACCTTCTATTTCTACATCATATGAACCAAAAGGAAGATAAAAAGTACTGGCGGAAAGGTTTGTACGATCTCCTCTTAGTACTTCATCACTTGTTCCCGCTGTAAAAAAGATAACTGTATATCTATTTGGGGACGGCGTAGGCGGTTTAATTGTACGGCTATTTTCATCCGCAATTATTAATCTTACATAACCCATTCCGTCAGATTGTGTTATATCCAAAGGTTCTAAACAGGTATAAAAAGACAATGAACAAAATATTAATAAAAGAGAAAAAATAAAACTATTGTTTACCAATTTATTCTCCATATTTTAATCCGCCACCGTAAAAGTAAGTGTCACATTTTCCGGCACTCCGTCTTTTACAACTCTTATTGTAAGAAACTTGGTTCCATCCAAATTATATTCAGGACTTGCCGCGTTTATTGTATAAGATGCACCTGTAGCAAGCACGACTCCGTTGTATATCCATTGAACACCACCATTAAAATCAGTAAAGTTCCCTATTGTTAATTGAATTGAAGGATTACTTGTTCGGGAAATATTAATTGTTCCCGATGGGGTTAAAGTTATGTCGTATCCTATTGGATTTATATTTATTAAAATACCCGCGGTATTAAATAAAACTCCGTTACTCGCGGGGCTAATAGCTCCGGTTAAATAAACAGAATTAGCTTTAGAGCGGGCGTACACATAATATGTTGTACCTGCGGTAAGACCGGTAAACACATTACTGTCCTGCCATGTATTTAAATCATTTCCATTTGTTATGTTATTAGCCGTACTGATCGCGTATTCAATGGTCTGCCCTGTTGCTGTAACAAGAGAAAGAGAAGAAGCGTTAGTAACTGTAATAGTAGAAGGCGTGGATGAAGAAGCGTTAACTTCAATTACAGGAATGCCGCTAACCGCTGAACCAACACCCATAACCGTAAAACTTACATTCGCCGTTGCTGTAATTGTACTTCCGTTAGTTACGGTAATCACCGCGGTATATGTTCCGGCAGCAAGACCATCGTTTACAGAAACTGTAAATGTATCAAAGTCGCCTACATCAAGATTTAACGGATCAGGCAACCCTGTTAAATCCATATTAAATGAACCGGCATTCGCTCCGGTAAGTGTTATGGTTAAATCACCGGTTTCAAAATTACCTGTGTTGGTAACAGTTACCGGAATTGGCGTTATAGGACTATATCCAACAGTTTCGATTCCAAAATTGACAGGGGATATAGAAATTCTGTAACTGCTCCACTTCGCGAACAGTGTCAAACTTCTAGCGGGGATAGCGTCAAAATTCCAAACATCGCCGTTTTCATCAAACCAGCCTTCAAAAGTTGAGTTTGCTTTTGCCGGGTTAGCCGGGCGTGTAATTTTTTCTCTTTGCAGAAGTTTTTGATCGGGGATTTTTGTTCCGCCGTCGCTGTCGAACGAAATAATTTTTATTCCCCAAACATCTTCCATCCAGGGATTCGAACACGAATTTAAAAACGAAAATAAAAGTAAAATAATGATATTAAAAAATAAAAGTTGTTTCATCAAAATCTTACTCCGGATGAAACACTGACTCCGAAAATATACGGAAACCCTGTCCGAATTGACGGCTCAACAAAAAAGTTATCATAAAAAATAAAACGCCAGCCAAAACAAAAACCTACGCTTATAATTCCATAATCGGATGGAATCTTTAAACCGTCACGGTTAAAAAAAACAGGTCCGCCAAGCAGCTGAAGGTAAGGACCGGAATGTTCATCTATTCCGCTAAGGTACAATCGCAGTAAAAAACTCAGTTCCAAAGTGTCGATATTTTCATCATTAAATAAAAGTGATAATTTAACACCCAAAGATAAACCTGAACCATAACCAAACGAAAGGCTTCCGCCGATAGCCGGATAAGCTGTACTGTAAAAGGAAGTTTCCGCGCCAACGCAGACCCAAATATCCTCCCAATCAGCTTTATTTTCTTCTTCCGCGAAAATGGCAGAAACGGGAAATAATAAAATTATTATCATCCAAAAAGGACGAAATACGGACATATTATCATTATATATGGAATAAAGTTTAAATTCTAGCGTTCGTTACGGTTAGGTTTTTACGTGAGGCACTACGGTTCAAAAGGTGCCTGTCACCATTTTGCTGTAGAGGTTAATTGTCTATATGCCTGTTCGGCAAGTCCGAAGCCGGCGTTTTTGGTAAAATCTTTGGCGTATTCGTCGTAAAGCATGTCTTCGTACATTTTGCCGGCAAAACCTTCATCTATAAGCCCGGATTTTTGTATGGTATTCCTCATGCCGGTTAACAGGTTTTTTACAAGGAAAGTTTCCAGCTCCAGGCAAAGTTGATACAACTTGTCGTTTTTATCGATATCGCTCTGACCGGGGCGGATATCCGCTTGTTTTTCCATAGAAGAAGTCCGTCTTAATAAATCTTCAAAACTTTGCGAAGTTGGAACAACAGAAGAAGAAGACATGCGAACATTTTCCAATTGCATCGAACTTAAAGCGGCTATATCCATTTAATTACCTCTTTAGCGTAGTCGCTGTGCCAAGCATATTATCGCTTGTTTGTATTGTGCGCGAGTTAAACTCATAAGCGCGCTGAGCGATAATCAGATTGACCATTTCCTGTACGATAGCTACGTTAGACATTTCCAAAAATTTATGATAAAGAATTCCCATTCCTTCGAATCCCGGAATTCCCGGTATTGGATCGCCGGAAGCCTGTGATACTTTAAACACATTATCGCCGACCGCGGAAAGACCTACAGGGTTAGCGAAACGGTAAAGCTCGAGCTGCCCGACATCAACTTCTACTAAATCGTCGCCTTGTGGAACTTTAACGCTGACACGTCCGTTCCTGGTAATATTAATTGAATCCGGTAAAAAATTTTCCGGCATTATAATATCAGGTAAAAGCCAGTAACCATTGCTTGTTACCATGCGCCCTTCATTATCAACTTGAAAGTTTCCATTACGCGTATACGCCAAAGAGCCGTCGTACATCTGCACCCTAAAAAAGCCGTCGCCAAAAATCGCCAAATCTGTCGCGACATCAGTTTGCTGAGGAGAACCTTGCGTAAAAACCCTTTGGGTATCCGCGAGTTTAACGCCGTGACCCATTTGAATTCCAACAGGAACTACAGTATCTTCTGTCGCGGGTGTTCCCGCGGTTCTTACAGTTTGATATAAAAGATCTTCAAAATCCGCGCGCTGTTTTTTGTAACCGTGTGTATTAACGTTCGCGAGGTTATTGGAAATTACATCGATATTAGCCTGCTGCCCAATCATGCCGGACGCGCCGGTCCATAAACTTCTTACCATCTATTACTCCTAACTACCCAAATTTCGCGACTTGATTTATTAATGTGCCCAGCATCGCTTCTTCTGTCTGGATCACTTTCTGATTCGCTTCGTAAGCGCGGTTTACTTCGATCATTTGAACCATCTCGACTACAGGATCAACATTCGACGCTTCAATAAAACCCTGCATAACTTTTGGACGATCCAGATCCATCATGATATAAGCCGGACCTGATTCTTCTGTCGCCAAATAAAGACTGGAACCCTGTTTTTTTAAATATCTTTCAAGCTCGAACTCTACAATCTTCAAAACATCCAGAATGACAGGTTCTTCCCAAAGATTCGCTTCTCTTCCTACCATTGAATTGGGATCATCATCCTGATAGGCTGCGTTAACCCATACTCTGCCTTCGGGATCAACTCTAAAATTATTTGCCTTTATATTGATAGGACCATTTTCGCCAAGTACCGGGAAACCTTCTTTTGTTAATAAAAGCCCCTCTTTTCCAAGTATAAACGAACCGTTTCTTGTATAACGTTCACCGTAGGGAGTGGAAACCGCGAAAAAACCCTTGCCATCGAGCATAAGGTCAAAATCGCTTGATGTTTCTTTGGGAGCGCCTTGCGTAAAAGTGGTAAATAACTCGTTTAATTCAACGCCTGTTCCAAGTCTTCCTATTATGGGAGCCGCGTCCGCGGAGCCAAACGGATGTAGATAAACCCCATCGTCTTCCGTTCGCCTTAATAACATTTCCGGAAAAGCCTTAAAAGAAGCAACTTCTCGTTTATACGCGTCAGTATTTACGTTCGCCAGATTATTAGCGACAGAATCAAGCCGCCACTGCTGCGCCCTCATTCCGCTGGCGCCGGTATACCATCCTCTAATCATAATTCATTATCGGCGTATTTTTTAAGGAAATTTAGTGACTGTCACCTTTCCAGGTTTGGTACCCAATCGCCTCCGCGGCAGTTTTTTAAATAATTAAGAGCGTGAACCTGCCCTACATATTCAAGATCATCTTTATAAACAGGATCATGCCAGCCTTCGATTTCAATGCTGCCTTTAAATCCTGACATTCTGAGTATCGAAATTATATCTGTCCAGTTACTGTCGCCAAATCCGGGGGTACGATGCCAGGCAAACGGCTCGCTGCCTATAATTCCATTTTCTTTGATAACATCCCAGGCAATTGTTGCATCTTTACCGTGTACGGCAAATATTTTTTTTGCCCATTTTCGCAATTGCGGTATTGGGTCTATAAGCTGAATCATTTGATGACAAGGTTCCCATTGTAAACCAAGATTATCGAAAGGAACCGCTTCAAACATCATTTCCCACGCTTTTGGAGAAATCGCGATATTCCAGTCGCCGCTTTTCCAACTGCCTTCCATTGCGCAATTTTCAAAAGCTAATCTTATATTTTTTTCTTTTGCGAGTGCGGCAAGCGGCGTGAATACTTCTTTAAACTTTGGAATGGAATCTTCTAAAGGTTTTCCTGTAATTCGCCCTGTAAAACCCGCGACAATATCCGTACCAAAAAGATGAGCCGCGTTAATTAATTTTTCCCAGCTGGTTCTAGTAGAGATATTCATTTGCGAATCCATTAAAGGATTTCCATAAATGCCAACACTGGAAATTCCGCAATTTGTATCTTTTAATATATTTTTTACATCATTTGCTAGTTTTTCTAAATCGCAATCACCTGTAGTTTCCCAAAATGTAATGGAAAATGTTTCAAACCCATGTTCTATAAGTTTGGGCATTACCTTTTTTACATTACCCGCATTAATTAATGTACCAATTTTTATTTCATGCATTTTTAACCTCCAAATATTTTAATTATGACTAAACAATCCAATACCCAATAAATACAATTCACCATTCCATAATAGAGGATAATAACTTATTGTGGCATATTGCCCGTTAATATTTTGCTCCAGCTGCGAATGTACAAAAAACCAGTAAGATTTATCTTCGTGATATACGCGGACTTTCTTTTTAAAATTTTCCAAAAAACCCGGAGAAATACCGCCAAATGCGGTAAAGTAATTTAAAATGTTACGATCGGATTCATTTAATTCGGCAAACTCGTTATCAAATTTTATTATCGATCTTATATTATAATACCTTGCGCTCACTACGCTAGAATTTCTTTGCGAATCAGGTTCATAAAATTCATATAATGCATTTTCAATATAATTTAAATTATAAAATTGAAAATCATTCATACCCTGCGGATAATCTATAACATCAATTACATCTTCATCAATAAACCAAATTGTTCTATAAACAATTCTGTTTTGACCCATCATCTCAATAGCTCTGTTAAAATAATGCATTTTTCTGTGTTCTTCAGAATAAAACATTTCATATCCAATTATATTACCTTCAATAAAATAATTAACTTGTTCGAGTAATCCCGATTTTTTTGTAAATGTTTCAGTAAAAATAATAACCGCTTTTACTAAATTATTATTATTATCATAATATTCAAAAACCCTTAACCAATCGGGATTTTCAAGAAGATTATCATTATTAATTACAGTTGTAATTCCGCCAAATTCATTGATTTCTTCAATAATATTTCCAAAACTGGAAAATAGGCAAATTACCAGAATAATAAAAAGACATTTATAAGCGATTTTAATCTTTTTCATTAATTATATATATCACAATAATTTAGAATTTTCAATTATTGCAAACAACTTTATTTCTGCCGGCGTCCTTCGCGGCGTATAGCGCTTTGTCGGCGTTTGAAATAAAAGCGTTTACCGAACAGTTTTGTGTAGGTATGATTGAATTCACGCCGACGCTTATTGTGATCTTTATTCGCGAATTGTCGATGCTTGGTATAAGTGTATTTTCTACTTCTATTCGGATTTTTTCGGCAATTTCAATAGCGCCTTCCTGCGAAGTGTTCGGCAGAATCGCGACAAATTCTTCGCCGCCCCAGCGCGCGACAAAATCCCCGGGACGTTTTAAATTATTTCTAAATATTTCCGCGGTTTTTTGCAAAACAATATCACCCTGTAAATGTCCGCAATCATCGTTGATATTTTTAAACTTGTCCAAATCCATCATCAACATGCTGATATGTGTCTGTTCTCTTATCGCCTGCTTCCATTCCATTTTAAGCCGTTCGTCCAAACTGCGCCTGTTAGGTAAATTAGTCAGCTGATCTACCAAACTTAAATGTTCAATCGTACGCAATTGAGTTACAATCTGCATTTGGTTGCGAACTCTTAATTTTACAACTATGGGGCTAAAAGGTTTTGTAATATAATCCGCCGCGTCAAGTGATAAACCTTTTTCTTCATCTTCATCCGAACAAAGCCCTGTAATAAAAATGACAGGTGTTTTATTTAATTCATCAGTTCTTTTTAATTCAGAAAGTGTTTGAAAGCCGTCCATTTCCGGCATTATTATATCCAGTAAAATAATGTCAGGTTTTAATTCTTTCGCTTTCGCGATCGCGTCAATACCGTTTTTAGCGGTATAAATTACATAATCTTTATCAAGAATACTGGTTAATACCTTTAAATTCGCGCTTTCATCATCAACAATGAGTAGAGAGTTTTCCTTTACACTCATAAAACGTTACACCATCCTTTATGTTATTACCTTACTCGAAGAAAATTCATTTAAAACTATATTTAATTCAGTTTTTAAAATTCTTAATTGTTCTTCTGTTACCTGATTTTTCCCGTCGTTTAATTTACTTTCTATCGCCGCGGCGGTTTTTTGTAAAATAATTTTTCCAATCAAACCCGCGTTTGTTTTTAATGTACGCGCCAGTTTTTTCGCGCCGGTAATATCGCCGTTTTCCAACGCTCCGATAATTTTTTCATAAATATCAAAATTACCCTTAATAAATTCATCCTGAAGTTCTTTTTGCGATTCCCAATCTGATTTTACAGGAATATTGTCATTTGTAATACTTAACGGGGTAAAATACTTCATTAAACAACGCCATAATTCCTGGCTGGTAAAAGGCTTTCCAACACAGTCAAACATTCCGCTTTTTTTGTATATTTCCCTGTCGTTATACATAATATTCGCGGTCATTGCAACAATTGGAATTCCTGTATTAAGTTCGGATATTTTTGAAGCCGCTTCAAGACCGTCCATTTCCGGCATATGTATATCCATGAATATTAAATCAAACTGCTGTTTGCCAATCCGGTTTTTTACCATTTCATAACCTATTCTGCCATTATCCGCGACAACTGTTTTAAAACCAATTCTATTCAGGCTTTCGCAAATAACCTGCTGATTAATTGTATTGTCTTCGCATAATAGAATTTCTCCCTTAAATACAGGTTTTTCAAGTTCTTCTATCACGAATTTTTTATCCAGCAGTTCATAATCGTTAGATTCTATCGTATCAAACACAAGCTCAAAACTGAATCTGCTTCCAATGCCTGGCGTGCTTTCAATAAAAAGTTTACCATTCATCAATTCTACAATTTTTTTTGTAATCGCTAAACCCAGCCCTGTACCGCTGAACTCGCGTTTTCTTCCTGTTTCCGCGTTAACATATGGCTTAAAAAGATTATTAATTTGATCCTTTGTCATGCCGATACCGGAATCTTTTACTTCAAACATGATAGTAATTGTTTTATCAGTTGTTTCTTTTAATACAGCATGCAATTTTACCATGCCGGTATTTGTAAATTTAACAGCGTTGGATAAAAGGTTTACAAGAACCTGACGCAGTCTTACAGTATCACCTAACGGTCTTTTACCCAGGCTTGGTTCAACATAAAAATATAAAGTTAATCCTTTTTCAATAGCCTTAGGCAAAATTAAAGTACGGCAGCTGATAAATAATTCATGCATATCAAAAGGAATGTTTTTTATTTCCAATAAACCGGATTCAACTTTTGTAATATCAAGCATATCGTTTATAATTTGCAAGAGCCACTGTGAATTAATTTTTATTTTATTAAGATAATCCCTGTTTTTAAGGGAAATTTCACCGTCAAGCGCCAATTCGGAAAAACCTAAAATACTGTTCATCGGCGTTCTAATTTCATGGCTTATCATCGCGAGAAAATCCGATTTTGAATCGGACATAGCTTCAGCTTTTTTCCGCAGTCTGTCCGCTTCGTTAAACTTTCTTTTTAAAACAGCCGCGGCAATCAAAATAACAGTTATATTAATTATGAATATTAAAATTCCAATTATTAATTTACCATTAACAAAATTTTCAAACATATATTAACCTTTTAATTTTTAACGGTGCCGGGCAGCATCCATTCTTTAAGAATTTCGTCCAATTCATGCAGACCGATAGGTTTGGAAACAAAACCGTTAAACCCGTTATCCAAAAACATTTCCTTAACACCGGAAACGGCGTTTGCGGTAAGCGCGATTATCGGAAGTTTGTCATACCCCAATCTTCTGATTTCTTTTGTAGTTTCAATTCCATCCATTAAAGGCATTATATGATCCATAAAGATAATATCGTAATTAACTTTTTTAATACTTTCGATTGCTTCGGCTCCGCTGGACGCAAGATCAATTTCCAAACCATAAGGTAAAAGCATTTCCTTCGCTACATAAAGATTAATATCCACATCATCTACTATTAAAACTTTTCCGGGACGTATATGTTCGCGCACAATATGTGTCTTTTTGGTTTTTTCGCCTATATTTGAACGGAACTCATGCAATTTTTCCGCCGTTTCCTTTCCAATCGCGGCGGCTCCCATACTGCCCTGCGGCAATCTGACAGTAAATAAAGAACCCTTACCCGGCTCGCTTTGAGCGTGAATATCGCCGTTCATCATATTTATCAAATTATGAAGGATACTCATTCCCAAACCTGTACCTTCAATATCTTTATTTGATTCCAGATTAAAACGTGAATATTCATCAAATAATTTACTAACTTGCTCTTCTGTCATTCCCTGCCCGGTATCCCGGACATTTATAATGAGCGTTACGGGATTTTGAATATTTTTTAACGAAGATGGATTATGATGATTCTCGAACAAAACAGCGTCAGCGTAGGAAATTGAAAGCTCTACTTCTCCCGAAGATGTATATTTAAAAGCGTTGGATAAAAGATTGTTTAAAATTTGTTTAATGCGGATTTCATCCCCAATAAGCGACGAAGGAACATTTTCATCAACATTTAAAATAAATTCGATGGGTTTATTTTCATATTTGGTAAGATTTAAAAATACCGTATCATTGATCATTTGCGCCACATTGTATTTTACATAAAGCAGTTCAAGTTTCCCCGCTTCGATTTTTGACATATCAAGGATGTCATTGATAATACCTAGTAATAAATCGCCGGAATTAAAAATCTTGGTATACGAATCTTTTACTTCCTGTGAATGTGTTTCGTTTTGCAGTTGAATCGCGGAAATCCCTAAAATCGCGTTTAGAGGGGTGCGAATCTCGTGGCTCATTTTAGCTAAAAACGCGGATTTACTGCGATTTGCCGATTCCGCGGCGACAACTGCCGACTTTAACTGGATTTGATTGCGCACCCTTAATTTTACAATCGACGCGCTGAAAGGTTTAGTTATATAATCTGCGGCTTCTAAAGCCAGTCCTTTTTCTTCATGTTCTTCGCTGTCCAGCCCCGTAATAAAAATAACAGGTATCTTTTGAAGTTCTTTACAGGCTTTAATTTCCGCTAATGTCTGGTACCCGTCCATTTCGGGCATAAGTATATCCAATAAAATTAAATCCGGCGAATAGGCTTGAGCTTTTTCGATAGCGCTTCTGCCGTTTGTCGCTGTGATAATCGAATATTCCGAGCTTAGAATATTTGTCAAAACCTTCAGATTTAACTTTTCATCGTCAACTATCAGTAACTTATTTTTATTCAACTCATCCATTTCATTAATATTCTACAATATAATGTAACTTTTGGCGATAGTTCGGAAAATAATTCAAAACGGTGACAGGCACCATTTTTTTGGCATTTGGCATAAAAAAAACCCGGCATACGCCGGGCTTTTATAAAAAAATATTTTTCTATAAGTGCCGAAACCCTAAATTATAATGCTGGGCTGGCTGCCGGAGCTTTTTTCGCTGCCGGTTTTTTTGCGGCTGGTTTTTTCGCCGCTGGTTTTTTTGCCGCGGTTTTTTTCTTGGCTGCCGGTTTCTTTACAGCTTTTTTCGCTGTAGTTTTTTTCGCGCCAACTTTTTTCTTCGCTGCTGGTTTCTTTACAGCTTTTTTCGCTGTAGTTTTTTTCGCGCCGACTTTTTTCTTCGCTGCTGGTTTCTTTACAGCTTTTTTAACGCCGGTTTTCTTCGCTCCAGCTTTTTTCGCGGCTGGTTTCTTTGCGGCTTTTTTCGCCGCGGGTTTCTTTGCAACAGTTGCTGCCATCTTCTTATCCCCCTTAGAAGGTTTTTTACTGCCCTTCACCTTGGCAGTGGCGGGTTTCCCAGTCTTCGCTGTGTCCCCTCCCTTTATGTTCTTTCCGGTGTTTTTGATAACAGCCTGCGCTCCGGCAAGGCGTGCTAACGGTACCCGGAAGGGTGAACATGATACATAGCTAAATCCGGCTCTATAACAGAATTCTATAGAA
>Ga0123356_10001822_pt1 | contig 23154 bp, 12 predicted proteins | sample TergutEmb28metaG_2_FD_92546 | JGI IMG/M metagenome (GOLD analysis project Ga0123356, IMG submission 92546) | Embiratermes neotenicus P3 segment gut microbial communities from Petit-Saut dam, French Guiana - Emb289 P3 | ecosystem: Host-associated > Arthropoda: Insects > Digestive system > Gut ...
ATCATCTACGGCGGTCAGGAAGGCGTTGTTACAGGTATTGCAAAAGTCAACGACAGGATCATCTCCATTCTTGACTTCGAAAAAATCACCTTCGACATCAGTCCGGAAACAGGCATAGACCTCAGCACCGTTCAAGCCTATGCAGGCAATGACAGAGAACACACTCCGATAGTTGTTGCGGAAGACTCCGCACTCCTGAGGAAAATGCTGACAGAAGCCTTGCACACATCAGGCTACCACAACATCATCATCCTAAATAACGGTGAAGAAGCCTGGGAACACATCAACAGGATCAAAGATTCAGGCACAACAGACATTCTTTCAAAAGTCAGCTGCCTGATAACAGATATAGAAATGCCGCGTATGGACGGTCACAGACTAACAAAACTTATTAAAACAGATCCGGTGCTCATGGACATCCCGGTACTGATCTTCTCATCCCTGATAGACGAAAACATGCAGAAAAAAGGCGCAGAAGTAGGTGCTGACGCACAACTGTCAAAACCTGAAATAGCCAATCTCGTAGGACTGGTCGATGTAATGGTCAGTAAAAGCAGAGAAAAACAAATGGCGATGTAAAAATCTGTTAAGTGAACGGGAGTTAGTCGTTAAATGACAAGCTCCCGTAATAGTATGAGCAGATCCGAAGTTATGTAAAGGTAAACTGTATGGCAGTTGTCAACAAAGCCAAACAACAAGAACGTGTAAATGAGAATAAGAAGCTTGAGGATCTGGTTTCAAAAGCAATAAACGGCGATGCCGAATCTCTTCATCGCCTTTGCGAAAGCATCGCACAAAGTGTATTGTTTCGCACTAAACATATTTTAAATAACCCGATGGATGCCGAGGACGTTTCACAAAACGTCCTGATCCGTGTTTGCGAGAACATTCAAACATTACGTGAGCCAAAAGCTTTTAAAGTATGGTTAAGTAAAATCGTCACAAATGAAGCGCGGTCACATATGGCAAGAAATGTGACTGAGCATACAATAGTAAATATAGATGACTATGTCGCATCACTTGTAGATGAAACCGAAGAGCTTTTTCCGCAGTATTGTGTTGAGGTAAAAGAATTCAGAGAAGATGTGATGAATGTTCTGTCGGACCTCCCCTCCCGTCAGCGGGAAGCCATGATGCTTTATTACTATGACCAGCTGAGTGTCGGCGAGATATCCAAGATCATGGACATCCCTCATCAAAGCGTTTCCCGGTATCTGGCACTTGCCCGTGTGGAATGCGGTAAAAAATTAAAGAGGAGCTCATACATAGACAAGGCAACTGCGATAAGTCTAATGCCGTTAGGTATGGTACTGTCCGAAGTATTACAAATGGAAACAGCTATGTTTACTCCGGCTGATGCAGCATGGTTCCATAACGTTATAGCAGAAATCTCGAATTATATAACCGGAGTCACTACATTTATATAGTATCGATTATATAGTGATCTTTTTTCTGTTTCTCGTCTACGAGACGTTGTTATCAGCACAGGCTGCTTTTTTTATGCCTTTTTTTTGTTCAAAACCGAAAAAAGTTAGCATTCTATTCAAAATTCGTTAATTTATTAATAAACACCAAAGAAAATATGAAAAATTTATAAACACCAAAGTCGTTGCAGCGCAAGGATTATAGCGACAGCGCACCATAAAAATGGCTGTGTTCACAAATTGTTCATAATATTTTTGGTGCGAAATGTCACTGCGATATGTCTTATATAGCAACAAACAAAATTATGTGACCCGTTAAACGGGACAAAGACCACACAATAAATAACAAAGAAAATAAATTAAAATATAATCTACATCAACAAGGAGATCACTAAAATGAAAATCAAGAAAGTAGTAGTTTTTACACTAGTCCTCTCGCTCCTCGTCGGTTCAACACTGATCATGACATCGGCAGCTCAAACAGAAGGCTCGATCATTTTCAAAGCAACAGACGTAACAGTCTTAACACCGGAAGGTCCATGCTGCCCCTGCTTCGAAGATGACCCCTGCGATGGAGAACCCGGTTGCAAGCACGACCCGGACTGCGATAAACCTTGTGACTGTCTCTGCCACGACCCCGATGAAGGAGACTATAATGATTTCTTTAAGGATAAAGAAGTAGTAAACAACCTGTTCTTTGGAACTCACAGCATTCGCGAGTTTGGCAGATTCGACTCCGCAAACACAGGAAACCACAATGACAATGGCTTGGACACAACAGATGTTGGACAGTATACTGGTGTAGAAGTCAGGAATTTCTCAGGACAAGTATTTAAATTAGGCGTAGATGTCAGCTTATTTAAAAATGCTGCGGCTCAAACGACACTTGCCGGTGCAGAGCTTCGCCTGATCCCTGCCGAACATGCAGCTCCTGAAGCATATCCGCTGCTTGGTGGTTTCGAATTTACAGGTCTTGCCGGTGCAGGCAAAGAGGTTCCGAATGATGGCGGTATGCTGCATGTCCTTACACTCCCGAGTGCAAACATGGTAAAAGCAAGCTGGTCCGGTCTCCTTGATACAGCACAGGGTACAGCAGATGTTGGTAAAGCACAGGCAGAACTCACATGGACCGACTATTCATTAACACCGTAGATCCTTCTTAAAGAATGTAGATAGTGAACATTTTTACCGGTAGAGCCGATCATAGCTCTACCGGTAAAAATTTCCGGTAAAAAGTACCGGTAAAATTACCTGTAAAAAATTAAAAAGAGTTACAAAAAATCAGGGATTTGATCAAAAAAACAGAAAAAAGTTAGAAGATTATTCAAAAAATGTTAATTTATTAATAAAACAGGAAATAAATGTTAAATAATTATAAACTGCGAAACCACTGCAGCGCAACGTGTTATGCAAAACAAACGCAAAAACAGCGGCGTGTTCACAGAATATTCATATAATTATTGGTGCGAAATGTCGCTTTTTTGAGTCTTATATATCAAGAAAGAAAACAATTAGTGACCAAATTCAGCGGGTAAGTAAAAATCGCAGTAAAAAAGAAAACAATAAACAGGGTCAGGAGAGAGTAAATGAAAAGCTGTAAGCCGGTTAAAGTAATAACGATCAGCGTTACTTTAATAGCGATCATGTTTGCAACACTCATCCAAGCGAGTGCCGCATCCCGCTCCGGCGCAGGAGTCTCATTCTACGAACCTGATCCTACCTATTATATAGTAACCTTCTACAGCAACGACGACAGAGTGGATACAACACTCGGTGAGGTAGAGGTAGCCGAAGGGAATCGCATCGGGAACAGCAATATGCCAAACAACCCGACCCGTACAGGATACAGATTCATCGGCTGGACAACAAGAATGGATACAAGAGGTGTAACGGTCAACGGAAGCACAGTGGTAGTATCAAACATCGATGTATATGCACAATGGGAGCCACTTCCTCCGCCGCCGACGCCAACACCGACACCAACTCCGACGCCGGCACCGACGCCGGCACCGACACCGGAACCCCCGGCAACGACACCGGAACCCCCGGCGCCTCCCCCGGAGCAACCGCCGGTACAACCTCCTCCACCTCCTGAACCCCCTCCCGTCCTGCCTTCGATAGTAGTACCACCACCGGCAGCGGAACCGGCACCTGAACCGGAGGAAGATGAGGAAGAAGAGATCCGGGAACCGGAAGAGCAGGTAGCAGGAGCACTGATAAGGCAGGATCCGCCGGCAAATACAACACCAAACGATCCGCCTCCGCCGCAACAGGATAACACTCCTCCGGCAGAAGATGGTCCCGCAGCACCAAGCCTTTATAACATAGACGAAACAGAACTCCCGAGAGTAAACTTTGGAAATAGATCGATCGTATTGTTCGCACCACTTGGATATAAATCATGGGCATTGCTCAACCTCATGCTCAGCATAATGGGAATACTCTTAGTAATAACAACAACGATACGAACACTGATGCAAAAGAAAAAAGACAGAGAAGAAGAAGAACAAAACCACAACGGTGTACAACTCCACGATGAGGAAACCGGAAACAAGCGTCACAGACTCACATGGTTAGCACTGGCAGCAGTAGCAGCCCTCGCCGGAATCCTGCTCTTCTTCCTGACACAAGATATGAGAGCCCCGATGGTACTGACAGACTGGTGGACACTGATACACGTAATATTCTTCGCAGCGATCTTCATAGCCTGCCCCCTGGTCTTTAAAAAGAAGGAAGAAGAAGAGGAAGACCCGGAGCTTGAAGAACAAAACGCACATAACGAGCATAACGAACTCCACCAAACGATTTAAAGAAAAAAATAATAAAGATAGATAACGACCGTGCTTGTGAAAGGAGCAAAAAATGAAAAAGAAGATCATATCACTTACAATAATTCTTGCGATGATACTCGGTGCATCAGCAATTGCAATGGCAAACGACAGCGCAGACACACAAGGTGAAATCAGATTCAAAGACGGCGAAATAATCATACTGCCGCCGGGCGAAGATTGCTGCCACTGTTACTGCCCCGACTGCGGTGATGGCTGTGCTAAATGCGACGGACCTTGCCCGGGTGGCTGCAGTGACCCTGAAAAACCCCACGGACCCGGCGAACCGTGCGACTGCCCCTGCCACGATGCAACAAGCCAGTTTAAAAACTTCAACGTAGGCGAAAATCTCTTTTTCAGCACATGGACGATCGGACGCGGCGGAATCTTTGATTCATTTGATGAAGCGCAAACAACCGCAGCCGGAAAAACAACAGGCGTACAGGTTATCAACCAAACATCAGGTATCGCCAAAATCAGCGTAGAGGTTTCGCAATTCGTATATGAAGATCAGGATGCAGTAATGTTCGAAGGCAATGTACAAAAGCCATTCTTAAAAGGCGCAGATCTGACACTTGTACAAAGAGGTAACGCAGCAAATCTCCCGGGATTCAGTCCTAACCCGGCACTGGTACAAGGTACCGAAATAAAACTACTCCCCGATGGAGCTGCAATGCAGATCCTCACAACTCCCGCAGGCAGCGCAGTAAAGGCTTCCTGGTCAGGACTTCTCGATGTAGTTCCGGGTACAGCTCTTTGGGTAGGATCGGCAACAGCCGTACTGACATGGACAGACATATCCGGCACACCATAAAACCCTGTAAATTCATACTTTAAATCCTTTTACAAAATGTAGAAATGTTCACATAATTATGTTATACTTGCCGGAAATCTCAACTAACCGGAGGAAAACATGAAGAAATCGATTAAGGCGACGACGATATTTATCTCCCTGATGTTGATGGCAGCCCTTATATTTATAACGGTAGCAGCGATGGGATTTTCGGTAACACCAATACTCCCGGACAACCAAAGACAAAACGGAAGCTCATTCTTCGACCTGATCGTAACTCCGGGAATGCAGCAGGACCTGATAATAATGGTAGGCAACACCGGTGATGAAGAAATAGTTGTACTGGTAGAACTGATCACAGCCTCTACCAGTAGAAACGGACAGATAAACTACACCTCAAGAGGACTGATGGACTCAACGCTAAGATTCTCATTCGAAGACATTGTATCGATCCCGCAAACACACTTCACGATCCCTGCAAGAGGAGAAACAGCAGTACCGGTCACACTGACAGTCCCGAACGATTCATTCGAAGGAGCAATACTCGGCTCTATAAGGGTACTCAGAGAAGCAACCGACCAGGAGCGTGAAGATGCCGGCGCCATAGTCAATCAGTACGCACATGTTACAGCAGTCAGACTCGTAATGAGAGACGATGCAGAAGAAATAGTACAACCGGACTTCGCACTTGGCTCAATAACAACAGAACTTGTAAACTACAGAGCTTCGATCATTGCACACATAAGAAACATTGAGCCGGTACTTATAAAAAACGCATCAGCTACAGCAAGGATATTCCCCTTAGGCAGCGATCAGCCGATATTCTCGCACACAATGGATTCACTGGACTTCGCACCCAACTCGGTATTCCCGTTCTCATTCGTTGACAGAGAAGGCTTTGGTATAGAACCCGGCAACTACACAGCAGTGATAACCATCAACTATGATAACAGGACCTGGGAATTTGACGAGAACTTCGTAATAACACAGGAAGCAGCCGATGAAGTCAACGACGGTGCAGTCAATCAAAACCTGCCGCCCGAAGAAGATGAAGACAGTATCCCGATCTGGGTGTTCATAGCAATAGGGATCGGCGGCGCAATACTCATAGCAGTGGTCGTGTTGATAATAGTGATCGTAAAAAAGAAATAAAACCTCTTTCGTAACCGGGGAAAAGATAAAGAGCCCGGCAAGCAAACAGAATAAACAACAAAGGTGTAAGGAATTGCAAACCACAGAGCACAAACTCAAAGCCGTTGTGCTTTGTTATATGTAATTTGTTATAGGTTCGATGACGATAAAACCAGGCGCATGAGACTCGACGGGGGAGGTCGAAATGAAAAGATTAAGAATGAATAATCTTCTAAAAGAAGTCATTCTCCTGCAAAATATCGAAAAGGAGAAGACGACTTTATTGCGTCTGAAAAGACTTGTACCACATCTGATGATCGTGGTTTTTGCGCTGGCTTTGATCGTCCCTGCCGTAGTTACATTAATAAATCTTCCCGGAGCCCGCGCTAACATCATCTGCGAACATGTTCATGACGAATCCTGCTACGAATATGTCTGCGGACATTCACACGGACCGGAGTGTTACGAAACCACCGGCGGACACTCACACAGCGATGATTGCTATACAACAGAAACCCATACACACAATGCCGGTTGTTATGAAGTGATTCCGGGACATGTTCATACTGAAGGATGCGACGCAGATTGTGAGATATCCACAGAGGATACGACCGGAGGTTTGACCTGCACGATACCTGAATCAGCGAGAATACTGATATGCGGTCTGGAAGAAGACAGTGGCGGAGAGCATGTATTATCCTGCAATCTGGAAGAGATAGATTATGTCCAAACACTCACCTGTGAGCATTATAAATGCACGACCGGTGGGACTTGTCATTTTGCAAACTCAGCAACACCGGCAGGTACACACATAACATTTGATACTCTCTACATCCCGATGGAAGACCTCCACTCAGAAACAGACATCAACGCATTGTTACTTCGCGGAGTAACTGCTTATGACGAAAACGGCAACGACATCAGCTACCTCGTTTATGTGATAAATGACGGCGGCTTCAGAAAATACTTCGATGACGGCGGTTTTATAAACTTTACACCTCCGTCAGGCGATAGCATGGGATTCGGCTTTGCCCCGATGGGAATAGGTCTCGGTGACGACTTCGGCTTCATCCTCGACACTCCCGGCTTTGGTATGGGCGGTATGGGCGGCTTTGGCGGTGGCTCTGCAGGTTACGCATTTGAAGGAAAAGTGACCTACGGTGTATTGTGCCCCCAAAATAACAACGAAGTAACCAGCAGCCAGAGAGACGTAAAAGTAGAATTCATGGGCATCGTGGGATCTCTTGCGATCGGTGATGTAAGAGAGTATTACGGTGTCAGTACACCGGATGAATTGAGAGATGCGATTTACGGAGGTTATAACCGGATCTATCTTGATGGTGTGATCAGTTTTTCTGATGGTGCGCATTGGTTTTTTGAAGAGATTTACGAGCCGGTCGAAATCATTTCAGATGGTCAAGAAAGGCATTTTCATATTACCAATGGAACACAGGTAGCGATTGGACTGGGCATTATCCTTAACGGAAATGATTATGGCGGCGGAGTTATTATTCTCGGTCACGATTCGAAACTGGATATAAACGGCGGCTCCATAATAAATTGCTCAGCCGACAAGGGTGGAGCAGTATATGCAACAGATTACGCTGAAGTGACTATTTATAGTGGCATGATAAGTCAAAACCGTTCAAATGAATATGGCGATGGCGGCGGCTTATTTATTGAGGAAAATGCTTCGTTGACAATGATCGGCGGGTATATAAGCGATAACGAAACAGGACAAAACGGCGGTGGTATAGCAATTGATAATGCAACCTTTGAAATGAGCGGCGGAATAATAGATAATAACAGAACCAACGGCTCAGGCGGAGGAATATATGCAACGAACCTCGCAACAGTAGATATATATGACGGTGAAATATACAGCAACACCGCAAACTATTTCGGAGGCGGAATCGACATCGGAAATTACTCTACCGCAACGATCCAGGGCGGGAGAATAATACGGAATCATAGCAACTCAAACGGCGGTGGTATTTCTGTCAGGAGTACTTCTACAGCTTCAATGTTTTACGCTTATATAGACAGAAACACAGCCGGTGAAGACGGCGGTGGAATATTTATTACTGATTATGGTACAAACTTTTGGTTGTACGGTGGTGTTATTGATGGAAATGGAGCAAAAAGCGGCGGCGGTATTTCTATTATATATGAAGCCGTATTATATTATTCCGGTGGAGAGATCAAAGATAACCGGGCTGATTTCAAAGGTGGCGGAGTGGATGCCGGAATAGCCGGAACCATCGAAATAACCGGCGGCAGCATATTCGGTAACAGTGCAGAAGATGGAGGCGGAATTCATTTATCAGAGGGTTCAAACTCTAATTTCGGATTCAGGGATGTATGGATAACCGGCAATACTGCATCAAACAATGGCGGCGGAATAATGGTCGATAGCTATATAAGTCTGGAATTGGCCAATATAACGATCTCCGGAAACTCTGCCGGTAACAGAGGCGGCGGTATTGCATTTGTTAAAGAAGATCAGGAATATACGATCAACGGCGGACAGATCATAAATAACTGGACATTTAATACAGACAATGATCCTACCACCGGTTTAGGCGGCGGGATATACATAGGCTACAAAGAGGATAGTACCGAATATAGCTGGTATGACAGGTTCAATGCAACATTGACGATCAAGTCTGAATCTTCGTCTGTAAGTATCAGAGAGAATGGAATATCAGAGAGCGGTACTGTTATGACAAAAAACGGTGGCGGGATATATTCTCATGGTGCATTTTTGTTTCTTATCAAGAGCTCATATTATTACGAAATCAGTAGTAATGCCGTTAGAACGATGCCCGGCGATAACTACGTATTTGGTAACGGTGGAGCAATATGGTTATGGAATGAGGATTATATATATCTGCATATTACGGATTTTTCAGGAGGCTCAGACGATACGATCATATTCGAGAATAATATAGCATCACGCGCTTATACTTCCATTGGCTTTCCGGGTAGTAATGTGCAATTAGATATTACCCCGTCGCAATCACCGTGTCCGGATACAGAGTTCGAAAATATATTTAACAATTTTGACGTCGTGTATACAGCCGGCGATCCGTTCTGGGTAGGTGAGAGCATCCCTGTAGATCATGACGGTCCGATCACAGTCTTTGGTGTAGACACGTATGACGGGTTGCAAAATCTACTTGGAACATCCGGTATAGATGAAGAAAGTTTCTCGAGTGTCGAAGGTCTGGGCGGCGTCTCCGGGATGAACACTGATTTAGCTACAAGAGAAGCGTTGAGAAATGCAATAGACAATAAAGTGCCGGTAACATTGGAAATATCAGCACAATTCCAATTCGCCAGTGAAGGATTGGTCATACGCAGTGGTACAGATATAACAATAGTAGCGGACAGTACCGACCGGACATTGTGGATGCCGGATGTAGATAGTGGACGGCATTTCACAGTGGAAGGCGACGCTATTTTTACCATTGGTAACGGTATAACGCTTACAACGACAAATTCCGGTCATAATATCACCGGTGGTGGTGTTAAAGTTTTAGATTCTCCAACAGGGGGAATATTCAATTTAAACGGCGGCATAATAAGAGGTAATTATCAAAATGCCGGCGGTGGTGTTCAAATTGGCGCAAATGGCACATTTAATATGACCGGCGGAGAAATTACTGAAAACATTTCACTGTTTAGCGGTGGTGGAGTTCAAATAGACGGACCCAACAGCACATTTAATATGAGCGGTGGAGAAATAACAGGTAATAGAGTTGGTGCTGCACAAGATCTTGGTGGCGGAGGCGTGTTTGCGAGAAATAGCAGCGTCAATATAACCGGCGGAGAAATAAACTTTAATATCGTCAATGATGCCGGTTACGGTTTCGATCACGGTGGCGGCGGCGGCATCTTTGCAGATAATGCAGAGTTACGTATAGTGAGCACTGATGGCATGGTCACTATTAATAATAATATGACTCAAGCTTCACTACCCCGTATAAGTAACGGAGGTGCAATCAATGTTTCCGGCAATTCTACCGTATTGATCGACGGTAGAAGCAATGGAATAATAATTCGCGGAAATAGTGCAGAAGGAGTCGGTGGCGGTATAAATATCACAGGGATCCAACCCGACAAAAATGCATTTTCTATGACCGGTAATGTGCAGATCCTATTTAACGCAGCGGCACTGAGCGGCGGAGGAATCTTCCTTTGGATGGATACAATAGAGGATATCGATGAGTATGTTTTGATCGGTGCCGATGTCGTATTTAAAGACAATTGGTCGGAACTGACCGTCGACTATCTTGCCGCCTCAGGAAAAATAACATTCCCGGATATAAACTGGTATGGTGAAAACAGCCGTGAAGGGACAGCATCACCACCCGGTAACGGATTCCACCTGATAAACGGATGGGACATCGGTTGTTTAATAGATGATCTTGGAGAACCCGATGAGCCGATAATCGTAGACTACAAAGTTACATTCAATTTCAACTATCACGGTGCTCCGGTTTCGGTGACCCGTACAGTGCCACCCGGAGGAACTGTCGGTGATACAGTACCCGGTATGCCGGGAAATCCTGTACGCGCCGGTCATACGTTTGACGGATGGAATACCAGAAACGTCGGACTTGGTTCAACATTCCACGGTGGTACAGCAGTTAACAGCGATATCACAGTATTTGCACAGTGGATACCACAGATTTCAATAACATTCGTTAAAAATATAAATGAAACAGATGATCTGGCAGATCCGTATCATTCGGTTTTGGTAGATGCAGGTTTACCGATCGGCGTAGCGAATATGCCGGTACGCCCGACTCGTGACGGGTTCAGGTTCGATGGCTGGCATGAAAGAAGTGACGGCTTTGGCGACGGCTGGATAACCGCAGCTTATGAGCCGGCAGGCAGAGGAATAGTTGCGTACGCACAATGGACGCCGGTCTATACGATCATCTTCAGCAGTAATCACAGTGATACTGACGGATTCTACGCAGCATTCCCGCAAACGATATCAAATGTCGCCGAAGGTGAAGTTCTTAATGCACTTCCGGGTTCGCCGATCAGAAAAGGTCACGCGTTCGCAGGATGGAATACAAACCCGAGCGGAACCGGTATTCATTTTGACGGCGGTACGGCTGTAGAAGCCAACAGAGATGTATTTATCATCAGTGAAGATGGCAGAACGATCACTGTGTTTGCAATGTGGCAAGAGTCTTTCACGGTGACATTCGATAAAAATCACAATGATACCGGCGGTTGGTCGGCACCTGATAACAACGCCAATACAATAGGAGTATTAAACGGACACTCGATCGGTGATGACAGCTTTGCAGCTATGCAAAGCAGGTTTACAAGGAACTGGCACACGTTTGATGTCAGATTTGATGAAGAAAACGAAAATACACCGTATAGCTGGGTGGATGAGAACGGCAGACCGTTTACCGCAGATACAGTCGTCGGGCAAGATATGAAAGTCTTTGCATTATGGTTGGCTGATACACCTGTAACAGTAAGATTCCATAGTAATCACAACGACTTGCTGCCGGGTTCATTTACTCATGCGATCCCGTTTGGCGCGAGTCTTCCCGGCACAAATCTCTTAAGTATCCTGGTACAAAACGGCACCTCGATCGGTGTACAGATGCCTATGGTACCCACAAGAGCCGGATTTCATTTCACAGGATGGAGCACATTACCGGTCGGAACTGAAGAAACAACTGTAACAGCGGAAACACTGATAACCAGCGACGTAACTCCCCCGGCTGATGTTATTCTCTATGCACAGTGGGTAAGAGGAATAACAGTTCGTCTGGAACTCGCACCGAGATCGGCAGTTGACGGTAAGCTTGATCGCGCTCCACATAATAATATAGTGAGCAATGCGGTCCCGGAAAGATTGTCATATCCGTTTAATCTGGATGCAAAAATAGGTTCAAATCCGCAAAGCCCGTTTGCCTGTACTCATTACGTCAACGGCACAGGCGGCTGCTCCGGACCGATAGGGCATCCGATCGGAAGCTCCCCGCTTGGCAGTCACTTCTGTTTCCTGCGCAGCCACAGATCAAACGACTTCCAAAACCCGTTCATCAGGGGTGAATTTCTGCTGGGCTGGAAGACCAGTTCAAGCGGAAACGCAACACCGACAGTCAGCGGAGAAACAACTCTCAGGCAATTGCAGGAGAACAGAGGCGAGCGCGTAATATTTGCATCCTGGGAACAGGCAAATATACTGGAATTTAAAATGAACATCCCATGCACAAGCACATGCGGTTGTACCGGTGTTAACCGTGTAACAGCCTACAGCTTCGATGGATGTAAAGCAGAGACATGGACCAGATCGATACCGCAGGAAACTTATATCAGAAAGCTTTCACGGATCGGCGGAGACGGCGTCCCGCATACAAACCCAACATGGCTGGGTCATTACTTCATCGGTTGGAGTGCCAGCCCGAACGGTGGCGGAGCCCTCATAAATCATGACTATGTTTCTTCAATAACCGGAAATCAAAGCGGTCTTGAAACCTTCTACGCCGTATGGCAGGTGCTGACTCAATATATCAACTATGATATGAACGGCGGAAGAAATCATCCTAGCAATCCGCATACATTTACAGGTAGAAGCCATTTCCCGATCAACATCCAGGAACCTCTGCCGAGACATGGATATGAGTTCTTAGGCTGGGAGATCAGATCTTCAACACGTGGTCTCTTACACTCAAGCACAAAGGTTTTTAATATTCCGGGTTTTGTGGAAGAAGACTTTACTTTGAAGGCATTATGGTCAGATCCGCTTGTATGGACAATAACCTATATCATGAATGGCGGCGCTAATCCTGCAGATAACCCCGGATCATACACATATAAAGATCTGCCGGTCGGTATATTGAATCCGCCGGTTCGGCCGGGTTACATATTCCTCGGTTGGGATGTAGTATATGAAGAATGGGCACAAGGAAATTCAATATCCCCGAGACGCAATTATGTACTTCCTGCCAATGCACAAGGCAATCTGACATTAACTGCACGCTGGAGCGAGATCCCGTACCAGATCCGCTACGACTTAAACGATATGGACGGAACTACAGCAGCAGTTAATCACAGCAGCAACCCGTTTTCCTATGTAGCATCGGATTTGGTTGCGCCACGCGGACCGCTGGTGATTTTACAACCGTCAAGAGAAGGCTACAGCTTCACCGGATGGACCATAGAGTTCTTGACAGATGGTGAAGTCATAGGAACAGTAACTGACAAGAATATTACCTATACGATCCCTGCGGGAATAGAATATGACATAATTTTCACAGCGCATTGGGATGCAATAAGTGTAAATGTAACATTTGATGTCAACACGGCTGATGTCGGCGTAACTGTCGACCCGGCTTCCAAGGAAGTAACATTTGACAAGCAATACAGAGAACCGCATCCGTATGTATGGCCGAAAGACCCGGTTCGCACAGGACATGACTTCCTCGGTTGGTGGACAACACCTGAAACAGGCGGCGAGAGGATAACAGATACAAGTATAGTACGTATACCGGACGATCATACACTTTATGCCCGCTGGACATTAACGACTTACGAAATCAGATATGATCCCAATGGCGGTCTTGCTGCTAACGGTGAACCTGCACAAGGGCGGGTTGTCCCGGAAACATATGGTTCAGAGCACACAGTTCTGCCGCAGATAAGCACATCGATCGGGATCAAGCCGTATCACCAGTTCATAGGCTGGAATACAGATCCGCTTGGTAACGGCACATCCTATGCCCCGGGTGAAAAATTTAATGTAGATAACAATAAAACTCTGTATGCTCAGTGGATATTAGATATCAGCGTCAACTACAGAATAATAAGTCTTGATCCGGGAACTACAGATTATCAAGTATCATGGTTTGGTGCTTTAAGAAGATCTGCACCCGATACATATTTGGCTGTTGAACCGGCCGATCCATATGATCCGTCAGGTTCAGGCGGTTATCCACAGTATTATCAAGCAGTGCGCTGGTACTATCAGCCGGGATTTACAGCAACATCAGCACCTGAAGATTTTGATTTCACAACAGCAACATTATGGAACTTTGCAACTCCGGTAACAGGAGACATCGTACTCGTTGCATTCGATAATGTTGTGTGGTCAGACAACGGAGCACCGTACAACGGTTCGGCACACAGAACCATCAACCACGGCGTAAGCCTGCACCCCGGGCAGACTCCGTTCAGACACATACTGGTAAGAAACGCTGTGACCTTAAACAGCCCGCTGAACATTACAACAGCGAGAGATGTGGATTACCACAGCTTACCACCGGTAGGACTTGGCAATAACGAAGCGCGCTTGATAACGATCTCGGTAGATAACGATCACAGGCACTTCGATATAAGAGGCGGCGGTAAGGTCAACCTGAAATTTGTCGACAGTTTGATAATGCTGAGCGGACGCGGAGCCGAAAACGGCGGCGGTATCAACATTAGCGGAGCAGGCACAAATGTAACATTGATAAACGCTACGATCCAGGGCTGCAGAAACGCAAACGGCGGTGCTGCTGCAATAGGCAGCGACAGCATCCTGACAATGGAAAGCGGTATGCTGCGTAACAATATCGCTACTAACGGCGGCGGTATATACAATAACGGTACACTGAACCTTCGTGGTACGGAACTTTCATACGCAAGGCTTTCTGCGAACAGAGCCACTTACGGCGGCGGTGTTTACAACGCCGGAACATTCAACCTGCAGGGTTCGGCTTTAATAGCAAACAACAGAGCGGCAAACGGCGGAACAACAGCCGATGGCGGCGGTGTATATAATAACGGCAGCTTCATAATGAGCGGCGGTATTGTTAACGGTAACCTGTCGGCAAGAGGCGGCGGTGTATTCAACAACAGCGGAACGTTCACCTTTAGTGGCGGTGTCATCGAAGAAAACGGACACATCATTACTATTGAAGCAGGTTCCGGAGGCAACAATGCCGTTCATGAGATCAGTAAAAGCGGCGGCGGTATATTCAATAACAGTACCGGTACTCTTGAGATCACCGGGGCTGCAGTTCTCAGAGAGAACAGTGCCGAAAACGGCGGCGGCGTATACAACACCGGAATGTTCACAATGAATAACGGTTTGATCGAATCAAACATTGCGGTAAATAACACTGTTAACGATCACAATACAGATGAAAGCACATGGATCTGGGCACATGGCGGCGGCGTATACAACAGCGGAAGCTTTATGATGACCGGTGCGGCCAAAATCGAAATGAACACCGCAGAAAAAGGTGGCGGTGTATTCAACAGCAGCATCAACGGTGTAGGCTTCATTGTGACCGGCGGTTTCATTGACGACAATTCGGCAACGTACGGTGGCGGTATCAACAATACCGGTATGATGAGCATAGCAAACGGCAGCATACTCCGCAACAGATCAGGTTTTGGAGACGGCGGCGGTATCTATCATGACACAAACAGAGCTCTCGTCATTTCAAACACTGAGATAAGAAACAATACTGCTCGTAACGGCAACGGCGGCGGGATATGGATCGCATATGAGAATCTGGATAGTCTCAAAGTGGATGCAGGTTCCGGGTTCAGCAGCAACGTGGCATTCCTCGACTTCATGCGCATGCCGGTAGATGACGCAATGTATGCAAGGAATATACTGGTACCCGCAACAGAATGGTCAGATCTTCCTCCAAGCAACACTCAAGAGCAAGGCTACAATAATTTTGATATAGCTTACACGAAAGTACTCGTGACTTTCGATGAGAATGATGGTGTATGGACAGATACTGAAGAAAACCGCACAAGAGTCGTTGAATTTGATACACTGATCGGTGCTCCGCCATCAGAACCGACAAGAGTAGGGTACAGGTTCATTGAATGGAACACAGAAGAAGACGGCAGCGGACGCGACCTGACTGCATTATGCAGAGCAGCAAGCAACAGATCGATAACATTTTATGCACAATGGGAGCTCATGACCGATCTTACAGTTACTTTCGATGCAAATGCAGGAACAGATGAAGTAACAAATATGCCTGATCCTAACCCTGTAACAGATGTAACAGCATTCACAACAATAAGCGAGCCTGCGGATGAGCCGTTAAGACCGGTATATACATTCCTGGGTTGGTACAAAGATGAAGAAGGAACAGAACCCTGGAACTTTACGACCGACGAAGTAACAGAAAGCATTATCCTTTATGCAAAATGGGAAAGAGTTCCCCAGTCATTCACAGCTCCGGACAGGATCGACTACGGAACTGACGTTATACCGCTCAGAGAGACCGTATATGGCTTAAGAGGAACAAATCCGGCTCATGCAAAGATCAACGATGATGCAACAGATATAATGGCAATAAATAATCAAGCTGATCTTGGGAACCGTGTAATGGAACCGTTTGTTCTCACAGGAAGGAAAATGAACGAGTGGAGCAGGATCGATCTCACGTACACACCGTTCATGGCAAACGGTCGCGTAGGAGCAAGGCCGCTGCCGGTAAATAACATTACCGGAGCATGGGCTCTGACTCCGGGCGGAGACGGAAATAATACGATCCAAGGCGTCTATACCCCGGAAAGATTCTTAGACGGTTTCCGCGAAGCAACAACAGACGGCTCGATAGTATGGTACTGGGAGCATCTGATATGGGATATCAAATCACATGTTCTCCCCGGTCAGCAGCAGGCTGACGCTAAATACCAGACTATATTGACCTGGGAAGTAATAAACGCACCGTAACAACAGATCCTTATGGTACTCAAAACGCAAAAGCCACAGAGAACCACCTGCATAAAAAGTACAGCTCCGTAAGAAAATGTAAGCTTTCTTATGGAGCTGTGCGATTTTACTTATTTATTGATCCCTGTGGGCTTCTTCTATCCTCTTGAAGTCGTCGGCAACATTCGGGAGAATGTCTACTATATCAGGGTCGAACTGGGTGCCGCGGCCGTCGGTGATGATTTCAAATGATACATCGTGTGAAAACGGGTCTTTATAACAGCGCGGGCTGACCAGAGCGTCGTAAACGTCGACTATTGAGATTATTCTGGCGGCAAGAGGTATTTCTTCACCACTTAGGCCGCCGGGATATCCGCGTCCGTCCCAGCGTTCGTGATGGTAGTGGCAGATGTCTTTTGCGTATTTAAGGTATTTATCGCTGTCCGGGAGGTTTTCGGATATGCTGTCTATGACGTGGCTGCCGATGGTTGTGTGTGTTTTTATCATGTTGAACTCTTCGTCTGTCAGTTTGCCGGGCTTTAAAAGGATACCGTCCGGTATACCGATCTTGCCGATATCGTGAAGTGCTGATGCTTTTATCAAGGACGGGATGTTCAACTCTTCGAGCAGTGGTTTGAATTTTTCGTTTTCAAGCATTTTTGCGACAAGGACTTCTGTCAGGAGTGTTGTTCTGCGGATGTGTGCGCCGGATTCGAGGTTTCTGTATTCTATTATTGTTGCAAGGACTTCGAGTGTGGATTCATATGTTCTTGTGACTTCGGCGGTTTTTATTTCAACCAGCTGTTCGAGGTTGTGACTGTAGCGTGCCAGTTTTATGTGGTTGTCTACGCGTGCTCTGACGACGTTATGGTTGAATGGTTTTGTTATATAGTCTGCAGCTCCGGCCATGAGCCCTTTTGATTCTGTTTCATCTGAATCAGCTGCTGTTATGAAAAGAACGGGGATGTTCGTTGTTGCGTCGTTATTTTTTATTACCTCCAGTACTTCAAAACCGTCGAGGTCGGGCATCATAACGTCAAGGAGGATCGCTGTCGGGAGGACTTCGACAGGTTTGCCGTTTTCGAGCAGCAGCAGGTTAAGAGCTTCTCTTCCGTTTGCCGCTTCAATTATGTCATAGTCATTTTGAAGGATTTCACGCAGTATTATGCGGTTGATCTCAATATCATCAACTATAAGTATGAGATCTTTTTGATTGGCACTTATCATATTGCTTATCCTTTCGTTAGACTAGTAGATCTTCGCAATTTCTTGCGATGTTATGTAATATGCGTTTTTCAGCTCTGCAAAAGCTTCTGAATGATCCAGACCGTTTTTTACATTATGCTCCAGCTCACTTGCTTTCGAGCTTACTTTCATAAGCGAAAGGTTTGCGGCAACTCCCTTCAGAGTGTGTACCAATCGCGAAGCTTCTTCCATTGCTCCGACACTGAGAGCTTCTTCGAGCGGATCGATGTGATCCCCGCCTGTGAATTGATTCAATAACCGTTTATAAAGATCCATGCTGCCACCGATACGTTTTAGGGCATCTTGTACATTAACGTACTCATGATTGATGTCCAACTATATCACCTCACTAAATTGCTTTTCTTGTAATATTTTGAATTATACCACAGAGAAATATGCAATGGCATAATAAGCCACAGTAATCATTATATCAGTTTATTGAGTAAAAGCAATACATAAAGCGGATGTCAAATGATAATAAAGTGTTAAGAAAATATTGTTTACGTATACAGTGAGTTCCGATACAACTTGTCTGAGTAAAACTGTTAATAAAGATATGAGAGTTTATTTTAGAACGTCTCCCATGTTGTAAATACCGGGTTTCACGGTTTGTATGAATTTTACTGCTTTTATTGCGCCTGCAGCAAACACGTCGCGTGATGCTGCAGTGTGACGAAGTTCGATCACCTCGTCCTGACCTGCAAAAATCACGTCATGTACGCCAACGATCGTACCGCCGCGCACTGCAGATATGCCTATTTCGTTTTTGCTTCGCGGTCTGCGTTTGCTTTCACGCTCGAATATATACTCGGGCTTTTCCTGCAGGGTTTCAGCTGCTGCATCAGCAAGCATCACTGCAGTCCCGCTTGGTGCATCGACCTTGCGTCTGTGGTGTCGTTCAACTATTTCTATATCGAAATCTTCTCCCAGGACTTTGCATGCACGTTTGATCAGATCAGCCAGAAGATTTATGCCGATGGACATGTTTCCGCTGCGGAATACCGGTATTTCTCCGGATGCTTTATCTATTTCCGCGAGTTGCTCCTTAGAATATCCTGTTGCACACAGTACTATCGGCATTTTGTTTAAAAGCGCATACTTAAGCAGACCGTCGAGTGCTGCAGGGATCGAGAAGTCCAGAATAACATCGGCTTTCTCTTTGATATCGACAGGGTTTTCATAAACAGGGTAATTGCCGGCTATAGATTTATTTATATCTACACCTGCTGCGATGGTGAGAGACGGATCGCCGGAATTCGCGATCATTTCTGTCACTGCACGCCCCATATGACCGTTACAGCCTGCCAGGATCAATCTTAACATGTTTAGATCCTCCGATCGGTCGTCTCTTTTAACAACCCGACTTTTTCCATAGCTGTCTTCAGTTTTTCCAGATTTTGCGGCTCGAGGTCACACAACGGCATTCTTGGTTCGCCGACATCCTTACCCATGAGGTTTAATGCTGCTTTTGCCGGCATCGGGCTCACTTCTATAAACAATTTACCGATGAGGTCAAAGTACTTGAGCTGAAGCTCCGCACCTTTTTTAAAATCGCCTTCGAGGCAGTATTTTGTCATTTTTGCAACTATATCAGGTACGACATTTGCCAGGACGGATATAACGCCTTTAGCACCGAGCGACATCATAGGAACTACGTCTTCGTCATTGCCGCTCCAGAAGTAGAAGCTGTCGCCGCATGCTGCGATAGTTGTTGCGATCAGTGAAAAGTTGCCGGAGGCTTCTTTTGCTCCAACTATGTTCGGATGCTTTGACAGCTCAATGTATGTATCGGCTGTAAAGGACATGCCTGTGCGCGGAGGGACATTATATACTATTATCGGGAGATGGACTCTGTCGGCAAGGAATGTGAAGTGCTTAACGAGTCCGCGCTGGGTCGTTTTGTTGTAATACGGGGTCACCATCATCAGGGCGTCCGCGCCTGACTTTTCTGCAGCCTGTGAGAGGAATAACGCTGATTGGGTGTCGTTGCTGCCGGTTCCCGCTATGACTTTGATGCGGCTGTTGACATGTTTGACGCAAAAATCTATCGTTGCCGTTGATTCTTCAAGTGTCATCGTTGAGCACTCACCTGTTGTGCCGTTGATGGTTATGGCGGCTGTTCCGGCTGCGATCTGAAAGTCGATAAGCTCAGCAAGCTTTTTATAGTCGACCTTACCGTCGCGGAACGGTGTAACGATAGCTACTGATGAGCCTGTAAATACCGGTGTTTTCATTGTTTATGTCACCTTTCGGGTTTGATTTTCGTACCTGCAGCGCGGTACATTTTTAAGAGATATATCCCCCGGAGCATAATAACTCGGCTGTCAGTACTGCTCCTCCTGCTGCACCGCGGAGGGTGTTATGACTTAAGCAAATGAACTTATAATCGTACTGAGTGTCCGGGCGAAGCCGGCCGAGGCTGATCGCCATTCCGTTTTCGAGCATACAGTCTAGTTTTGTCTGCGGACGGTCTTCCTCTTCAAAATACTTTAGAAATTGCTTCGGTGCGGACGGGAGTGCCAGTTCCTGCGGAGGTCCCTTAAACCCGGACCAGATTTTTTTGATCTCGTCGATTTCCGGCTTTTCTTTAAAGCTCATGAATACCGCTGCCATATGTCCGTCTAATGCAGGTACGCGTATACATTGAGTTGTGATCTCCGGAGTTTTTGCTGGAATTATAGCATTTCCGGTGACCTTGCCCCAGATTTTATGAGGTTCTGATTCGGATTTTTCTTCCTCTCCTCCGATATACGGGATGACGTTTTCTATCATCTCAGGCCATGTATCAAATGTTTTACTTGCTCCGGAAATTGCCTGGTATGTGCAGATGAGAGCGCGCGTCAGCCCGAATCTTATGTGCAAGGGGTGAAATGCAGGTACATAACTTTGAATGGAACAGTTTGATTTTACTGCTATAAAGCCCCGGTTTGTCCCCAATCTTTTTCTTTGCTCCGGGATTATCTTAAGATGCTCCGGATTTATTTCAGGAATGACCATCGGAACATCAGGTGTCCACCTGTGCGCGCTGTTGTTTGATACAACGGGGCATTCTGCCTTTGCATATGCCTCTTCGAGAGCTCGTATTTCGTCTTTTTTCATATCTACAGCGGAAAAAACAAAGTTGACCGAATCGGTTATTTTGCTGATATCGGTCTCTGCTGCGAAGACGGGCATATTTTTTACAGAATCAGGGAGAGGAGATGGCATCATCCACCGTCCTTCAACCGCTTCCTGATAAGTTTTTCCGGCAGAACGGCTGCTTGCGGCAACAGAGCACAGCTCAAACCACGGGTGATCATCGATCAGTGTAACAAAACGCTGACCAACCATCCCGGTAGCACCGATCACTCCAACTCTGTACTTCTTCATGACACTTGATTATTACTCCTGCATAGTATTCTTATTGAGGAAATCAAATCCTGCGTTGCATTTTCCTGTCCGTTGCTTGAAAATCTGCGGGATTCAGTGTATCATAAGTATGTGCCTTTTTCAAGTATAACGAGGAAGCAAAAGAAACGGACTTGACACGAATGAAAAAAAGTGACTTTTATTTTGAACTCCCGGCGGAGCTCATAGCACAAACACCACCGGAAAGCCGCGAACGATCGCGGCTTCTATGTATGGACAAACACACCGGCACTCTATCACACAATCATTTCTTTGAACTGCCGGAACTGCTTAAAAAAGGCGACTGCCTGATCCTGAACGACTCCCGCGTCCTCCCCGCCCGCCTGACAGGAAAGCAAGAGAAGCCGGGAGAGAGTGGTTTTGCTTCTGATATTGAAGTTGTTTTACTGCGCGATGTGACAGGGGACGCTCCCCTGTCGCAGCGTGAATTACATTCACACAGGAAAAACTGCAGGCATTTTTCTCCCTCTCCCCTGTCGCGGTCATACCCTGTGTGGGAGTGTTTGACAAAACCCGGTAAAAAAACAAAACCCGGAGCCGGGATCGTTTTCGGGAATGGAGAATTGACCGCAACGGTTATTGATGTTACAGATAGCGGTAACAGGATAATTGAATTTGTTTATGATGGTATTTTTATGGAAGTACTGGAAAAACTGGGAAAAATGCCACTTCCTCCTTATATACATGAGGAACTTGGTGATGCAGAACGGTATCAGACCGTTTACTGCAAAGACGTCGGTTCGGCGGCTGCTCCGACTGCAGGTCTGCATTTTACAAATAAATTATTGGATGAAATACTGTCTAAAGGCATTGATATACAATTCGTGACGCTGCATGTCGGGCTTGGAACATTCAGACCGGTCAAGGCGGAAAATATCGAGGATCATGATATGCATGAGGAATACTACATGATTTCTGAAGAAACGGCATCTGTGATAAACCGCACAAAAAAACGTGGCGGCAGGATCATTGCTGTAGGAACAACATCTTGCCGCGTTCTTGAGTCGTGCTCGGATGACGCGGGTATCGTACATGCTTGTAACGGCTTCACAGATATTTTTATCTATCCGGGCTATAAATTCAAATGCATCGATGGATTGATAACAAACTTCCACCTGCCGGAAAGCACACTAATAATGCTGGTCTCCGCACTCGCAGGAAAAGAAAACACCCTAAACGCATACAAAACAGCAATAAACGAAAAATACAGATTCTTTTCTTTCGGCGACGCGATGTTTATACTATAATACAGATTTTTAACATCGCCGTCCCCCGTCACTCCCTAAGTCATTCTTTCGTAAGCTTTTTGTATAGCAGTAGCAACGATCGTATAAACCCCGCAGTTGTCCATATAATTTACTCCCTGCTCTGTTGCACCGCCCGGGGTGGCAACAGCTTTTACGGTATCACGGAAGTTGCCTATATCACCGGCATTTTTAAATGATAATGCTGCTATATGAGAGGCTGTTTCCAGAGAGAATCCCATCGCTTCCCCGGCTGCGGCGAAAGCGTCGATGAGATAAGCGGCATAACCAAGACCGCATGCTGCAAAAGCCATTACTTTTTCTATTACATCCGGTTCTGTTTCGAAAGCAAAGCCGAACTTATTAAAGATCG
>Ga0123356_10001823_pt1 | contig 23151 bp, 17 predicted proteins | sample TergutEmb28metaG_2_FD_92546 | JGI IMG/M metagenome (GOLD analysis project Ga0123356, IMG submission 92546) | Embiratermes neotenicus P3 segment gut microbial communities from Petit-Saut dam, French Guiana - Emb289 P3 | ecosystem: Host-associated > Arthropoda: Insects > Digestive system > Gut ...
TGTGTCGCCTAATGCCAATGTAAGATTTATATCGGATATTTCATTACAACCATTATTATTGCAGGTTTTCGCCTCAACTCCTGTTCTTACTACACTTCTACTTGCGCTCCAGTCATGCCCCGCACCTATTACAGTTCCAATTACTTCAGGTTGTTCGCAGCCTGCTCGCGTACAGGTTCCTGATGCTTCGCTATTTCCTGCTACTGTACAAGTTGCCGCAAATGCTGGTGTTAAACCTTGATGCCCTAGCGCACCTATTACAGTTCCTGTTACAACACAGCCTGCGCGTGTACAGGTGCCTGATGCTTCACTATTTCCTGCTGCTGTACAAGTTGCCGCAAATGCTGGTGTTAAACCTTGGTGTCCAAGCTCTTCTATAACACCTGCTTCTGTATGTTCGCACCGGGTACATGCCAATTCACCAACGCCTTCATCTTCGCAAGTGGGCGGAGTTGTAATATTTCCTGTGAGTTCCAGGTCGTGATTGTCAGGATCCAGATCTTCACCTTCCTGCGTCTCTTTATGACCGCAGGATGAGCATGTTCTTTCTTCCATTTCTCCTGTTGTACAGTTGGCCTCTGCGATTACATCCCATTCGCCGTAACTGTGCGAACAAGGGTCACTGCAAGTTGCCATCGAAAATACAATTATTACCGCAATGGTAATAATTCCGAACGTTTTAAAAACAGTTTTCATAAAATACTCCTAAAATATCTATATTATTTTCCGCGTAAATCCGCGGACTCTTCTTACTCCGTGAAACTCCGTGTCCTCTGTGGTAAATTTCTTAATTCTTGGGAATAATTGCTTATCAATTAATTTACATAATGGGGGGGGGGGGGGACAACAACCGCACATGCCGCAAGATGAGAATCTTTATTATTTATGGCGGTTCTTTTGCTTATTGAGTCAATTTTAACATGCTTACGGCAAGCATGTCAATGTTGTTTTTTATGTGAGGTTTGGGTGTGGGAAACGACCCCCTTAAGCGAGTATATTCCCGAGCGCAAGGGGGCGGGTTTCCACACCCAAACCTTATAAAGACAAAAAGTGATAACCTTTTTTAAGTTACTTTTATATTAATATTATACATGCTATTATTTAAGAAGTACTGATACAATGAAATTAAAATCAAATTAAAGGAAGGTTTATATGAAAAAATGGGTATGTTCAGTTTGCGGTTATGTTCACACAGGCGATAACGCGCCGGACGCGTGTCCTCAGTGTAAAGCTCCCGGTTCCAAGTTCAGCGTACAAGCTGCTGACGGCGGTTATGCTTCCGAGCACATTGTAGGCGTTGCAAAAGGCGTAGACGCTGATATCGTAAAAGATTTACAGGCGCACTTTAACGGCGAATGCTGCGAAGTTGGCATGTATTTGGCTATGGCAAGAGTTGCAGAACGTGAAGGTTACCCAGAAATCTCTGAAGCCTTTAAACGCTATGCTTACGAAGAAGCCGACCATGCTGCTCTTTTTGCAGAACTCTTGGGCGAAGTTATAACTAACAGCACAAAGAAAAACCTTGAACTTCGCGCAGAAGCAGAACACGGCGCATGCGCAGGAAAAACCGATATTGCTAAACGCGCAAAAGAAAAAGGCTACGATGCAATTCACGACAGCGTTCATGAAATGGCACGCGACGAAGCTCGTCATTGCGCAGGCTTTAAGGGGCTTTTAAAACGGCATTTTGGATAAAAAGCGGCTCTTTTATTTACAGGTTAGTCATTTTATAGGCCGATAATCTAAGTATAAGGAAATAACCATGAAAACCTGTAAATATATTGGCTCTCTGCTTTTTTTCTCGCTATTTATTCTTACCTGCAAAACAGTAGAAATGCCTATAGAGCCGGAAGCGCCGCCGCGGGGGCATTTAGGGCCTGTTTTTTCGGTTGCTTTTAGCCCGGACGGCAAACAGTTTATTTCCGGTTCTTTTGACAACACCATAAAACTCTGGGACACGAACACAGGCAGGGAAATCAGAACTTTTACAGGGCATACGTCGGGTGTAAATTCCGTAACATTCAGCCATGATGGGACAAAAATACTTTCATCGGGTTCATATGACAGAACAATAAGACTCTGGGATACCGATACAGGCGAATTAATCAACACATTTTCCGGTCATACAGGATTGGTTACTTCTGTTGCGTTCAGCCCGGATGACGGGCAAATTCTTTCCAGCGCTTCTGACAATACCGTAAGACTTTGGGATACAAATACAGGCAGAACAGTCAGAATGTTTTGGGGCGATTTAGGAATGATTACTTCCGCATCCTTTAGCCCGGACGGAAGACAGGTTATATTCTCGGAACAATCCGAAAGCATTTCCAACTTTTCCGCCAGCATTAGACTTTATGAAACTGCTACAGGAAGGGAAAGCAGAACATTTTCCAGATACAGAGAGGGATTGTATTCGGTCAGATTCAGCCCGGACGGAAGACAGATACTTTTTGGTTCCGGTGACGGTTCGGTAAAACTATGGGATACGGCTGCGGGCAGGGAAAGCAGAACTTTGCGCGGACATTCAGGATGGATTAATTCCGTATGTTTTAGTCCTGACGGAAGACACATCCTTTCCGGTTCAGGCGGATATGAAAATACAATAAAACTTTGGGATGCCGCTACAGGCAGGGTGATTAGGACTTTTTCAGGACACACAGGATGGGTTATTTCCGTTACATTCAGCCCTGACGGAAGCCGTATTCTTTCCGGCTCGCGCGATACTACAATAAAGCTTTGGGATACCGCTACAGGCAGCCTCATAAGAACAATCGGAATAGAAAAACCTTAAATTTTGCAACCTTTTACAATATAACCTCTCTAAACTGTCATGGGACATATAAAGGATTTAATGGCACAAGCCACTTTGGCTCAATTGTGTCTTTATGCTTCGGCAAAATATAAAGATAAAATTGCCTTTTCCATGATCAATGACGGAGAGATCGGCAGACAAGTAACATATACGCAAATGGGAAATCGCGCCAAACAAATTGCCTCAATCCTGAAACAGATGGGCATTGGAAAAGGCGACAGGGTCATGATTTTTTCCGACAATTGCCCTGAATGGCCGCTTGCCTATTTTGGGATAGCTTTTGCAGGAGCAGTTTCGGTTCCGTTACTGACAGGGTTTTCCGCAGAGCAGGTTCAATATATATCGAATCATTCAGGTACAAAGGCGATATGTCTAAGCCGCGAAATGGAAGAAAAAATCAACCGTATTACCGATTCAAAATCCTCTTTTAAAATTCCATTGGTTTATATTGATAATATAGCGCAGAAACAGGATATCGATTTTGAAATTACCGAATCCAGCCCTGATGATCTTGCCACCATTATCTATACAAGCGGAACACAGGGAAACAGCAAGGGCGTTATGCTGTCAAGCAAAAATATTATTTCGAGCGCGTTGTCTTCTTTTGAGTATATAAAAATTAAAACAAGCGATCGTATGCTTTCCGTATTACCGCTTGCGCATTCCTACGAATGCAGTCTTGGTTTTCTGGCTCCCGTAATTGGAGGCGCAAGTATTACTTATCTGGACCGCCCTCCTTCGGCATCCGTTCTGCTCCCCGCGGTTAAACTTGTACGTCCTACCGCAATGATTTCTGTGCCATTGTTAATCGAAAAAGTATTTAACAATGCGATAGCGCCAAAATTAAAAGCCAATAAACTTTATAAGTTTCCTGTTACAAGGCCTTTGGCCGTATGGGTTGCGGGGCGCAAGCTTATTTCGGCGTTGGGCGGAAAAATCCGCTTTTTCGGAATCGGCGGCGCGCCGCTTTCACCGCAGGTAGAAAAATTTCTTTATAACTCAAGATTCCCCTATTGCATTGGATACGGACTTACAGAAACATCTCCGTTGGCCGCGGGCAACTCTCCGTTAAAGTTTTCGCTGGGCTCAGGCATAACCGCTCCAAAAGGCGTAACTTTACGAATCGAAAATGGAGAGATTCAGGTGCAAGGCCCCAATGTAATGCTTGGGTATTATAACGATGAAGCAAAAACAAACGAAGCGCTGACGCATGACGGCTGGCTGCGTACAGGAGACCTTGGCAGTCTGGACAGAAAAGGCAGACTCCATATAAAAGGCAGGCTAAAAGCGATGATTTTAGGGCCGTCAGGGGAAAACATATACCCCGAAGAAATCGAGGGGCTTCTTGGCTCTTCCCAGCTTGTTGAAGAATCCCTTGTCTACTCGGGAAAAAAAGGCGAACTTGTGGCTCTTGTCAGACTAAGCGAAGCCGCAAAAACGGCGGCAGGGGTAATCGAGCACGCTCTGGAAGACCTGCGGACATGGGCCAACAAAAAACTGGCGGCCTTTTCGCGGCTTAACCGAATAGAGATAAAAGACGAGCCTTTCGAGAAAACTCCAACCATGAAGATAAAACGCTACCTTTACATATAGCAATTTTTCCTTATTCATGTAATAATTCAGGAATGAGTACCAGAATTAAAACATTAATTTCATTTTTTCTGTTTTTTTCCGTGCACAATATTTTTGCGCTGGAAATAACTTCGACCGAGGTTGAAGCTTACATAAAAGGTGAATACAATCGCGGCCAATACAATTACGGTGAAGGTTCATTGATTGGCGCTATTGAACTCGAAGAACTTATTCGTTTTAGGGGCGGGGTATCTTTGGGCGGCAGCGCCGAGAGTACCGATATCAATGCATTTTTTAATGTAAAATGTTCGCCTTTTTCCAACCAGTGGCTTTCGCCGCTTGGTTTTTCGCTTTCCTATATTTATAACGGTCTTCCGGACTACGATGTTCATGCTCATTCTGTCTTTCCCTTTATTTCCTATGGCAACGAGCGCGCAGGGTTATCATTTGGTTTGAGTTTAAGGTTCACGTCTTTCTTCGGCGAGGATCCTCAGTTTGAACCTGTATTGGCTTTTAACGTCTTTTTTAATTTTATATACACAGAAAGTTTTATAATGGGAGCAAGCATCGGCACATTCAATGATTTTGATGCGAGAAACATGGGAGCGTGGACACTTTGCGTTAATGCCGTAGTTATCCTGAATAAAAACTGGTCTATAATAAACGAGGTTGAATTAAGGCAAAGCGGCGGCGACGGCTTAACCGCTACCTTTTACGGACTTTCATGGCGGGGAGGAGTAAGATTCTCATGGTAAAACGATATACTAAAATATTTTTAATTGTATTTATTGTAAGCGCAGTCGGATTTGTATTTGCCTGCAGCCAGGATTACCTTGGTCTTTTAAGATCCACCGATCTCAGCGAACGCATGGCTGTAAGAGACAGCTTTCCGTTTTTGGACGGTGAAAAAGAGGGTGGAACGCCCAGGGATTACAGGAACAAAACATTTGGAACCTCATACAAATTTATCGTCTTAACAGACACTCATATAGAAGACGGAAAAACATTTGGCCTTGAAGGACTTGGATCAGTAATAATTAGTGAAAATATCGATTTTGTCGTTATAGCAGGCGACATTACACAGACCGGTTCTTTGCAGGAGATACAAAAGTTTATAGAAGTTGCGGATGATTTTGACGTACCTGTGTATCCTGTTGTAGGAAACCACGATTTTTATTTTGACAACTGGCCTGTATGGAAAGACTATATTGGTTCTACAAGACACAGAATCGATTTTGATGAAACATCTCTTTTTATTTTAGATTCTGCCAACTCTTTCTTTGGAAAAGAACAGCTTGACTGGCTGGAAAATGAAATTAATAGTATAACTAACGCTGATCAAAGAGTTTTTGTTTTTACACATTCACCGCTTTTTATACCGTTTAAAATGCAGCAAATAATAGATACAAAAGAAAGAGCGCGTATCACATCAATACTGCGTAACAGGTGCGATATTATGTTTATGGGTCATTCCCATGTTCGTGTAGAAAATACAATAGGAAACGTTCGGTATGTCAGTATCGAAGATTTTGTAAATACAAAGGTATATTGTATCGTTACGGTAGACGGCTCCGATGTTTCATATGAATTCAGAAAACTGTAGCATATATGGCAGCTTATATCGAACCCAGGGTTCTTAAAGGTTTTAGGGATTTTCTCCCATCCGCGGAAATTATTCGGCGCGGTTTAACGGAAAAAATAGAATCCACTTTCCGCTCATTCGGTTTTGTGCCGATAGATACTCCTGCCATGGAGTACGCGGAAATTCTTTTGGGCAAGGGCGGCGGAGAAACAGAAAAACAGATTTATCGTTTTAAAGATAACGGAGAGCGGGATGTCGCTTTACGTTTTGATCTTACTGTTCCATTTGCGCGTTTTGTCGCTCTGCACCGAAACGATCTTGCATTTCCGTTCAAACGATACCACATAGGCAAAGTTTGGAGAGGCGAAAATACCCAAAGGGGACGCTACAGGGAATTTACACAATGCGATTTTGATATTATCGGCAGCGATACCATTTCATCCGATTTTGAAATTCTTTTATTAATCCGCACTACTCTTCTTAATCTGGGCCTTGATATAAATATCCATGTAAACCACCGCGGTCTTTTTAACCGTTTTTTATCTCATATCGGCCTTAGCGATAAATCTGCAGAACTTCTTCGCACTGTAGATAAATTATCCAAAGTCGGCGAAGATGAAACTCTTAAAAACCTGGCTGAACTGTCAGGAGAAACAAACGCAAAAAAAATACTTGAGTTTATTGGAGGAAAAGGAAGTTTCCGGGATGTTTTAAACCGTATAATTGATTTGTCGGGCGGTTCTTCGCCTGAATCTGAGCGTCTTTCTTCTTTGCATAAATATATGACAGATACGATTGGCGGCAATCAAGACCTTTTTATCCTTGACCCTTCAATTACAAGGGGTCTTGATTATTACACAGGCGTAGTTTTTGAAACTTTTTTGAAAGAACTTCCGGATATTGGTTCAATTTGTTCAGGCGGCAGATACGATAATCTTGCCGGTCTGTACTCAAAGAACAATGACTCCATAAGCGGAGTCGGCTCTTCCATAGGCCTGGATCGCCTTCTTGCCGCGCTTGAAAGTCTTGGCAAACTGCCGAACTCAAACGCGCACACTGTTGCCATTATTTGCGTAAACGAAGAAAAATCCGGGCAATATCAGGCATTGGCGCAAAAGCTTCGCGGCGCAAATATCCCTTGCGAAGTTTTTCTGGAAAGCGAAAAACAACTTGTAAAACAATTTGTGCTGGCGGAAAAAAAAGGAATGCGCCATGTTATCATTCCGGGAGATGACCCTTTAGGCGGCAAGGTAACCCTAAGGGACCTTACAGCGCGGGAAAATACCGAGCTGTCCATAGAAGATGTAATTTGTAAACTAAAATGAAAACATCATGCTGCGCAAAAACAGAAAATATTAAATCAAAACTCCTTGTTTCAATAATATTTTCCATACCTCTTTTGTATATTGCAATGGCTCCCATGCTGCCGTTTACCCTGCCCTTCCCGCCATTTCTGGAGCCCATGCGATTTCCGCTTGTTTATGCTTTTGTGCAATTGGCGTTAACTATACCTGTAATAATTATGGGTCATCGTTTTTATACGGTTGGTTTTAAAAATATAATTCGTTTAAGTCCCAATATGGATTCCCTTATCGCAATTGGAACATCATCTGCTGTTGTTTTTAGCCTGTATAATATTGTTCTTATAATGCGCGGCAATCACATGGCTGTAGATTCCCTGTACTTTGAAACTGCCGCGGTTATTGTCACATTAATCCTTATGGGAAAAACTCTGGAAGCGGCAACAAAAGGACGCGCAAGCGACGCTATAAAAAAATTGATGTCTCTTGCGCCAAAAACCGCGATTATCGTTGAAAACGGAAAAGGAAAAGAAATTCCAATAGACAAAGTAAGACCCGGAAATATTATTTTTATTAAACCCGGTATGAAAATACCCGTAGACGGAACCATAACCGAAGGAAACAGCACAATCGATGAATCTATGCTGACGGGCGAAAGTATTCCGGTCGATAAAAAAAGCGGCGATTATGTTTACAGCGGAACAATAAATTGTAACGGACGTTTTACTTTTAAGGCGGAAAAAACCGGCAAGAACACAACGCTTGCCCAGATTATCAAGCTTGTTGAAAACGCTCAAAATTCAAAAGCGCCCATAGCAAGATTGGCCGATGTTGTTTCCGGCTATTTTGTTCCGATTGTCTGCACTATTGCCTTGCTTGCAAGTATTGGATGGTATGCTATTGTTTCCGCAGGACTTATCGGTCTTCCGGAAGGAAAATCGGCTTTTGAATTTTCATTAACCATTTTTATCACAGTGCTTGTTATCTCCTGCCCTTGCGCTCTTGGACTTGCAACGCCGACTGCAGTAATGGCGGGAACAGGCAAGGGAGCGCAAAACGGTATTTTAATAAAGAGCGGCCTTGCGCTGGAAACTGCAGAAAAAATAAATACTGTAGTATTTGACAAAACAGGAACCATAACAGAAGGAAAAACAGTCGTAACGGATATTCTTATCGGTAACAGCCAATGGGGCGTTGGAAACTGGAAGGATGCCTCGGATATTCAGGAAAACTTTTTACAGCTTTCGGCCTCTGCAGAAAAAGGAAGCGAACATCCGTTAGGACAGGCAATTGTCCGTGAATCGGAAAAACGCGGCCTTTCGTTTCTTAACACAACAGAGTTTTCCGCAATTTCAGGATATGGAATAAAAGCTGTTGTAGACGGCATTCCTGTTCTTGCCGGAAATAAAAAACTTATGGAAAAACATAACATCATCCTTGGCAAACTTGAAGCTGCATCGGAAAGACTTGCTGCCGAAGGAAAGACGCCTGTCTTTGTCGCCATACACGGAAAGATGGCGGGACTTTTTGCCATTGCGGATGTGATAAAAAAGAACAGCAAGGCGGCGGTAGAAACAATTCATAAAATGGGAATTGATGTTGTAATGATTACCGGCGACAACAGAAGAACCGCCGATTATATTTCCAAAGAAGCGGGGATAAAACGGGTAATTTCTGAAGTGTTCCCGCAGGATAAACTAACCATAATTAAAAACCTAAAAACCGGAGACAGAAAGGTAGCCATGGTAGGAGACGGTATAAACGACGCTCCCGCTTTGGCACAGGCAGATATCGGCATTGCTATCGGAAGCGGAACGGACATTGCAATAGAAGCGGCCGATATCGTTCTAATGCGCGATGATCCTTTGGACGTTCCGGCAGCCATCAATCTAAGCAAGCTGACAATCCGTACCATTAAACAGAACTTATTCTGGGCATTTGGCTACAATGTGCTGGGCATACCCGTTGCCGCGGGCGTATTGTACCTCTTTGGAGGGCCGCTTCTAAATCCCATGTTCGCGGCAGCCGCCATGAGCCTAAGCTCGATATCGGTTATTCTAAACGCTCTTCGAATAAAATATATAAAGTTATAGGCAATACTGCCACTCCTGCCATTTACTAACATTCTTTTTTTTGATATACTTCCCCTATGATAAAAATAGACATGAAGACCCCCCTTGTAGAGATAGACGGAGACGAGATGACCCGTGTCTTGTGGGAAATCATAAAGGAAAAGCTTCTCCTTCCATATATAAATTTAAAAGTTGATTATTACGATCTTGGATTGAAAAACCGTGACGATACAAACGACGAAGTAACTGTAAAATCTGCCGAGGCGATAAAGAAGCTGGGCGTTGGCGTAAAATGCGCTACCATAACGGCAAATGCCGCAAGACAAAAAGAATATAACCTTAAACACCTGCACCCAAGCCCTAACGCGACAATAAGGGCAATTTTGGACGGCACTGTCTTTCGCAAACCAATCTCTGCAGAGCGAATAAAACCTTCTGTTAATACATGGAAAGCGCCTATTGTTATAGGCCGTCATGCTTACGGCGATGTTTACAAAGCGGCGGAAATGGAAATTGACGAACCCGGCAAAGTAGAACTTGTTTATACAAAGGCCGACGGAACAGAACGCCGTGTTACGGTAGCTGACTTTAAAGGCAAAGGGATTGTTCAGGGTATGCACAATCTGGATGAATCCATAAAAAGTTTCGCCCGCGCATGTTTTCTTTATGCAATCGCGGAAAAAATCCCATTGTGGTTTTCTACAAAAGATACTATTTCCAAAATTTATGACGGTCGTTTTAAATCGATATTTAACGAAATATACGAAGCTGAATTTAAGGAAAAATGCAAAAACGCAGGTATAGAATATTTTTATACATTGATAGATGACGCTGTTGCGCGTGTTGTAAAAAGCGACGGCGGTTTTTTATGGGCGTGTAAAAATTACGACGGCGATGTTCAAAGCGACATGATAGCAAGCGCGGCAGGAAGTCTTGCCATGATGACGAGCGTGCTTGTTTCTCCTACAGGCGTTTTTGAATATGAAGCGGCTCATGGAACTGTGCAGCAGCATTACTACCGCTGGCAAAAAGGCGAAAAAACAAGCACTAATCCCGCGGCGCTGATTTTTGCGTGGAGTGGAGCTCTGGCAAAGCGCGCCGAACTGGACGGAACGCCTGACCTTGCGGATTTTGCAAAACGCCTGGAAGCTTCTGTACTTGGAACAATAGAAGATGGAATAATGACAGGGGATCTGGCAAAACTTTCAGATCCGCCGCCTGAAAAAGTTTTAAACTCGTGGGATTTTATCGATGAGATTGCCGCAAGGTTGTAATTTATTATGTGAAATGTATTAAGGGGTGAGAAATGAAAAACATCGGGGAAAGGCAGCAGGCAAAACTTGTTCTGGAAGATGGAAGTGAATTTATTGGCTGGGCTTTTGGAAAAAGACGCTGTATTACCGGAGACGTAGTTTTTAATACAGGTATGTCTGGTCTTATTCAGGCTTTGACAGATCCGGGATGCAAGGGACAGATTTTTGTATCTACCTGGCCTATTGCCGGAAATATTGGCGTGCCTGTTAATAAAAACGGCGCGCCTTTTTTTGATGAACATGGTATTCCTGTCTTGCTGGAATCCGAAAAAGTACAGGCATGCGGTCTTATAGTTTCCGATCTTTGCGAAGAGCCAAGTCATTACGCCTGCAAACTGCCGCTTTCGGCATGGCTCGAAAAAGGAAATATTCCCGGTATTTACGGAATAGATACCCGCGCGCTTGCAATTTGCCTTCGTGAACGCGGCGCTATGCGCGGAAAAATATTAATGGAAGATGAAAACAAAAAAGGGTTTATCGATATTCAAATAAACAAAATAAATAATTCCAATAAAAACGGAGTTCAGCAAAAAGAAATAAAAACTTATGTTCCTTCCGAAAAAAAAGCCGGTGTAAAAATCGCTCTTATTGACTGCGGCGTAAAAGCAAATGTTATCCGCTGTCTTCTTGACCGCGGCGCAGAAATTACACGAATACCCTGTCACCTTGATTTTGATGTAAAAGACTTCGGCAAAAACTTCGATGGTTTGTTAATTTCCAACGGACCGGGAAACCCAAAAGAATATAAAAAAATAATCGAAACTGTACGCGCCGTTTTGTCCGGCTCAAAACCTGTATTCGGAATTGGTCTTGGAAACTTAATCATGGCGCTTGCCGCAGGGGCTGAAACTGCTAAACTTCCTTTCGGACACAGAGGACAAAATCAGCCAAGCATAGAGGAAGGACCCAATTCCGGCAAAAACAGATGTTATATTACTACACAAAATCATGGTTATACCGTGCGTCCCGGTTCCCTGCCGCAAGGCTGGAAACAATGGTTTACAAATGCAAACGACGGCTCTATCGAAGGAATCTATAACGAGAAAAAACCTTTTTCCGCCGTTCAGTTTTTCCCGGAAGGATGTCCCGGCTCCCGCGACACAGAATTTGTATTTGACCGCTTTATAAAACAAATTAAGGAGAGCAAATAATGACACCCAACAAAACAGTTAAACCTTCAATGCCGAATAAAGTTCTAATCCTTGGTTCCGGCGGATTAAAAATCGGCCAGGCAGGTGAATTCGATTATTCAGGCTCTCAGGCAATAAAAGCGCTTCGCGAAGAAGGAATAAAAACGATTTTAATAAATCCCAATATCGCCACAATTCAAACAAGCGAAGGCATGGCTGACTCTACCTACTTTCTTCCTGTTACGCCCGAATATGTGCGCAAAGTAATCGAAAAAGAAAAACCGGACGCCTTGCTTTTATCTTTCGGCGGGCAAACCGCGCTTAACTGCGGCGTTGCGCTGGAACGCGAAGGAACTCTCGCAAAAAATAAAGTAAAAGTTCTTGGCACACCCGTAAAAGCAATTGAAGATACGGAAGATCGTCAGCTCTTTAAAAAACGTCTTGACGAAATAGGAGCTTTAACCGCGCGCAGTTATGCGGTAACGGATACAAAATCCGCTTTAAAAGCCGCAAGCGAAATAGGTTATCCTGTAATGGCTCGTGTAGCATTTGCCCTTGGCGGCGCAGGTTCCGGTATTTGCAGAAACGAAGCGGAACTTACAAAACGCTGCACGATGGTTTTTGCAAGAAAAAACGAAATAGATACGCCGCCGCAAATCCTTGTCGAAGAATGGCTTGGCGGCTGGAAAGAAATTGAGTTTGAAATAGTAAGAGACTCCTGCGATAACTGTATAACAGTTGCAAGCATGGAAAACTTTGATCCTCTTGGAATACACACAGGCGAAAGTATTGTTGTATCTCCCGCGCAAACATTGACAGATTCCGAACTTGGAAAGTTAAGGCGTATCGGTATTGAAGTTATACGTCATCTTGGAATAATCGGCGAATGTAATATTCAGTATGCGCTGGATCCATTCTCGGAAGACTATCGTATCATAGAAGTAAACGCGCGTCTTTCGCGCAGCTCCGCTCTTGCGTCAAAAGCAACAGGCTACCCTCTTGCTTTTATCGCGGCAAAAATTGCCCTTGGCTATTCCATGCTGGAAATTGAAAATCGTATAACAAAAGCGACTAAATCATTTTTTGAACCTGCATTGGATTACCTTGTAGCCAAAGTGCCGCGCTGGGATCTTACAAAATTCAAAAATGTAGATCTCCGCATAGGATCGGAAATGAAATCTGTCGGCGAAGCCATGTCTATCGCAAGAACATTCGAAGAAGTAATACAAAAAGCTCTTCGCATGACGGGTATTGGCGCTCCCGGACTCGCAGGAGACGATTCTCTTTGCGGCGGCAGTTTTTCACAACCCGGCAACATAAACAATAAAATACGCGAGGCTCTTTCAAGGCCTACAGACAGGCGAATCTATGTAATCTACCGCGCTTTAAGCGAAGGCTGGACTGTAGACAAAATCCATAAATTAACAAAAATAGACAAATGGTTTTTATGCAAAATAGCAAACATATGGAAAACCGAACAAAAATTGCGCGAAGCCGGAAAAAAAGGCCTTAACAGAGAACTTCTTTCCCTCGCAAAACAATATGGTTTTTCGGACACGCAAATTGCAGGCTTTATAAAGTTATCGGAAATGGAAGTAAGGGCTATCCGCAAAGAACAGAAAATATTGCCTGTTGTTAAACAGATTGATACGCTTGCGGCAGAATATCAGGCAAAAAATAATTATCTGTATATGACTTACGGAATGGCAAGCGCTCCCGCAGCGGCGGTTCATGCCGATGATGTAAGCCCCTCGGGCCGCGGCGTTATGGTTTTGGGTTCAGGCGTTTACAGGATTGGAAGCAGCGTAGAGTTTGACTGGTGCTGTGTAAATGCGGTGCAGACAGCGCGGAATTTGGGACGTCTCTCCATCATGGTAAATTGTAATCCTGAAACCGTTTCTACAGACTATGATATGTGCGACAGGCTTTATTTTGAAGAACTTACTCTGGAACGTGTTTTGGATATTTACGAAAGAGAAAATCCAAACGGAATAATTGTATCGATGGGAGGCCAAACTCCGAATAACCTTGCAACAAAACTTTCAGATGCCGGCGTTCATATTTACGGAACATCGCCAAAATCGATAGACATGGCGGAAGACCGCAATAAATTTTCGGCGCTTTTGGATAAACTTGATATCGGACAGCCTGAATGGAAAGAACTTACAGACTTTGCTTCTGCAAAAGCATTTGCAAAAAAAGTCGGGTATCCTGTTCTTATTCGTCCAAGTTATGTGTTATCCGGCGCTGCAATGAATGTAGCCTGGGATGATTCAAGTCTGGAACAATTTTTAAGCCTTGCAGCCGATGTTTCAAAGGAACATCCTGTCGTAATTTCCAAGTTTGCGGAAAATGCAAGAGAGATAGAGATTGACGCTGTTGCGCGCAAGGGAGAAATACTTTACCATGCCATAACAGAACATATAGAAAATGCCGGCGTTCATTCAGGAGACGCAACTGTCGTTCTTCCCGCGCAAAGGCTGTATGTAGAAACTCTGCGAAAGATAAAACAGATAAGCGAAAAAATCGCAAAAGCGCTCGATATTACAGGGCCTTTTAACATTCAGTTCCTTGCTCAAAGAGGTCAAGTGCGCGTAATAGAATGCAACTTGCGTTCCAGCCGCAGTTTCCCGTTCTGCTCCAAGGTAAGCCGTGTAAACATGATTGAACTTGCGGTAAAAGCGATGTTAGACGAACCTTCCAACCCTGTTAATGTAGAAAAAGTAACAATCTCGGCGCTTGAGCTTCCATGTGTTGGAGTAAAAGCCGCGCAGTTTAGTTTTTCACGCTTACACGGCGCAGATCCTGTAAGCGGAGTTGAAATGGCAAGTACGGGTGAAGTTGGCTGTATAGGATCAAGTATTTCAGACGCATTGCTAAAAGCGCTAGTTTCTGTCGGATATAAAATTCCAAAAGGAAAAGCAAGGGTTCTCCTTTCTACAGGACCAATCCCCGACAAGTTCGACTTCCTCGATTCTGCCCGCAAGCTTGTAAATATGGGACATGAACTTTATGCATCCCGCGGAACTGCAAAGTTTCTTTCCGATAACCAGCTTCCTGTTACGCCGCTTGCGTGGCCGCTTGAAAAGAAAGAACCAAACATTGCGGATTATATCAAGAAACGCGGTATTGATATGATTATCAATATTCCAAAGAACAACGCAAAACTGGAGTTGAAAAACGATTACTTAATCCGCCGCATGGCTATTGATTTTGACATCCCGCTTTTTACAAATATTAAAGTTGCAAAAGAATTTATCGATGCTCTTGAAACTTTACATAATGGATCGGAACTGGAAATAAAAGCCTGGGAAGAATATTAAGATTAAGTCTTTCTTAACAGATCCATGGGTTTTAGCCTGCCCGCTCGCAGGGCAGGTATCCAGGATGCCAGTACGGAACACAGGATCGCAAACAATCCTATCATAAACACCGCTTTCCAATCGATTATTACAGGAATAGTCTCCAGATAAAAACCGGGATCCAGTATTTTTACTTCTCCGCCTTTAAATAAACCGGAAAAGAAACTTAAAACATTTTCCAGCGAACGAATTAAAATATTAATATTTATTCCTACCAAAAGACCCAATGAAATACCCGCTATGCTGCCTGTTAACCCTGTAAGAAAGCTGCCCCACAAAAATATTCCTGTAACGTTTCTTACGCTGGAACCTGATACTTTTAATACCGCAATATCCCTTTGCCTCTCCAGAACCAGCATACTTGTAGCAGAAGAAACATTGACTGCCGCCACAATAACAATAAGCGCCATTATAAATAACAACAGCTGCCTCGTTGTCTCGTAAGAACTATACTGGGAGCGTAAAAGATCTTTCCATGTATAAACACTGTATCCATTGCCCAGGAGTTCATAAAAATCCCACGCGTATCTATCCGCATTTTTGTAAGGGTCGTCAATTTTTACAATGTAGCTTAAAGATGTCTGCTCTGTTGATAAAATACGCTGTCCGCCTTCCCAGTTTGTTATGCACCACAAAGCGTCTATTTCATTATAACCGCAGGATATTATGCCTCCAACCGTAAAGGAAGCGGTTCTTGGAGACATACGGCCTCCTTCTGTGTTTCTTACAGTCATAAGCCGCACCGTATCTCCAACGCCCACTCCTATACTTTGCGCAAGAGTTTCACCTAACACTATATCGCGCGCTGTTTCAGGTTTTTGTATGCCGGCAATAATTTTTAATAAAGGAACACTGCCCGAATCTTCCCAGAACGAAGAATCAATAGCTCTTACTGTAACTCCAGTTTTTCCGCTTTTTCCCGCAATTACTCCCATGCCTCTTTGTTCAGGCCAAACATTTCTTACACCGGGATGTTTTTTTATTTGAGAAATTGTTTCTTCTTCGCCGGATTTGGCTAAATCAAAAACCTGCAAATGTCCTGTTCCGAATTCCATGTAGCGGTCTGTTATTCCTCTTATCATGCCGTCCGCGACAATCAAAGTAACAATAATAGGTATTAGACTTACGGCTATTCCCGTTGCCGCACCCCTAAGATAGCGGCCGCCTTCATGAGCCCTTGCCCACAAATACCTTATTGCAATAAAAAAGGCGGCGTTCTTTTTCAAGATACCCTCCGCATGTCGGCTTCTTCCGATAATTGTCCGTTTTCCAAAACAAGCCTTACTGAAGCCCTTGCGGCAACTTTTTTATCATGGGTAACCACTATTAAGGTTTTATTCCATTTTTGCGCGCCGTCATAAAGCAATTGAGCTACAATTTCACTGTTTTGCGGATCCAGATTTCCCGTTGGTTCATCCGCAAGAATCAGCGCAGGATCATTAACAATGGATCTGGCAACCGCAACCCTTTGGCGTTCTCCGCCGGATAATTGCGAAGGAAAGTGATTCTGACGGTTTTCCATCTTAATGTCAGCCAACAATGCTTTTGCCCTTTCTATGGCATTTTTCTTTTTCATTCCGGAAATATATGCAGGCAGCATAATGTTTTCCAAAGCTGTAAAATCCTTTAAAAGATAATGAAACTGAAATATAAACCCTACTTTTTTTGATCTATAAGACGACATTTCCTTTTCTGACAAAGCTGTAATTTCATCATTGCCAATAAAGACATTTCCTTCATCTGTGCGATCCAGCCCGCCAATAATATTAAGAAGCGTACTTTTTCCGCTTCCGCTCTGCCCGCTTATTGCAATGGATTTTCCTTCTTCTACTTCAAAGTTAATACCTTTTAAAATATGAAGTGTTTCGGTGCCGGAAACATAATTTTTTACAATGTTTGACACCTTTATTAAATATTTTTTTTCAGATAGATCACTCATAACGCAGCACCTCCGCCGGTTGTATTTTTGTAACTTTTCTGGACGCAAACCATGCCGCTGCAAGAGCAGACAAGAAACCAAACATAAAAATAATTATTACTTCATGCGGCAAAACCCGCGATGGTATTTCTTTTATATAAAAAATGGCGGGAGAAAAAACATAGAAATTTTCAGATATTCCCATTCCAAAATAATTTATAATCATATTTATAAAACCAATAACTGAATTAACAATATTTTCTATAACGGAAAAAAACTTTGGAATATTGGACGCAATGGCCAATCCCAGGAAAAGCCCTATACATGCTCCCGAAAAACCTATAACACCGCCGTCAATAACAAACACAAACTGAACCGCTTTTTTGCTTCCGCCGACAGCGCGCAAAAGCCCTATTTCCTCGCGCCTTTGAAGAACAGACCTTCTTTGCGCCTGAAAAATATTTAAGCCAACTACAATAAAAATCAACCCTACCAATATAAACATAAATAATTTTTCTGTTCTAAGCGCTCCAAAAAAGGATCTGTTATAATCTCTCCAGCTTGTTATTTTTAATCCGTCATAATTTGATAACCTGTTTTTTACCTGTTCCAGTAAATGCCTGTCATTAAAACGATTGTTTATTTTTATTCCCAGCTGTATCTCGCTTTCATTATCCAAAAATGACACTTTATCTATATTAATAAAAGCCCAGCTGCAGTCATATTCATAGTAACCTGTTCTGAATATTCCGCTGACCTTAAAGCTCTCAAGCCCGCCTTCGTCTTCCGCAGATAAAATACCCGTAAGGGAAAACAGGGTAACATTATCCCCCATGGCAAGGCTTAACCTGCGCGCAAGTTCGGAACCCAATAAAATATTTCCATGATCTGAAATATCAAATGAACCGTCCTGAAAATCCAGTCTGCTTTCCATTAATTTATCAATAACAAGGGTGTCTTCATGCAGTCCCCTAACCAACACTGCCTGCTGACCCGTTCTCCTTCCCCTTGCGAGAGCCTGAAATTCCTTAAACGGAACAACAGATCTTATACCCGGTATAGAAATTATAATATCCTGTAATTCGCTTGTCTTATCTAGCGGAAAAGAATCAACCCTTAAATGATATGAAGATATTTCAAGAATACTTTCGATAAAGCCCAATTGAAACCCGTTCATTACGGCAATAATTACAATTAAAGCAAGAACACCTACGGCTATTCCCAGAACTGCAAGGACAGGCGAATAAGAACGCCCTTTGAAAATATAACGAGATGCTACAAATAATATCCACAACTTTTTCATTACCGTAACCTTGTTTCAGAAATCTTTCTGCCTTCTTCCCAAACAGCGCGAAGCACCAATACATTATTCAGATAAAGTTCTTCTATTTCATTTTTTCCTTCCGCGCGAACAAGCCTTTCCAATACTCCGTTTCTTAAATTTCTTTCCAGAATTTTGTCTCCTGCTGAATTATACTGAAACTCCGCCAATAAAACTATATCGCCTTCTGTTTTTGTTGCCGTAACAATTCGGTTTCCTCTCCATACATTGTTAATAATCCATATAATATTATCTTCATCATCATAAAGCGTCTGGCTTAATACTCTTCCTCTGTCATCTGTTTCAAAAACCATTCTGGAGTCGCTGACAAAAAATACATCGCCGAAGTATTCCGGATACAGGTTAAGTCTTTCGCTTATAAATATTTTTTCCCTTGCCGCATCCATTATATTTCTTGGAAAAGTTATTCTTAACGGGTCTAAGCCCTGTACGCCCTGAGTATCATTATGAAACACCCTTTCTACAGCCCTTAACGACAAAGAACGATTGTATCGATATGAGTCTGTATATGCTTTTCTGTAATCTTCACCATCTACCCAAACCAAAACAACAGAACTAATAAGCATATTTTCATTAAATTCATTATCTATTCTGTTTATTCCGCCGTCTTCAAAATATGTATATTCGGATATCAAGTTTAAACGCTCGTCATATATTTCGATAAATCCTCTTATATTTTTTTCGGTATCAGACGGTTCTCCTGTTAATACAGGTTCCAAAAGAACAGCATTAAGCCTTGTATTGTCTTCGATATCCTTAAACAGCCACTGTGTTCTTATTTGAATGCCGTTTTTATATAACATTCTAACTTCGATCAGGTATTCTTCATTATGGAATTCAGAAAGATAATTCGGCAGCTCATCATGCTGCGCAGAATCGATAGCAAGCGCATATTCGCCTCTTAATGCTATAAATTTAGATTGTATTTCTTCAAGAGCCATACCGCCTGCATTTGAACGGAACCAGCGAACAGGTATAATAAAATCTGCATAAATATCAAACAATTCTTCTTCGTCAAACTCTTCTTCCAAATCCAAATCCGACACCGTTAATTCCGTTTCCTGCGTAAGAGCCATTATGCCCGCAAAAAGGAGTAAAACAATAAAAATAATCGGCATGATTTTCTTACGCAATTCCGGCAAACTCCTTCGCAAATTTTTCACCGTTAAATATTTCTATATCGGTATATTTTTCTCCCGTACAAACAAACGCAACGGGCAGATTTAATTCGGAGGCCAAAGAAAAAACAACTCCGCCCTTTGCGGTTGAATCATATTTTGTCAGTATAACGCCGTCCAGATTAACCGCCGAATTAAAAATCTCTGCCTGCGCAAACGCATTTCTTCCCGTTGTTGCGTCCAATACAAGATATTTAAGATAATCGGCCTGCGCCGCTTTAGACTCCACTACTCTGTCAATTTTCCGCAGTTCTTCTACCAACGCGGCTTTTGTATGCATTCTGCCTGCAGTATCGGCTATAACAACATCAACTCCGCCTGAAATGGCAGCTTCCAATGCGTCAAAAACTACCGCGGCAGGATCGCCTCCCTGCTTATGAGCAACTACGCGCGTATCGAGTTTTTGTCCGTGGATTTTTAACTGATCGATTGCCGCAGCTCTGAATGTATCCGCGGCGGCAAGAATGGTTTGTTTATTATATTTTACATTAAAAAAGTGCGATAATTTTGCGGCGGTTGTTGTCTTTCCAACGCCGTTAACTCCAAGAATTAAAATAGCAGTAAGTTTTTGCGATGGCTCAGGGTGAACAGGATTTGCTTTTTTCAATTCTTCTTCAAGCAAAAAGCAAAGTTCCTGCGAAAGGTTCGCAGAATTATTTTTCTTGCAGCGTTCTTTTAAAAGTTCTGTCATTTTATATGCGCCCGCAGCGCCAAAGTCGCCTTCTATTAAAAGATCGCACAAGTCATCATACAATTCATCGTTTAAATTGCTTTTTCCTGAAAAAAAACTTTTTAGTTTCTCGCCGAATTTCATTTAATTCCTGCCTGTCACTCTTGCAGGCGCTGTGCCTGTATTTGCTGTATGAAGATACCTTATCAGTCTGTAGATACTATATGCGCCGATAACACCGGCAGTAATTAACGAAACATCAAAAACAATACTCCAGGTCTCGAGCGAATCGTTCATATTCTGATTATAACCTCCGGACACAAACATAGCTCCATCAAGACCCAAAAGAGTTTGATATGAAATAAAAGCCGTTATACCGGAAAGCCATAAAGTGCCCCACGCCCAATAATAAGCGTTGCGTTCCTTGTCTACACGGCCTCTTTGAAGAGGAACAGATGTACGAATCGGTATAGTTTGTGAAAAATCTGCATAATCAGGAGTTTGGAATACAACCGTTCCCTTTTGCATATCCTGGGTTTCCAATTCTATATATTCCAGACTATTAATTGGAAGCCGAAGCGTCAGAGGAGCTTCACCCACATATAACGCTCCATTATAAACCCTGTCTCCTTCATTTCCCATAACTTCTATATTACCATATTCTATTTCGTTAAGTCTAATATTAATTTTTGCAAGTTCTCCGGAATTAAGTTCTGTTTCAAAAGATATACTATCATGATTTGGAGCCGTTGCTGTTACTGTTACTATTCCCGGCGGAAATTCAATAATGTTCGTTTCTCCCCTTCCGGCAAAAGATCTGTTTATAAGAACAAGCGTTTCCGCAGGCTGCGCGTTTATTTCTACAGCAGCTGGCCGGTTTCCGGAAAGCATAATTACCAATCTTCGCACAATTTCATCAATTGCATTTTCAAGATCTTCATGGGAAAAAACAATATTATCCTGTAAAACGAATGTTCTTGTATAAACGGTATAAAGTTTTATCGATAACAAATATCTTCCATGAAAATCTGAAATAGAACCGGAAAGAAACGCATCTATTCTTTGAGTCGTACAAAACCTGAATTCTTCACCCGGCGAAGGCGCGGCGGGAAACATCAAATTTAAATTATTTTGATTCAACCTAAAAACAGGTTCGTTATTTATAAGAGGCGCGTTGTTTTCTATTGTTTCAAGAGCGGCTCTTAATTTTTCTATATCCGCGTCAATTCTTGCAATGTTACGCCTGTAGTTCCAATTGGATTCTCCCTTAAATAAAATTTGAGAACGTTCTTCCAGTTTGGCCGCAAGTTGTCTGGCCGCAGCCGAACGCTCGCGTGTCCAGGCATGTTCTTCATAATAGGCATATTCGGAAGAAATTCTCGTACGGTAATTTATCATATCCAATCTTTCTACCATCTTTCTGGAAACCAAAGCTGAAATATTTGTTTTTCCCGGAGGCAGAGAGCTTACATCAAAATCTGTAATACAAAAAATCCATTCATTGTTTTGCAGCGCTTGATTTTCCTGAGATTGAACCTGCGCTCTGCCCAAAGCAAATAAATGCGCGCTCAATATGAGAAAGATAAAAATAAAACAACCGGTTTTTATTTTCAAAAATTTTCCTTATTGTGCCAGGAGAATCTAAGAAACTCCTCTATAAATGGATCGATATCTCCATCCATTACTGCCTGAATATTTCCCTTTTCAACCTTGGTTCTGTAATCCTTTACCATTGTGTACGGCTGAAACACATACGATCTAATCTGGTTACCCCAGGAAATATCTTTTTTTTCCTGGGAAAACTTTGCATTTTCCTTTTCTTTTTCCTGACGATAATGTTCATAAAGCCGCGCTTTTAACATACTCATGGCAATTGCGCGGTTTTTTATCTGACTGCGTTCATTCTGACAGGCAACCACAATTCCTGTGGGCAAGTGCGTAAAACGAACAGCGCTGTCTGTTTTGTTTACATGCTGACCCCCGGCTCCTCCCGCGCGGTAAGTGTCAACGCGTAAATCTTCAGGTTTTATCTCTACTTCTATTGTATCATCAATTACGGGAAAAAGATAAACAGAAGCAAAAGAAGTGTGCCGGCGGGCATTTGAATCAAAAGGGCTAATCCTTACAAGCCTGTGTATGCCTGATTCACCCTTTAGATAACCATAGGCAAAATCACCTTCAACCTTGCAGGTGGCAGATTTTATTCCGCCTTCCGCTTCCTGCCTGTCAACCTCTTCTACAGAAAACCCCTTGTGCTCCGCCCAGCGCAGGTACATACGGTAAAGCATCTGTGTCCAGTCACAGGCTTCGGTTCCGCCGGCTCCCGAATGAACGGTCAGGAAGCAGGCGTTTTTGTCCATTTCGCCTGTCATTAGTTCGAATATATTTTGTTTTTCGTAGCGAGCGCTTAAATTTTTAAAAGAAGTTTCTATACCTGCGGCTTCACTCTCGTCCTTTGCCTCCATGGCAAGTTCAAAAAGCGTTTGTAAATCTGTCATTTCTTCGTTTAATGATTTCCACGGTTCGTAGCGGTTTTTTAGGCTTTTTAAGGACGTCATTGTCTTATCGACCGTTTCCTGGTCATTCCAGAAACCGGGTTCGGCAGTTTTTGCCTCTATTTCTGCTATACGCTGCGCAAAACCCGCGTCTTCAAAGACGCCTCCATGTTTCATTGATTTTTTTCATTAAGTCTTCGATGGGCGCGCCCAGTTCAGTAAGCAGCATGGTAAACTCCTATATATTGATAATAACGAAAAAATGCTATTTATTCAAGAAGTCGCATTGCCTCATAATTAATCTAGCCGAAAGGGGTGTGTGCCTCAAAAGTAAGAATCTAGCCCAAATTATAATGGTTCCTACCGGAAATGGAGGAGCAAATGGGGTTAGACATGAAAACCAA
>Ga0123356_10001824_pt1 | contig 23144 bp, 21 predicted proteins | sample TergutEmb28metaG_2_FD_92546 | JGI IMG/M metagenome (GOLD analysis project Ga0123356, IMG submission 92546) | Embiratermes neotenicus P3 segment gut microbial communities from Petit-Saut dam, French Guiana - Emb289 P3 | ecosystem: Host-associated > Arthropoda: Insects > Digestive system > Gut ...
CTGCACCCGGAGTTCTACTGGCTGCCGCGCAAGTTCAAGTTCGGCTTTACCGGTGCCACGGTGGACCGCGCTGCCACACGCACCAACGATGTGGCGGTCCATCTGGTGCGCCGCGACCAGGGGACGGTCGGCTACCGCTTCTTCGTCGGCGGTGGGCTCGGCCGGCTGCCGCTGCTCGGCCAGGAGATGAACCCCTTCGTACCGGAGTCGGACCTGCTCCTGTACGCGACCGCCATCCTGCGCATCTTCAACCGCTTCGGGCGGCGCGACAACATCCACAAGGCACGCATCAAGATCGTGCTGCGCGAGTGGGGCTACGAGCGCTTCCGCGCAGCGATCGAGGCGGAGTACGCGAAGATCAGGGGCAGCCCGGAGCGCGCGCAGCTCGCACTTTGTGCCGAGGACATCGAGCGCATGCGCGCGCATTTCACCGCGCCCGCCTACCGGCCGGCGTCCGAGGTTGCCTTCGACACTCGGGCGCTCGCGGCGCAGGAGCCGCGGTTCGCCGCATGGTTGAAGCGCAACGTGCGCGCGCACCGGATTCCCGGCTACCGGGTCGTGTTCGTTTCGCTGAAGGCGCCGGAGCAGCCGCCGGGCGACTGCACCGCGGCGCAGTTCGAGGCGCTGGCGGACATCTGCGACGCGCACAGCTTCGGGGAGCTGCGCTCGACCTACGACCAGAACCTCGTGCTGGCCGATGTTGCCGAGCGCGATCTGCACGAGGTGTGGCGCAGGCTCGACGCCGTCCGGCTGGCGACGCCCAACATCGGGCTCGTGACCGACATCGTCTGCTGCCCCGGGCTGGATTTCTGCGGCCTGGCCAACGCCGGCTCGATCGGGGTCGCGCACGACATCTATCAGCGGTTCGACTCGCTGGACGCGCAATACGAGGTCGGGCCGATTCGCATCACCATGAGCGGCTGCATGAACGGCTGCGGCCACCACAGCGTCGGCCACATCGGTATTCTCGGCGTCGACAAACACGGCGAAGAGTGGTACCAGGTCACGCTCGGCGGCAGCACCGGAAACGATGCCGCGATCGGCGAGCGGGTGGGACGGGCGCTGGCGCGCAACGAAATCGCTGCGGGCGTCGAGCGGCTGATCCGTGGCTACCTTGAATTGCGCAGCGACGAGGACGAGACCTTCATCGAGTGCTACCGGCGCGTCGGCCTGGCACCTTTCAAGGCGTATCTGTACGAGGGCGAGCCGGAGGCGGCCGCGGCATGAGCGCGCGGGTCCTTCGCAGAGGGTTGGTCGTCGCGGATGACTGGCGGCTGCTTGCGGACGGCTTCGGCGGCGGCAGGACGATCGTGCCGCTCGAGCGCTGGCGCAAGGAACGCGCAGCCCTGTTGTCGGCCGGCACCGCCGTCGGCGTCCTGTTGCCGAACACGGCGGACGTCGATGCGATCTACGCGGAAGTTCGCGACCGCCCGCTCATCGCACTCGAATTCCCGACTTTCGCCGACGGCCGTGCGCTTTCCCAGGCCGTCGTGCTGCGCACCCGACTGGGCTATGCGGGTGAGTTGCGCGCGGTCGGCGACATCATCCGCGACCTGGTCTTCTGGCTCGGCCGCTGCGGCTTCGACACGATCGTGCCGCGACCGGACCAGGACCTCGAAGCCTGCCGGCTGGCGCTCGGCGAACTGGATGTAAGCTATCAGGCGGCCGCGGACGGGCGTGCGCCGGCCTGGATCCAGAGACGCGCCGGCGCCGCGCACTAGTCCATGGGAAAAACGGCCTGCGGCCGTTTTTTCGGACAGTAGCTTCGTTGCCGGCCGCAAAAGGCGCGACTCTTGCGGCCTGCGCAGCAGTTCCATCGCAAGGCCGAGAGCCTCCTATCGCTGCGGGAGCTCCACGTCGGCAAACATCGCCGCAACTTCCTCGGCAGTGGCCGCGCGATGCGCCCGATCGACCAGCCGCCGGTCGAGGTGCGGGGCGAGCAGCTGCGCGAAGTCGTACATGTACCTGCGTAGCAGGTTGCCGCGGCGAAAACCGATCCAGGTGGTGTGCGCGGCAAACAGGTGCGCGGCATCGATGGCCACCAGCTCCCGCTCGTCCGGGTCGATCGCCATGTGCGCCACGATCCCGACGCCGAGCCCCAGGCGCACGTAGGTCTGGATCACGTCCGCATCACGCGCGGTGATCGCGATGTTGGGGGTGAGCGAGGCGCGGGCGAACGCCTGGTGGAGCGATGAGGGTCCGGTGAAGCTGAACGTGTAGGTTATGAGCGGATACGGCGCCAGCGCCTTGAAGCTGAGCCGCGCGCCGTCGGCCAGGGGATGGCCCCTGGGGACGATGACGGTACGATGCCAGCGGTAGCAGGGCAGCAGTGTCAGATCGGCGAACAGCTGCTCCGAGCCAGTGGCGATGGCGCAATCGATGCGATCGCTGCTCACCATCTCGGCGATCTGCTCGGAGGTTCCCTGGTGCAGGTTGAGACGCACCTGCGGGTAGCGCTCGCGGAAGACGCGGATCACGTCCGGCAGCACGTAGCGCGCCTGGGTATGGGTCGTGCCGATCGACAGGCTCCCCTTGCCCTCGTCGCGCAACTCGGTGGACAGGTTCCGGATGCTCTGCGCTTCCTGCAGGATGCGCATGGCCCGGTCGATCACCTGCTGCCCCGCGGGAGTGATGCGGGTGAGGTTGCGGCCCTCGCGCACGAAAATCTGAAATCCCAGCTCGTCCTCCAGCAGCTTGATCTGCTTGCTCACCCCCGGCTGCGAGGTGTGCAGCTTGTGCGCGGCGGCGGTGATGTTGAGACCGCTCTGAGCGACCGCGGCGAGGTAACGCAACTGGTGCAGCTTCATGAAGTTCGACCTTCCACCACTCAAGACTAACCCAACGGCAACCGCGGCGTGAGCGGCTGTCACCGGTCCATAACCGCCGCGCAGCCCTTAAGAAGCAATGATTCCTTCTGAGTGACACCCGGGCGTCGCTATAGTCGGGCGCATCATGGCGGAGCCGGCGGTGCGCGAGCTGGAACGGATGGCGGCGGCAGTGCGTGCACTGCTCAGCAGCGAGCTCGCGCGGCACGGGCGGCTGGTGTACTCGAACAGTCTCGGCGCCGAGGCCATGGTGCTCACCGACATCATCTGGACACACCTGCCGCAGATCGAGGTATTCAGCATCGACACCGGACGGTTGTACGATGAGACGTACGACCTGCTCGAGCGGTTGCAGCGCCGCTACCAGCGCACTCTCCGGGTCGTTTACCCCGACGCCGCAGCCCTCGAGCGGCTGGTCGCGCGCCAGGGCGTGAACGGCTTCTATCACAGCCTCGAGGCGCGCCTCGAGTGTTGCCGCATCCGCAAGGTAGAGCCGTTCCGCCGGGCGATCGCCGGCTTCCCGGCCTGGATCACCGGCGTACGCCGCGAGCAGTCCGCGAGTCGCGCCCGGAGCGAGGCGGTCGAGTGGGACGCCGAGCACGGCCTGTACCGGCTCAGCCCGCTGCTGGAGTGGACCGAGGAGCAGGTGTGGCAGTACATCCGCCTGCACCGGCTGCCGTACAATCCGCTGCACGATCGCCACTATCCCAGCATCGGCTGCTCGCCGTGCACGCGTGCGATCCAACCGGGTGAGAGTCGCCGTGCCGGGCGCTGGTGGTGGGAACAATCCGAATCGCGCGAATGCGGACTGCAACCGAGAAATCCAGCGGCAAGAAACGCCGTTTCCGGCGCGCCGGCGGTGGCCGCGCTGCCTTGAGCGAGGCATCGCCAGGCATGGACTACCTGCCCATATTCATGCGTCTCGATTCGCGGCCGGTGGTAGTCGTCGGCGGCGGAGCGGTGGCGCTTCGCAAGGTGCGCTGGCTGCTCAAGGCCGGTGCGCGCGTGACGGTGGTCGCCCCAGTGCTGCACCTGGAGCTCGCCGCCCAGGCGGCGCGCGGCGAGATCAGCCACGTCGAGGCGGAGTTCTCCCCCACCCATCTGGCGAATGCGATCGCGGTCGTCGCGGCCACGGATGACCGTGCGACCAACGCGGCGGTGTCGTTCGCGGCGCGCGAGAACCGCATCCCGGTCAACGCGGTCGACGATGCCGAGCTCTCGACCTTCATTTCCCCCGCCATCATCGATCGCTCCCCGATCGTGGTCGCCGTGAGCTCCGCGGGCGACGCGCCGGTGCTCGCGCGGTGGGTGCGCGAGCAGATCGAAGCGTTGCTGCCCGCGCGTCTCGGCACGCTGGCGCGCTTCATGGGCGCACGGCGCCGCGTCGTGCAGCGGGCGCTCGGTCAGCTCGCGCGACGCGCGTTCTGGGAGCGCATCGCGGCGGGGCCGGTGGCCAGGTACGTGCTCGGCGGCGACGAGCCGGCGGCCGAGCATGCCCTGTTGCGCGAGCTCGCGAGCTCGCAGCTGCGCGCTGCCTCTCCCGTCGCCGGCGGCAGCGTTGGCGAGGTGTATCTCATCGGCGCCGGCCCGGGCGATGCAGATCTGCTGACGCTCCGCGCGCTGCAGCTGCTGCAGCAGGCCGACGTGATTCTCTACGACCGTCTGGTCAGCCGGGAGGTTCTCGAACGCGCACGCCGCGATGCCGAGCTGATCTTCGTCGGCAAGGAGTCACGCGAGCACGACCAGCAGGAGCGCATCCACGAGCTGCTGGTGCGCCTGGCGCGCGAGGGCAAGCGCGTGGCACGCCTGAAAGGCGGGGATCCGTTCGTGTTCGGACGCGGCGGCGAGGAGATCGAAGTACTCGCCGCGCATGCCGTTCCCTACACCGTCGTGCCCGGGATCACCGCGGCACTCGGCGCCGCGGCCTCGGCGAGGCTGCCGCTCACGCATCGGCGCCTGGCGCACAGCGTCACCTTCGTGAACGGCCACCAGGGGGAACACGCCTCGCCCGACTGGCGCTTCTTCGCGGATCCGCGGCACACGGTGGTGTTCTACATGGCGGTGGCGCGGCTGCCCGCCATCGTGGCGCGGCTGCGGGCCGCCGGCGCCGCTGCAGAGCACCCCGTGGCACTGATCGCCCACGCAACGCTGCCGCAGCAGCGCATCCTGCGCGGCTCCCTCGCTGACATCGCCGCATTGGCCGCCCGCGAGCGCATCACCCCGCCCGCGCTGCTCATCGCAGGCGAGGTGGCAGCGTTCGCAGCCAGCGACGCTCTGGCTGAGCTCGCGGCGAGCCCCGCGGCCGCGGAAGCGCTGGCATGAGTTCGGTGCGCGGCTTCGTTGGTGCAGTAGGCAACACACCCCTCATCCGCCTGCGGGGCGTGAGCGAGGAGACCGGCTGCGAGATCCTCGGCAAGGCCGAGTTCATGAATCCCGGCGGCTCGGTGAAGGATCGCGCCGCGGTCGCCATTGTGGCCGCGGCCGAGCGCCGCGGCGAGCTGGCGCCCGGTGGCACGGTGGTCGAAGGCACCGCCGGCAACACCGGCATAGGCCTCGCGCACGTGTGCAATGCGCGCGGCTACCGCTGCGTCATCGTCATGCCCGACAACCAGTCGCCGGAGAAGTACCAGCTGCTGGAGATGCTCGGCGCGGAAGTGCACAAGGTGCCGGTGGTGCCGTACAGCAACCCGAACCAGTACCAGAGGGTGGCCGGGCGCCTCGCCGCCTCACTCCCCAACGCGATCTGGTCGAACCAGTTCGACAACACCGCGAATCGCGACACGCACGCGCGCACCACCGGTCCCGAGATCTGGGAGCAGACCGCCGGCCGCGTCGATGCCTGGGTCGCCGCGAGCGGTACGGGCGGGACCTTTGCCGGCGTCGCCGAGTTCTTCAAGTCCCGACGCCGCGACGTACGCTGCGTGCTCGCCGATCCTCCGGGCAGCAGCCTGTACGCCTACGTTCGCAGCGGCACCCTCAAGGCGACCGGCAGCGGCTCGATCACCGAGGGCATCGGCATCGGCCGCGTCACCGCGAACCTCGCAGAGGCACCCATCGACGACGCGGTGCTCGTCGAGGATGGCGACACGGTGCGTTGCGTCTACCGGCTGTTGCGCGAGGAAGGTTTGTTTCTCGGCAGCACCAGCGGCATCAACGTCGCGGCGGCGGTGCGCGTGGCGCGCGACCTCGGGCCCGGGCACGTCATCGTCACGGTGCTGTGCGATGGTGGCGCGAAGTACCAGTCGCGGCTGTTCAACCCCTCCTGGCTGGAACAGAAAGGGCTGGCGGACTTCGCCGCGAGCCCGCCGGCGCGCGCACCCATCAGTCTCGAATCTGCCCTGGTCGCCTGACAGCACCCGCGGCCGGCCGCGGTGCACGTCAGCGAAGGCGTGCGCGGGTCTGGCAGCAGATGCGCCTCTCGTGAGACAGTTCCGTCTCAATACCAAACCGCTCATTGGGTCTTCACCTCGATGTACGGCTCGCCAAGCTCCGCCGAGCTGGAAGCGCTGCGCCTCAGCCTCGCGGTTGCCACGCGCAGCGTGGGGTTCAGCCTGCCGCTGGCGGTGCTGGCCGCCTGGCTGCTGACGCGCGCACGCTTCCCCGGACGGATGCTGTTCGACGCGTTCGTGCATCTGCCGCTGGTGCTGCCACCGGTCGCCGTGGGCTACGTGTTGTTGCTGCTGTTCGGTATCCACGGCCCTGTCGGCGGATGGCTGCGCACTCACTTCGGCATCCAGCTGGCGTTCACCATGGCCGGTGCGGCGCTCGCTACCGCGGTCATGACCTTTCCCCTCATGGTGCGCGCGATACGCCTGTCGCTCGAGAACGTCGATCGCGGGCTCGAGGAGGCGGCGCGTACGCTCGGCGCCCGGCCGCTCGACCGCTTCCTGTCCATTACTCTGCCGCTGATGCTGCCCGGCATTCTCGCCGGCGCGGTCACGGCGTTTGCCGCGGGGCTCGGCGAGTTCGGTGCGGTGATCGTGTTTGCATCCAACATACCCGGCGTGACGCGCACGCTGCCGCTGGCGCTGTACACGGCGTTGCAGTCGCCCAGCGGCGACCCGCTGGCGCTGCGCCTGGCGATCCTGTCGTTTGCCCTGGGACTCATCGGGCTCCTGGCCTCGGAGCTGCTCGTGCGGCGCGTACGCACGATGCTCGGGCGCTAGCGGCGCCGCCTGAGGCAGAGCCTGGCATGCTGCAGGTGTCGGTGACCAGACGCCGCCCGGGCTTCAACCTCGAGGCGAACTTCGCGGCGCCGACACCGGGCGTCATCGCCCTCTTCGGCCGCTCGGGCAGCGGCAAGAGCACGCTGGTCGACATCATCTCCGGGCTCCTGCGTCCGGATACGGGCGAGATCCGCCTCGATGACGAGCTCCTCACGGACACGCGTCGCGGCGTTGCCGTGCCCGTGGAGCAGCGCCGCATCGGCTACGTGTTCCAGGATGCGCGGCTCTTCCCTCATCTGACGGTGCTCGGCAACCTGCGCTACGGCGAACGGCGCGCGAGCGCGCCCAAGTTCATCGGGCCAGACGAGGTGATCACGCTCCTCGCACTGGGATCGCTGCTGGGCCGCCGGCCCCGTCAGCTCTCCGGCGGCGAGCGCCAGCGGGTCGCGCTCGGGCGTGCGCTGCTCGCGCAGCCGCGCCTGCTGCTGCTCGATGAGCCGCTCGCCTCGCTCGATGTTCCACGCCGCGAGGAGGTTCTGCCCTACCTCGAAGCGCTGCGCGACCGGCTGTCGATCCCGATGGTGTACGTGAGCCACCAGTTCGAAGAGGTTCTGCGCCTCGCCACTCACGTAGTGCTGCTCGAGGCCGGTCAGGTGCTCGCCGAGGGTCCGGTGGACGCGATGAGTCTGTGCCCGGAGCTGCAGAGCATCGTCGGCCCCGACCTGGTGGGCGCGGTAGTCGAAGGCCTGGTGACCCGGCTGAACACGGAGACCGGCAGTGCCGAGCTGGCGGTGGGCGCCGGCACGCTGCAGGTGAGTCTGCGCGACGTGCCGCTCGGCGCACGGGTTCGCTTGCAGCTCCTCGCGCGTGACATCATCCTGGCGACGCAGCCGGTGCAGGGCTTGAGCGTGCGCAACGCGCTCGCCAGCACCGTGACAGCGATTTCCGACGACGACTACGGCGCGGTTCTGGTCCGACTCGACGTGGGCGGCGCAATCGTGCTGGCGCGCATCACCCAGAGCGCACGGCGGGCACTCAACCTGCGTCCGGGTGATGCCGTGTGGGCGCTGGTAAAGGCCGTCTCCACCCGCGGCCACACCTTTCGACTGGCCGCGGGTGCGTGACTGCGCGCCTGCGACTGCGCATCCAGCTGTCCTTCCCGAGTCGCGCAGCCAATCGGTCACGCCACGAAGGGCACGCACCTCAAGCTCCGCCGCTTCACCCCTGTGGGCGATCGTCTTGAGGGTAGTGCCGAACGCCATTGCGTGCATGAGCTCTTTTCACGCGATCCATCGCGTTAGCGTTTAACCATGGAATGTCGCCCCCCATCCGATTACCTGTCTTCCGCTGAAGCGTCGAAGCTCGGCAAGTGGGCAGAATCGGTCATTGCCCGACGCTATCTGGCCTACCGCGGGAGGACGACATGGTACCCACAAGGCTTCGAGGACTTCCGGGACCCGGATGCGGGCATTACGAATTGGGCCCTGTGTATCGCCTTCATCAATTTCCACAATCCATGGTTTTTCGCGTCCGGAGGTACGAAAAAACTGCTGGAGCACGTCGGGTTTGGGTTGGTCAAAGTCCCTGATCTGATGACCCATAGCCCGGCAGAGAGTCAGTCGCCGGGCAGCACGAGGGAGTACTACGAAATCAAGCCCAATTCCGCGGATGGCCTGCGCAAGGGATGGGAGAAGCTCACAAATCTCAGCGCGCTGTGCACGAGTCTCCGGCTGCCGTACCTGCCGGGAGTGAGATGGACCCCGGATGAGCACGTGACCATCGCCAGACTCTCTCCTTTTCTCCGGTTTTCCCTGCACTACAAGCTGATCGGGCCCGGATTGGTGGTCTACGAGGTGTGCACTGAGGATCCGCTGGGGGAGTTCGAAGCAGCGTTGCTCGCTGCCCTGTTGGCCGTGCTGTTGGCCATACTTTTGCGTGGACTACGATTGCCGCCGCTGCGCGGCCCGCTCATTGGACCGCAGACCGCTTAGTGTTGCTCGGACCTGTGGAGGCGATTGGATGATTGCCCGCACGTTGATCAAGGGTTCCGTGGGCCAGGGCGGCGCGAACGATGCCACCGATGTCCGGGTGGTGCAGCGTCTGCTGAACTACTGGTTGGTCCCGTCGGGACTCCCCCGACTGACGATAAACGGAGTCGCCGGACCCGCCACCCTGGCCGCGATCACGTCCTTCCAGCGCGCCACTGCGATGACTCCGAGCGGCAGGATCGAACCGGGCGCGGGTATCGAAGCACTGTTCAATCGGCATCTGTTCCATCTGGTCGATTCGATCGGCCTGTCGGTCATCAGTGAGTACGTCGACAAGTCCAAGGCATCGCGCGAGGCCCTCGCAGATCCGGCAGTTGGCGATGCGGTGCGAAAGTACATCGACGCGCTGCGAAGGCTCGCATGAATCGCGTCGCCAAGTCTCCTGCGCTGGCAGGCGCAGGCCTGTCACTGAGCTGATGATTCAGCGGCGGGCAAAATCCGCGAACACCTGCAGCAGCGGTCCGCTGTTGCTCCTGGCGCCGCCCCCTCTCTATACGCTTCAATCCTGAAACTGGATGCGCACCGGGCCGGACCTGCCCGACTGCGCCGCGGCTTCTCCGTGCATCCGGTCGCCCAAGACCAACGTATAGCCTACCGTCCAGGCGATCGAATTCGACACGCAGACACAGACGGTCTCGGAATCGATTCGCCGGCCATGCAACTCTACAGACACTTTACGAAGGAGAATGATCATGTCCGTTAATGGTATCGTTGGCGCCACGTGCGCCATCGCGCTCGGCATTGCCGCGGCTGCCGCGTCGGCCGACGTGATGGTGGGCGGCAGTGCGATGTTCCCGTCGAAGAACATCGTACAGAACGCGGTCAACTCGAAGGATCACACGACGCTCGTCGCAGCAGTCAAGGCCGCCGGTCTCGTCGACACGTTGCAGAGCAAGGGCCCGTTCACGGTATTTGCGCCGGTGAATGCGGCGTTCGATGCGCTGCCGGCCGGTACCGTCGAGGGGCTCCTGAAGCCCGAGAACAAGGCAACGCTCACGAAGGTGCTGACGTATCACGTCGTGCCGGGCCGTCTGACCTCGGCGGATCTCAACGAGCTGATTCGCAAGGGCAACGGCACGGCCACGCTCACCACCGTGAGCGGCGGCTCGCTCTGGCTCATGAAGAACGGCGATCGCAACATCACCGTGAAGGATGAGACGGGTGCGGTGGCCGACATCAGCATCTACGACGTGCTGCAGTCGAATGGGGTGATCTACTCCATCGATCGCGTCCTGATGCCGAAGTAACCGCCAGCACGGACAGGCGGCGCGTGCCCTTCCCTCGCGACGCCGCCTGTCTTTCCTCCCGAGTGTTGCAGCATGATCCATCCTCTCGCGATTCGCCTCACGCACTGGGTCAATGCGCTGGCGACCATCGTCATGATTCTGTCGGGCTGGCAGATCCACAACGCGTATCCCATTCTGCCTTTCGCCATTCCATCGTGGCTGACGCTCGGAGGTTGGCTCGGTGGCGCGCTGCTGTGGCACTTCGCAGCGATGTGGGTGCTCGCGGCGAACGGCCTTTGCTACTTGTCATACGGAGTGCTCTCCGGACGCTTCAGGCGAAAACTCTACCCGTTATCGATGCGCGCACTCGCGAGCGACTTGCGCTCAGCGCTCCGTGGGCAGCTCGCGCACGCTGATCTTTCGCAGTACAACGCCGTGCAGAAGTTCTCGTACATCAGCGTGATCGCGCTGTTCGCGCTCGTTGTTCTCAGCGGAATCGCGCTGTGGAAACCCGTGCAGTTCGGCACGCTCGCGGCGCTGCTCGGCGATTTTCAGGGCGCGCGGCGCGTGCATTTCTTCGCGATGGCCGGGATCGTCGCGTTCTTGCTGGTGCACGTCGCGATGTCGCTGCTCGTGCCGCGCAGTCTCCTGGCCATGATCCGCGGCCGCTGAGGACACCCCATGTCGCTACCCCCGATGCTTCCGAAATCCGAGCGGCGCCTGCTGTTGCGCGAGGCGGCGCAGCTTCTCGAGAACCCCGGACGTCGCGTGTTTCTGCGCTCGGCAGTCGGTGTCGGAACACTGGCGATGCTCACCGGCTGCGGCATCCGCAACGGCGATTCTGCCGAGCAGGCACTGCGGTACGTGTCGACGTTCAATGACCGGATTCAGGCGCTGCTGTTCAATCCGCGCACGCTTGCCAGGGAGTATCCCGCGAGCATGATCACCACGCCTTTCCCCTTCAATGCCTTCTACGCGGAAAAGGATGCGCCGGTGGTCGCGGCGGCTGACTACGCGCTGGAGATCGGCGGGAAGGTTGACAACAGGCGCTCGTGGACACTCGAGCGTCTGTACGCGCTGCCACAGGTCACGCAGATCACGCGCCATGTATGTATCGAAGGTTGGAGCGCCATCGGACAGTGGAGCGGAGTGCGCTTCTCACATTTCCTGCAGCTCGTCGGCGCCGACCTGCAGGCGAAGTATGTTGGCTTCCGCTGTGCCGATGGCTACTCGACCAGCATCGACATGCCGACCGCATTGCATCCGCAGACGCAGCTCACCCTGCGATTCGGCAACGATATCTTGCCCAGGAAGTACGGCTTTCCAATGAAACTGCGTATGCCGACGAAGCTCGGCTACAAGAACCCCAAACACATCACCGCAATCTTCGTAACGAACGACCACCCCGGTGGCTTCTGGGAGAACTATGGCTACAACTGGTTCAGCGGGCTCTGACGCCGGGTAGCGAAGCTCCATTCAGCAGTGCAGCGCCGCGCCGCGGCAGAACGGGGTCGACCGGGCCTTCTGAAGCCGAGACAGGTGCGCGGAAGGCCGGCGCGCCCGACGCGCGCCCTCAGCCGCTCACCGTGTCCGGCACGGCGTGTTGCCGCCCTAAAACCTCATGCGGCCTTGCTCAGAGCTGTTCGCAGCCTTTCTTCCTGTTCGCTGGACAGCGAAGTCTGGAGGATCCTGGGCTTGTAGGGCTCGAGTACCGGCAGAATCTTATCGGTAGTTGCGCTCTTCACGAGCACAAACAGCGCCGAAGACTCGACGGGAATGGTTTTGCCCAGGTTCTTCACAAAATCATCACTGATACCGTAATCAGTCAACGAGCCCGCCAACGCCCCGGCCCCGGCCCCGGCAAGGGCGCCGATCGCCATTCCGGCGAGAGGGTTGAGAAACAGCAGACCGACGAGCGCACCCCAGAGCGCACCCGACGTGCCGCCTCGCACGGCTCCCATCGAGGTCAGGTTGACCGCCTGCTTGATGTATATCTTGCCGTCTTTTTCACGCTCGACAACGCAAGCATCCTCCAGATCGATGAGATACTCCTTTTGTAGAGCACGCGCCTTGTTCAGAACCTCATCTGCCGTATGAATGCCATCAAAACCGAGAACCACCAGATTGCTCACGATCGCGCCCTCCATAGACTGCAATGACGTCAGCAGGCCCGCCTGCCAGCCGAAAAAATCGGTTCGCTCGCCCACGAAATCAGAACGAGTCGGATCCAACGATACTCCAGTGTGAGGAATGCCAAAACCCTCAGACGGCGTGAAGCGCGCTATGCTCTGGCGAGCGCTCGCGGCCATCGGTGTGAGCATGTGCGGGGCGGCGCATCGCCGAACCGTAAGCACCGGCACCTGTGCGGGTGGCAGGCAACGCTGCTCAGATGCCGTTTAGGATGGGATGGCGTGCGCATATGAAAGCATTGGCATTCGAATCGCCGTCGGGAGAGCCCGCGGCGACCAACAGCGCCAAGGTGGCCGAGCCAGCAGCGGGCGGAGAACGGAGCCAGGCGCTGCTGCGGCAGTTCGCCGCTGCTAGTCCCGGTTCTCCTGGCGCCATTGCGGGGCCGCGACAGTCACCTCGACAGGCGGCCACGGCGCGGCGTGATGTAGCGGCTGTATTTCAAGCACCAGCCGTACGTCGGTCGCCGTGGCCGCTGTAAGGGTGCTGAAAGCCTTGGAGGCACGCAGTACGAACCCGCCGGGACGATCAGCGGGATATAGACTCCCGGTGCCTACCAGAGTCCTGAGCGGCGCGCCGGATCCTTTTTGCACGGGCCGATATGAAAAGTAGACAGATATCTGAAAACCAGTGTTGGACGGGTTGACCACCCGAGGAAAGCTCAGCGCCAGCACGGGCGGTGAAGTGCTCACAACGTCCGGCGAAACGGCGAAAGAAGCCTCTGGATGGCTGTTGGTCAACACGACCTGCACTGCCCGCTCCTGGCCGTCGGCCTCACCGCTCCCTTGCCCTGCCCCGGATAGCCCGATGTACAGCAAGGCAGCCACCAGGCATGCATGGACGTCCACCGACATGTTCTTCCCCATGTACCACTGCGAAGCAACCATGTAGCGCGGCTGCAACCGTTTTCAGAACCGCGCCACGGCGACCTCCAGTCGGCCAAACGTTAGCCGTTCGCCTGTGGCCTCGCGGCGCGCAAAAGGCACTGGCACGAGGCTTACCTGCACCTGCGATGCTGACAGCGATCCCGCCTGACTCAATCTCTGCAGTGTCGGCTTGATGTCGATCAACAATCCAGTCAGCGGCGCCGCCGAAGACTCGGGAGCCATTGCATGCCCTTGCATCGCGTTCTCGTCGAAGAAGAAGGCAAAACTTCCGGCGAAATGAGGATCGTCGATGGATGTATCACCTGAGGCGTCGGGCTTGTTGAGGAAGACGCGAACGAAGAAATCGCGTTGCCGCGGCATCTGGACGTCGCCCACCGTGAGTACGATGCGCGTGCGGGGTCCGGCCTGCAGAGCGGTCGCCAACGCCGCGGGTTCGACGCTGAGAGGGATGGTATCGGGCTTGCCGACCTCGACCGTCATGGATTGGCGGAGTTCGAAGCGCGGCCCCCACTCCAGTCGCGATGGTGCGCCTGCACGGAGAAACGCCTCGAGTTGTCTGCCCTGCAGTTTGCCATGGCCGGCTTGTGCCCCCGCCAGCGAGCAGGGCTCGAACTGGTAGCTGAGAATCGGGAAAAGGACGGTGGTGCCAGCCGCAACGCTGACCGGGTTCCCGTTTTCATCCACGAAATCGTTGATCTGGAAGTCCACCCATGCGGGATCGTTCGTGTTGGGATTGTTCAGGTCGATATTCCAGTGGGTCCACATGCAGTCACACATGTTGTGATGCGTATAGAATACCGGATCGCGTGGCGAAGTGAAGTTGCCCATGTCGCCGCCGACAAAACCGTGTATGCCGTTGTGCGGCGTCGCTTCGAGACCGCTCATTACGCTGGTGGGTCCGGCGTGCAGGTCGGAAGTGGGCGGCGGACCACTGGCAAACAGCTCGAAATTCGTCTCGTTGAGGATGTTTTGCAGCACGGTGGTGCCGATAATAGAAGTGTCGGCCTGGTCCGTCTGAGTGACGGCGCGATTGGCATCGTACAGCGGGCTTGAAGTGTCCCAAAATGGATCTGGAATGGCGGGATGCGTGTTCCAGTTCCAGTACGGCAGTGCAAAGGTGTCATCGCCGCTCAGCTTTCTGCAGATGCGTTCAAAGTAAACCAGGTAGACACGGTGCCACGGCAGCCACAGCCAGTTTCGATGGATGCACTTGTTGTTGTGAATCTGCGCCTGCGCTTCCCAGCTTCGCGGGTCGCTGGACGGGAGCGCCTTCATGGCCGCCACCGCCTTCTTATAGGTGGTGATGATGGGATCGGAAGGGTTCGCGTTCCAGAGCGTCTGGATGTTCTTGCGCGTGGGCCTGTTCTGGATCTGTTGCGAACAGCTCTCACACCCGCCAGCCCATATAGAGACGCCCGCGAGACCCAAGGCGCTTGCTTCCTTGAGAAAGTCGCGGCGCGAGAAGACATTGAACGTCTGCATGGAGCGCTCGCTTTCTTTTCGTGTCTACTCTTGCTGGCGATTCGTGCCCGGAATCAAGTGACTCTTTGCCAGCCTCCGGCTGAACCGGACGCGGCGTTCATCGGCGGCCGTAATACCAGTTGTCCGGACATCGGCTGCATGCGGGCGCCGCCAATCAGACGCGCGTCGGCGCGGGAGGTTCGCGGATCAGAACGGTGCGCACGCGGTGTGGCTCGTGTGGCTCGGTGATGACCGTTATGCGGAGCCGCTCGCGCCAGACCCTCTCGGCGAGATCCCGGCAGTCCCTTTCGCGGCTGTCAAAGCGATGTTCGTGTTGGCCCGTATCGAGCAGGAAACCGTCGAAGTCGCCGAAGTTGTCGAAGATGAGTGCGGCGATCTTCCCGGTGTAGCGATGAGGGTGACCGAGCGGCTCTTCCTTGCCCCCGATGAGAAGACCGATGGGCGCACCATTGAACGACGGTGGGATCCGGTTCGGGTCGCCGCCCAGGCCTTGCACCCGGCCGGAGATATAGGCGATGTAACGAAGCAGCACCGGATACCAGCGGTTCGAGGGCGGCATCGCCTGCAGCCGCGCCTTCATGATCGCAAGCGTGGTTTCCTCGGCCGGCAGTATGGTGGCCGCGGTGGCGACCGGGATGCTGATCCGGAAGGAGCCGACAACGTAGCGTTCGGTGATCAGATCTTCGACCACCGCTTGCATCGCGGGTGCGATGCGGATGCCATCGCTTCCGATCTGCAGACTTGGCGGCGGTGGTGGCGGCGGCGGTGGGGGTGCGGCGCGATATTGACGGCTGCTGACGCGGCGTACGACGATGTCGAACTGCTGTCCAGCGACCACGGTGGGCGGCAGATCGATGGTGAGCAGACCGGCCAGACTGTCGCCCGTGCCGAACGGAATCGGAACGTAGGTGACGCCGTTCAAGGTGCGGCAGCGGATGGTGTGTGGATCCGCCTGGGACAGCGATTGGATGGAATAGAAGCGCTGCGCCAGCGCGAGTACGTCGGCAGCGAACACGCCCGGCCAGTAAATGGAGGCGATGCTGCCAGGTGGGGTGTTGCCCCAGTCGATCATCAGCTCGTCAGGAACGCTCATGAGGCCGGTCTGGACCGCGGCGAGCCTGCTCAACCGCGTGTCGAACGTCTGGGGGATGCGGTGAGTGGAGGGCGGGCCAGGATTGTCGGAATGTGTGATCTGCAGGTTACGCTGGGCGAGTTGGCTGCTGGTCTCGGGCGTGACCACAACCCCACCGGCATTGCGGATCGGTGCGCCCGCATAGGCGAGTTCGGCGACCAGGCAGTGATGCGTGCCAGGATAGGTCTGCTTCACGTCCACACCGTTAACAGTGAAACTATCGTCATAGAGATTCAGGAAACAGCCAAAATAAGCCCACTGCGTGTCGCCCTGTTCGATCGTGATGGTCTGGTTGTTAACGCCGTTGTTGCCGTATTCCGGGTTGTTCGGGTCGGAGAGATTTGGCGTGTTGCCGGTGGCGAAGAACGGCATGGTGTGGTTGTCTGATGGCGCCTCGGGGTAGAGCGGATTGGCGCTGCTGTCTTTCTTGCTGAGATAGGTGTAGGTCGGATCCCAGTCGGTGTCGGCGGTCTGCGTGCCCCAAAGACGGAAGAACACCTTAACCTTCTGGGCCGCGCCGGCCGGACCCGGGGTGGCGCCTTGCAACCGCAGGCGGGCCACCGCGAAATTGTAGTTGTTGTAGGTGGTGTTGTTGCTGACCGTCACCGGCGTGACGGAGGAGTCGCCGGTCAACGCGCTCTTCTGCGTGGGAATGATGTTGTTGGTCGGATCGAAAGGATCGGGCTTGGACGGGTCGCCGTGGTTCTGGTTGAGCCAGGAGATCAGGCTCTGAACATACGCATAGGCCCCGGCCACGCTGTCCGACGGGAACGCCGGAGCACCGGGCACAGGCGCCGGATTGAGCCCCGGCGTGGCGGTGAAGACGCGCAGATCTTCGCTGAGATAAGGGGCGTTCTCAGCCTGCGGGTCGGGATTGGGCAGGACGTTGGTAAAGTAGGGATCGGCTCCGGCGATGAAGAAGAATTCCGAATTCGCCGCGAAATTCTGCCCCAGCAGGTTGATCGAAGTCTTCACCGCGGCAGGCTTTTCCCCGCTCTTCGGGAAACCGGCGAGCGCGGCAGAGGTGAAAAGCACGTCGTACGGATAACGGATGCGCTGCGGCACCAACAGGTTCGCGGACTCGTATTCAATGCCGACCGGATCGAGCCCCGTCGTGGTGGATGGGAACGCAACGGTCGGTGTGGCGGGTGTCGCGGCGCCGGCAACCTGCCGGTTGAACCCAGAGAGCATCAGCCAGAAACCCTTGGGGTAGACACCGTTGGACGTGTTGATGAGGTCGGAGACTTCGTCATGGCCCCAGGTGTTTTTCTCGCCCCAGAACTGCAGAATTCCGATCGGCCATGGATTGTCCGCGTTGGGACCGGGGATAGTGGCGACTATGTCGGGCGGGAAGGCGGTGGCGAGCAGGAAGCTGAAGAAGGGGAACGGGTCGCTCGGGTCCTGGGTGAGATTCCCATAAACGCCGCGCAGGCATGCGGCGGCATTATTGACGCCTGGCGCGGCAGCGATGATCTGCTTAACCGAGAAACCAAGCTGCACATTCAGGTAATACAGGAACAGCATGGCGCAGCCGCTGGCGGCGTCGATACCGTGGTCGTATTGCAGCGTGGTGTTGATGTAGTCGGTGCGCGAGCCGTAATTCAGAGACACCGGCGTCTGATTGCTGTGGGTTGTCGCAGCGGTGCCGTTGTAAGCCCGCGCGACCGTGAGCGTTTTGGCGCCGCCGTTCGAGCTGGTCACCAACATCTGCTCGTTGTCGATCTGTATGATGTAGGTGCTGGCGAAGGCCAGGTTCGGCACACTCGAAACACCGATCGTCGTGGCAGTGGCGTTGATGGCGCCCGAGAGTGCCGCGAGTTGCCCGCCGAGCTGGGTGGAAGACGGATTGGAGGTCGGCAGGGAGCTGTTTAGCCAGCTTGGGGAGATGGCGTAGCCGGGTTCCTCGATGCCCAGGCCGGTTACGACCAGGAATTGCTGCGCGAGGAAGCGCGAAAGAGCCTCGCCGCAGCTCTGCTCGTTGGAACTGTCGGGCGCAAACCAACCCTGATTCTGCACGTACATTAACTCTTCGACTATCTCTGAAACGATCAGATAACGCAGAAACGCCGCGTTGCCGTTGCCGCCCTTCAAGGTAGAGCTGATGTTCGGATACGTGCCGCCGGTGCCGGCGCCAGTACCGTTAAAACCGCCCGCTCCGCCGCCAAGGTTGGCGACATAGATGGGATAGGGGGAGGTCAGCTTGGAACTGATGTCGAGTCCACCGAACCAGTTCGACATGATGGCGTAGTCGCTCTCGGCATTCGCGATGACACTGTTGGTTCGCGCCGGTTCCAGGCCGGAGGCGGCCAGCGTGGCATCGTACGAGAACGCGTAGTGCTTGGTGATGCCGCCACCGGTCAGACCCTGCGTGGTGTACCACTCGGCGTAGAGCGTGACGTTGCTGGTGATGGTGAAGGTGGCGCCGGGACCATAGACGGTGCCGCTGCCGTCGGCCGCGGTATTCCAATAGGCAAATGTATCGCCCGTTTTCGCGAGGCCACCGGGCCCGAGCACCGTGACGGTGGCGTTATTGGCGTAGGGGCTGCCGGGATCGACCGGTGCGGTGCCGCTGGTCGCGCCGTTGGCGTTGTACGTGACGGTGAAAGCCATGACGGGTGTCTCTCCGCGGGGCGCCATGAACCCGGTCCCGGGACGCCCCACGTCCAGAACCGGCCAGAAATGAGCTCCCGATCACTCCGATGGCAGAACCGTTACTTTTCGTCCGGTTCATCCCGGCCGCGACCTTTCTTGGTCAGGAGGATCGTGATTCGCGCGCTAAACCCGACATCGGAGGCCCATTCGATTGCGGGTGAGGATTCGCGTTGAGCGCGGCCCACCCGAGCAGCTTGGAACGGCTCGGGCTGGTGTCCCAGAGCGCGTCTCGAGCAATTCCTGGCCGCACCGCTGGGGAATGTCCAGCGCAGTCAGCAGCAGGCCGGTTACAACGCGTCCGCGGCTTCGCGCGTACCACGCGCCCCGATCTGCCGAGTCCGCCGGCACCGGCTGCGCCGGCCGGTATGTCACCGAACCCGCCCGGCCGGAATTCGGCATTCTGCAGGAAGCGAGGTTGCGTGGCTTTGAGCGGCGTGCCCCAGAACGAGCGAAGCTTACGATGAAGTGTCTATAGGACCTTCGCCCCATTTACCTTAGCGGATGTCTTCATAACGTGCGCATGCAATTCAGTGGCACTCGGGATTGAGTCCCCGCGTCACAGGGGAGCGGGTTGCCCCGGCACGTCAGTATCGCGATTTCACAGCACGAGGTTGTGGCTATGTACACGCGAATTCTGGTTCCAGTGGACGGGAGCGCGGCAGCCGCTCGCGGTCTCGATGAGGCTATCGAGCTCGCACGTCATCTGAAGGCCCGCTTGCGGCTTGTGCACGTCGTGGAGCCGTGGGTCATGGTTTCACCGGAAACTCCGGCCGTCACCCTTGAGGTCGCGGAGAGTATACGCAGCTTCGGTGCCGGCCTGCTGAAGGAGTGCGCGAACAAGGTGACCAATGCGGGCGTCCAGGTCGACGCAGAGTTGCTCGAGACCGTCGGAGATTCAGCGGGCGAGTGCATCGTACGAAAGGCGAAAGAGGTCGATGCAGAGCTGATCGTTTGCGGCACCCACGGGCGTCGCGGTATTCGCAGACTGTTGCTGGGAAGTGATGCGGAGTACATCGTGCGCCGCGCGCCTGTGCCGGTGCTGCTCGTACGCGACCAGGCGCCCGATGAAACGCCGTGAACTGTTGGCCGTGCTGGCCGCAAGCGCGATTGCCGAGGGTGCTTGCGGCCAGGCGCAGGAGAGCCACGCGCGGTACACCGGTGAGATCGCGCTGCCTGAGCCCAACGTCGCCGGCGCGGTCTCCCTGGAGGAATGCATCCAGCGGCGCAGGTCCGTGCGAACCTTCGGGCCAGGCCTGCTGCCTGTCGGCACGATCGGCCAGCTGCTGTGGGCTGGGCAGGGGATCACCAGCCCGGACGGCAAGCGCGCGGCTCCATCCGCCGGCGCGTTGTACGCGCTTGAACTTTATGCGGTGACCGCCGCGCAGCTGATGCATTACCTGCCTCGCGGCCACCGGGCCGAGACGCGGGTCACGCCCGACCTGCGCCCCCAGCTGCAAGCCCTTGCATTCGGGCAAGCGTCCGTCGGGGCGGCTCCGGTCGTGATCGTGGTGGCCGCCGATCCCGGTCGACTCTCGCAGAGGTATGGCCCCAGGGCCAATGCGTATACCAACATCGAGGTCGGGCACGCCGCCCAGAACGTGCTGCTGCAGGCGGTCGTTCTCGGGCTTGTCGCCGTGCCCGTTGCCGCCCTCGACGGGACTCGGGCGGCGCGTACGCTCGCCCTGTCTGCCGGCCAGACCGTCGCATATCTCATCCCGGTAGGCTTTGCGGCCTGAGCTGCTGCGAGCGGCAGTACAGCTATGGGGCAATTCCGCGCGGCGGCGAAGCCGTCCGCGTGAGCGCAATGTCAGGCTTCAGCACGTGCGCGCCCAATGAGACCTAAATGGGTTGACCCAAACCCCACCGAATATTTGAGGCCGTAGCCCAGCGCACGGTCAAAGCCAATGTGGGCTGACCAGATGAGGCCGACTGTGACTGCAACAGACATGGACAAAAATACACCTCCTGCCAGCACGGCCAGGGCACCGATATACGAGTGAGCACAGTTGTACGACACGGCGCCAAATCTCGGACCGGCGAGGTAGCCGAGAAAAGACAGATCTGGAGTCAGGAAGAACAAGGCAAAGACAGCCCAGCCGTCACCAAACTTTGCATAGGCCAACAGGCTGACCGCGAGGACACATAGCCCTTCAAAGCGCAACAAAGCTCGAACGCCGCCTGATGTCACACCGACCACGAGTTTCTCCGGATGCCTGACTTGATCCAGAAGTGAGGCTGTCGTCGACATGGTGTGTCTCCTTCGGTTCCGTTGCTCGACTGGCGGCCATTCTGAGCACCAGGTCAGCAAAAAGGAATTGCTGAAGATGGCAGAGCTGCTATACATATCTGTATAGCAAATGAAGTCGGTCGGGACCTCTACCGCGCTCAAAGCCTACCTGGCGCGCTATGCGTGGCGGGGCATTCATCGAGTGCATGCCGAAGCCGTTGCGCTGCGTCGGAAGCGCGGACCATTGCTCAAGACTCCAGTGACCTGCTGAGCTTCTTCCAGGCATCGAAGCCGCCCTGAATATGGCAGGCGTTATCGATGCCAACATCCTGCGCGGCCCGCACTGCCATCGCTGAGCGTTCGCCGAACGCACAGTAGAACAAAATCCGCTTGCCAGTCGCGGTAGCCAATTCGTGCAACATGCCTCCCGGACGGAGTTCATCCTCCAGGCGCGCATAGGGTGTGTGCAGTGAGCCGGGAATGATCCCCTGTTTAGCGCGCTCGGCCTTCTCGCGCAGATCGACGATCGCCACGTCGCTGCGATCGACGAGCGCCATGGCCTCGCACGCCCGAACTGCCCAGCCTTTGCGCGCGAAGTCTCCCTGCTGCAGACCGATACGCATGTTGGCCGGCACAGCCACATCCATCATCCTGGGGTTGGGTAGCCGCAGACTGTTCATCAGGTCCACATACTCGTCGACCGACTTGACCTGCAAGCGCGGGTTGAACAGCTTCTCTTCGCCAATGGTCGAGACGGTGTCACCCTTGTAATCGTGTGCGGGATAGACCAGTGTCTCGTTTGCCAGCACGAGCAGCTTAGTGAAGATCGAGTCGTACTGTGCCCGCGCATCGCCGTTCTGGAAATCGGTGCGCCCGGTGCCATGAATGAGCAGCGTGTCGCCGGTGAACACACGGTCGTCAAAGCGATAGGAATAGGAGTCGTCAGTATGACCGGGGGTATAGAGCACATCGAGGCGCAGGCCCTCGATGTCGACGTGGTCGCCTTCAGCCACGCGCATGGAGACGACGTCGGCTTGCGTCTGCTCGCCCATCACGGTGATACAGCGGGTGCGGTCGCGCAGCGCGCCGAGCCCGGTGACATGGTCGGCGTGCAGGTGCGTGTCCACAGCTTTAACCAGCTTGAGATCGAGCTCGCGCACGAGCTGCAGATACCGATCTAGTTTGTCAATGACAGGGTCGATGATCAGCGCCTCACCGCCGCGGCGACTGGCGATAAGGTAGGTGAAGGTGCTGGATGCACTGTCGAAGAGCTGACGGAATATCATGTTCGCTGGCCGGTTATGATGTTTACAATCAAGAGCATCGGGTTGGCCGCGCTTTCGCACGGCCAACCCTCGAGGCTGCCCTGCTGACAACTCATCCGCACTCACCCGCGCGGCTGCGGCACTATGCGGATGTAAGGCCGCGGTGCCTTCCAGCCTTTCGGGTAGGTTCTTTTCGCGTCATCATCCGACACCGAGCCGGCGATGATGACGTCCTCCCCTTGCTGCCAATTCACCGGAGTTGCGACTTTGTGCTTCGCGGTCAGCTGCAGTGAGTCGATGACGCGCACGATCTCGTCGAAGTTGCGGCCGGTCGTCATCGGATAGACCATGATCAGCTTGACTTTCTTGTCCGGGCCGATCACGAAAACGTTCCGCACCGTCTGGTTGTCGGCCGGGGTCCGCTTGGACGGATCGCCTGCGGCAGCCGCCGGCAGCATTCCGTAGAGCTTCGAGATCGACAGATCGGGGTCGGCGATCAGCGGATAGTTGGGCGCAAAGCCCTGCGTCTCTTTGATGTCCGTCGCCCACTTACCGTGATCGTCCACCCGGTCGACGCTGAGTCCGATGATCTTGACGTTGCGCCTGTCGAACTCCGGTTTGATCTTCGCCATATACCCGAGCTCGGTTGTGCAGACCGGGGTGAAGTCCTTGGGATGCGAAAACAGGACGCACCAGGAATCACCGATCCAGTCGTGGAAGTGAATACGACCTTCGGTCGTATCGGCGTTGAAGTCCGGGGCGAGGTCGCCAATCGAGAGAGTCATCAATACCTCCTTAGATCGTAGCTCGGATCAGGATGATCTTGTGGAAAACAGTGAGTCCCCGATTTTTATTCCACATCACAGAGCACAATTTCCAGCGGCTAGCGGGAACCCGTAGTCGCCGCGCCTCTCCGCGGTGTATCGCCACCTGCTGCGATGGTCCTGATGCGCAATTCCAGCGCCGATCCGGTCAACGGTGCGGCGCTGGATCCTCGCAGTCCCCGCTGGACGAACCTCCTGCGTCAGCGACTGAACCTGCTTGACA
>Ga0123356_10001825_pt1 | contig 23119 bp, 20 predicted proteins | sample TergutEmb28metaG_2_FD_92546 | JGI IMG/M metagenome (GOLD analysis project Ga0123356, IMG submission 92546) | Embiratermes neotenicus P3 segment gut microbial communities from Petit-Saut dam, French Guiana - Emb289 P3 | ecosystem: Host-associated > Arthropoda: Insects > Digestive system > Gut ...
AGCTGTCTCGCGCGAACCAAGGCTTCTGGTTCATGGTCAGCGACGCCCGAACCGACTTCGCGATGCTTATGTCCCTGCTCTTTCTCCTTCGAGCCGGAGCAGGGCTATGGTCGTTCGACAGTCTCTGGTCGGCCAGGCTTGATCAGGAAAGCTCCTAACTTGTAGGCTTTAGGGAATGGAAAGCCGTCGCTTTACGCAGGTAGCCATTGTCGTCAGGGGTCTCAGCTTCTGATCTACCTCTAACCTCGCCCGGACCGCACATCGTCCCAATGTGTCCTGATAGAAGGTCGCCGATGTCCTTACCTTGTGGCGGTCGCCCGTGATCCCACGGAGCCGCTGCAAATGAAGTTGGTTCTTACCGCAGTCGAGCCGACTAACGATAGAACAGACCAAACCTGACATATCTGCGAGTTTTCTGAGAGCAGTCGAATCGGATGCCCACCATCCAATCGATTTACGCCATTCATATCATGGGCCGCAAATTGAAGGTGCATGCCTCCTTCTCATTTCGAATCGGAACAAGAACAACGCTGACTTCGCCTGTATGTGAGCCGATATAGTCGGCTGCGTCTCCACCCCATCTATGTGCGGAGCCAACATCGCATGATCAACATCGCATGATCAACATCGCACTAATAATGTGTGCCCATATGCGACCGCTCCTGCCAGGCTCGCGTAATGCGGCTGCGGGGAAAGGTCATGGCAGGGATAACAAAATCGAGAGCGGGAGAAGTGTAGAGCTGTTTCACGGCGGACAAACTCATTAAGCCGAAACAAGCCCCCAACCGCATAGCCGGCTATCCGGGGCTCCACGGGAAACTTACATCATGAATACCTTAAGCAGGGAAGCGATCGTGTGGACTCCAGGCGCCAGCCATGGCCGGGGTGGATGCCATCGGAGAGCGAAGTAAGCAGCTCACCGGTGCTCGCTCTTTCCAACTGAGACCGCGATGCCGACTGAAGATGCGAGGAGATGAGAGTGGGCACAAATGCGCAACCAGGGGCGCTACGTGCCTCCCTGCCATTGTCAATTGTGCGGGGAGGCGCTGGGCGTGTCTACTGTCAAGACTGACAGACGGCGCTGGTGTCTGGAAAGAAGTATCGAGCAACGGGAAACGCCGGCGCCTCGTTGACTATCCAGTTCTGCGAAGCCATGTCGAATGCAGAGTACAGATGTGGAAAGGCCCAACTAACCAAAGCGCCAGGTAGTTGGCGTGGCGAGACCAGACCTTCGGGTTGCCGCAGAAGCGGCGACAGCAATTGAGAGCAAACTCTTGTAGGTTTCAGGTGTTATGCGCTTTCCGTAGAAAGAACCCTGTCAACTTTGGCAGTATACTTGGCGCCGGTTGCTGCTCAGAATGGGTTCACTGTCCATAACTGCGACGTTCTCTTTGACGACAACCTATGCCCGGGCGTTAGTCACCACACAAGTACAAGTGGGCTAGCGCTGACCAGATGAAAGGGTCGCTATGAACAGGTTGGGTGTGATTACTTTGGGGCTCGGACTTTCGCTGACCGCATGCGGTGGCAGGAGTACACCACCACCTCCGCCTCAGGATCCGCCGCCGCCGCCGGCCACCATCAACGTTGTCAATCACATTGTTTACATGCTGCAAGAGAACGAGAGTTTCGATCGTTACTTTGGGCAACTGAATGCGTATCGCCAATCGCAGGGTCTCACGGCAAACGTCGACGTTACCCCGGCCGACGCCTCCAATCCCAGTTACGATGGTACCCAGACGGTCGCCCCCTTTCACATGCTGTCGATGTGTGTAGAGGCGCTGACTCCGTTCTGGAATCAAAGCCACTACGACTGGAACCGCAAAGCCCCGACTTCAGGTTCGCCGCTGATGAATGGCTTTGTATTCTCGGCCGGCTTGATTGACCAAAAGGGCTATGACAGCAGCGGCAAGCGTGCCATGGGCTATTACGACCAGGGGGATCTTCCGTATTACTACTTCATGGCAACCCAGTTTGCGATCTCAGACAGATGGTTTTCTCCGGTAATGACCAGTACCCGTGCTAGTCGCATGTATGCCATGGCGGCGACCTCGCAAGGCGTGATTGACAGGCCGCTTGCAGAAGTCGAGGTTCCCACGATTTTCGACGAGCTGGAGAAGGCGGGTGTGACCTGGAAGGATTATGTTCCTGATTTTCCCAATGGCAGCTCTTTAAATGCGTTTCCCACCTACTCGAAATATTTGAAGAAGAACATCGTTCCCATGTCGCAATATTTTAGCGATGTGAAAAATGGAAAGTTGCCGCAAGTCGCGTTCATCGATGATGACGCCCAAGGAGAACTGGACGAACATCCCGGCCCCGGCGTCAGCGTGCAAAAGGGGTCTGCGTATGTGGCCAGCATTATTAATGCGCTGATGAAGAGCAGCGCGTGGAAGGATTCGGTGTTCTTCCTCACCTACGACGAGGAAGGCGGCTTCTATGACCACGTTCCGCCAGTTCCTACTGTGTCCCCGGATGGAGTACCCCCGAATCTTGTGCCGGGTGATATTTGCGCTACCACCACCGGACCGACCTGTGATTTCACCTATACTGGGTTTCGAATCCCGAATATCGTTGTGTCGCCATTCGCTGTACCCCACCTGGTTGATCACACTCCAATCGATACAACAGCAATCCTCGCGTTCATTGAGAAGCGCTTTGGGCTGAGTCCGCTCACCAAACGCGACGCAGCGCAGCCCGACATCAGTTTCTTCTTCGACTATGGCGGCGCGCCGAATATGACTCCACCGACGCCTCCGTCGGCACCCTCGGACGGGCCCTGTTACGTCAATGCGTTGCCTTAACTATCTCGGATGGGCCGGCCCCGACCGGACAGGATTGATCGATGAAGCGGGTCGCAATTTGCAGGAGGAGAGCAGAACCGATCCCGTTGCCTCCTCCGAACGGCCCGATCGTGGTGCAGGCGGTGATCCCGATATCGACCTGCCTGCCATGGGGGGCCGCCACTCCCGCTCCACATCCGAGAGTCGGGACAAGCTCGCAGCCGCCCTTCTGCAGATTTTCAGCACCGGACTACCTTACGGGGTTGAGTTGATAAGGCTGGCCGCGAAAAGTCGCGGGTTCTGCGGGAAGAACCCGTGTTCGACGCCGACACCAAGTTTGGCAATGGCGGCTGACGAATATGCAGCACTTTGCCTATTTGGAGACCGTCTACAATGGGACCAAGATGTCAACTCGGTTGTTTCTTAAGGAAACCAAAGATCGTTGGTTTTGGCATGCCGTATGCTGCGAATCGTATGCGCTGATTAATACGGGGGGAGGTGTCACCCTACATCAGGATGTCTCCAAAGTTGTGGATTTGCGCAGGCTCGGTTAAACGGCCCCGCATATCCCATTTGGAGCCAGCAAGAGGCACGGACTAGCTAAAGCTCCAAGCAAGGTTGGTAAGGTGTGGAACTTTTCCAGCTGTGATTTTCAAGAGGCAGAAAGCGAGTTGTAATGAAGCGAGCGCTTCGTTTTGCTCTTTTCATCTTGGCATTACCTACGGTCGCATTTGCAACCACTGTCTATACCACGGGAGATTTTGTTAGTGATCCTTCATATGACTCCGATGCCACGAGGGCTGATTTCACGGTTAGCGCAGGCCTCGCCCCCACGACCCTCGACACAGGGACTCTCCATCTCACGCCCAGCGCACGCGGGGTGCCGGGTTCTACCCCACAGGCTTTATTCCTGCTGATGCCGGTGCCACCGGCTGATAACTTCGCTGATACACTCCCGCTTGGGGTCGCCAAGATCCCCGGAGATTTGCCCGAAGCGCGCGAGCTTGGACTGCTGGGGATCGGCTTGATCGGACTGGCAGCCGTAGTTCGATGGAAACTGCGAGGCACAAGCACTCGCGCTCTAAACGCAACAGAAGCGTTGCCAGACAAAGGGCAGGGCACAACGCGCACGCCGGTTGGGTTGGAAGCCGCAGCCCGGACCAACTCCGAAGTAAACGATCAGGTAGTGCCCCGAGCGGCGTGAACCCGCCGGGAGATCGCAATCCGCCTCGAAGGAGGAATCCCGCCGGTCTTCGCGCCCGGAAGAGTCAACACGGGGACGGCCACAGTGGGACTGGTCCTTTAGGGCTCGCTCAACACCCGAGTCACTGAGCTCGATGAATCCTGGGAGGGAACCGGCCTCCCCAAGCGTTAGCCGCAATCCAGCGCAAGGACCACGAAGGGAACCATCCCATATCATCCAGACGACGAAAAGCGGATATCGGACTCGGCAGTCTGATTTTCCCGTTCTTTTTTGTCAGTCGGTTCATCGCGCTCTCCTCTTCGCCAGCATGGGCGCCATGAGGTGGGACTCTTGGAGCGCGGGGGCTTGGGCCCGATTTCTCCGCTCGCGGAATTGGTGCAGGCACCTTGTGTCATGGAACTGATGATGACCCAGGCCTCCCCAGCCGGGCGATGGTCGGCCCGTCTTGGTCCATCTCCTGCTAAGGTTGAAGCTCTCACCCGAGGGGTTTTGGCGGCGTTGAGTTGGAGATTCTCCTTCGCACATCGCCGGTCTTGCTGGACTTCATGCCGATCGGGGGATGTCGAACGAAGTACAAAAAGGACGTAGGCATCGAACGGTGATAGCGGTGAGGTTGCCGCGAGATGATTATCATCCAGGACACATGGAGCCTGGTTCTGCTTGGCTGGCAGGCATTGGGAATTCCGGGGGTTCTGAAGAACATTGCCCCAACCTCAGAAGATAATGGGTCAAGAACGGGAGGAGCGAATCCGCAGGGAGGCGCAGATGTCGAGAGTTCACATTCTGGCGACCGGCGGCACGATTGCTGGAGCGGCGGCTTCCCAGGTCGATGCGGGCTATACCTCGGGTGGGGTCGGCGTCGAGAAGCTCATCGATGCGGTGCCTGGCCTGCGCGGAATTGCCCAGCTCACAGGAGAGCAGTTCGCCCAGGTCGGCGGCCAGGACATGAATGACCGTCTCTGGCTGAAATTGGCCGCAAGAGTAAATGCGCTCTTTGCCGCAGACAAAGCGGACGGCATCGTGATAACGCATGGCACCGACACCGCTGAAGAGACCGGGTTCTTTCTTCACCTGGTGGTGAAGAGTAACCGCCCGGTGGTGCTCACGGGCGCAATGCGGCCGTCGACTTCGCTGAGTGCGGATGGTCCGCTGAACCTATTTAATGCCGTGGCAGTTGCCGCAGACCCGGAAGCTCGCGGCCGTGGTGTCATCGTTGCCATTAACAACGATCTCCATAGCGCCCGCGATGTGACCAAGTCGAACACCACCGACGTGCAAACTTTCGTCTCTCTCGGGCCGGGGCTGCTCGGCACAGCCAACTATGGATCGCTTCGGTACTTTCGCTATCCAACGCATCCGCACACGATGGAGTCGGAGTTCGCGGTGGTTGGGCAAGAACAACTGCCGAGGGTGGACATTCTGTACGCTCATGCGAATATGCCACCCGACCTTGTCCGCGCCAGTGCTTCGCTGGGTACGCGCGGAATTGTGATAGCGGGAATGGGAAACGGCAATGTGTCTACGGAGGCCGCGTCCGAGCTTGCCAAAGCAGTGAAAGCTGGGCTCATCGTGGTTCGCAGTACGCGAGTGGTCAGTGGTGACGTTGGGCGTAACATCGAGATGGACGATGATCGACTTGGCCTGGTGGCAGCGGATCACCACAATCCCCAGAAGAGCCGCGTACTTCTGCAACTCTGCATCTTCAAGGGCATGGACCCTAGGGCCGTACAGAAGGCGTTTCACCGCTATTAAAAGGATCTTGCGCCATGGCGAGTCCGGCGCCCGTAGCCGAGCATCGCTCTTGACTAGTCAGGCCTCAGCCGCCGCTCGCTTGAAGCCTGCATACGTCAAATAGGCGCCGAGAACGGCCATCACCACGGCGTATTGGTAAAAATGTTGTTCATAATGTAGCGCGGCAAAATACCTGTCTGCCCCCTGGGGCGGAAGAAACAGCAGGATGATTCCCTTGATCAGCGCTGCCCACCCGAACAGCGTGACCAAGAGCGCCGCTGCCCCGCCCAACCAAATATTGTGTCCAAGGACGATCGCCAGACCAACCACGAGGGCAATCCAACCCCCCATCAGTAGCGCCCCGGAGTTATGAACGATTGAGTGCACGGCTGCGAGCGTAGCGTCTTTATGCGCGAGCATGGAGAGTCCTACCAGCAAGCAGTAAAGGCCGATCAGCTTGCTCAGAAATTCAGTACGTAGTGACATTTGTCCTCCAATCCCTTGCTAATGCGCGGGAACCATCAGGGCGTCTGGGAGACGGATTTCGTGATTCGGATCGTCCCGTGTGCTCAATTTCGCCTTCCGGCGATTATTCATTCCAAGACCGGCGAGGAGGACCGTCGAACCGTGATTTAGGAATAGTTACCACCAAGGATGGCTAAACCGAAACGCCAGGGGCAACTGACAAGATGAACAGGGGCACAGGGCCATGGCACGTGGCCTAAGACTTGCGTGGTTGACTCCCGCCCAAGATAAATAAGCGCCGCTCCGAGATCACAACGCTGCAAAATGAGAGCGATGATCATGAGAGCCAAGGCCCCCGCCGAACGCCATCGCCAGAATGTTAGGGAGCGCTTTCCGAGAGCTACAAACTGCCGACCGGGTCAGACCAACCATTCTTAAACGCGTGTGCATAACCATTGGCTTGCGCCCCCGGGTAGGAAGTGAACGAGTGAACGAAGGGTGGATCTTGCGGAACGGCAGCCGGGTTTCTATGGGCCGGTTGAACCCGGTCTCGGCTCATCCAATCTCAGCATGGTTCTGAGGCCGCCGAAACCTAGCGCCCTTGAACGGGACACTATCGCTAAGGGTCGATTCAACTCGTCTGTCGGTCTATCGGTTGACGGGCCGAAACTTCTCCCGCGTGCGTCCGGCTAGAACTTGTACCAGTGAGGGTGGGGACCAAGATGCAGGCGAAAGGTAAGTGCGATGATTGCGGCCACAAACATGAAAGCGGCGGGTCCTATGCCTTTGAAATCGCCGACCCTGAGATGTGCGACAATTGCGCCCATGAAGTAGAGAACCAAACCGACCCCTGCGACAACGCCCAACCAGGGCCAAAAGATGCCAAGAACCAGGCCGAGCGCCCCCGCAAACTCGCAAGCTGCAAGAAGAGGAAAGTAGCTCAGCGGGACACCGACGATTTCATTGATGGGCCGTACAGTTCGCGGATCACGGAGAATCTTCATGATGCCGGAGAGTGCCACCATTGCGGCAACGATCAATGTAATGGCGAGATACAATCGCTAGGACCTTGGGCTGGGAAGAATCTGGTTCTCCGCAGCAAATAGTCGAACACCAGGACGGCCGCAGCCACAATCACAGCGGAATCGTGGCGGGTTGCCAGGCAATGCCAGTTCCTTGTTTCACACCCTGTTGCCGCTAGACATTCAGTCCCACTCCGGCGCGGACTTGCGAGCCAGCTCCGAGGTGCGCTTCTTCAGGCACGTCTCTTCTTCTTCCCAAATGTTCAGTCTCAGGCACCTATTGGGCAAAACCCGATTCTCTCATTGTGCCAACATCGGCTGCCGCCTACCCCTGTTAAAACTCGCAGCCGAACCGCAAATCCTGAGTTGCGGCAAATTGGGATCAGACCTGCAAACGGGAAGGGGAAATATTTGATCACCTCTCCCGGCTCGTCGCCTTGTCAAGGAGAGTTTTGAATTTGTCCCGCCCATCGTGATAGGTTACATGTAACCTCGAAAAAGGGAGTATGCAATGAGAGGACGGACTCCATCCAGGTCGTCGCGAGACAAAGTAAGAGCGCATCGCAAGCGCTTACGCCAGCAGGGTTTACGTCCCATCCAGATTTGGGTTCCCGACATGCGCTCGCCCGCTTTTGCGGCCCAGGCCCGCCGGCAATCTCTAGCCGTAGCCAAGAGTCCGCACGCCAAGGAGGATCAGGCATTCATCGACGCCATCTCTGAATGGGGCGCAAGGTGAAACGTGGCGAGATTTGGACGTTGGCCGGCGGCAAGGACTATGCCGGAAAACCCAGGCCGGTTGTGATTCTTCAAGACGACCGGTTCGATATGACGGATTCGATCACGGTGTGCGCATTTACGACGGATCCAACCGACGCCCCTTTATTCCGGCTGGCGGTCGAGCCTAACGAAAACAACCGACTGCGCGCTGTGTGCCGATTGATGGTGGATAAGATCACGACTGTTCCGAAGGCAAAAATTGGCTCGCAGGTCGGTCGTCTGGACGACGAAGATGTCGTGCGGTTGAATCGTGCCGTTGTGGTCTTTTTAGGGATTGCGGCTCCTAGTCAGTAGGAAGACCCTTGCCTCTGGCGCCAAGGCAGGCGCACCGGATTGCTGGAACTGAAACCAGCATCGATTCTTGAAGGAGGCGATATCGCCTGCTAAAACCAGAGTGGCGCATTTTGGCGCTTTCCTCAATCCCAAACGTATTTTAAAATCGCCTATCTTCGGAGCATGGTCCGCCGATGCGGGCTTCCGAACGGCTAATCTAACTACTTTTCCCATTGTTAGCCGCGGGCCGAGCCTATGGGCGCGCGTCGAGCTTTTTGACGAAAACAACAACTCTTCCGCCCGGATCGTCGTGTCGCGAGTTTCTTATGTGTGGCAGGAAGGCGATGCAAGCCGGAAGCCTATCTCCTGAAAATTCTTCACTGGGAAGCACTCTGAGCGAATTTGTGGCGCGATTATCTTCGTTCTCGAATCGGCAGCCGATAGGTGAGATCGTGAAGATCGCGCTGCAGGGTCTGGTTGCGGAGGGGAAGGCGGATTATGCGCATTGGTTCATCCTTCCCGAACTGGCCGCCGGGAAAAAATATGCTGCCGGGTCTCGAAATCTAGGCGTGGTCCCCCCTTTCCCGGCTTCATCCGAGCTGCCATGGATCGTCGCGCAACTCGAGCAACATAAAGTCGTTGTCGTCCGGCGGCTCAATGAGCTTCCACGAGATGCTGCGCTCGACCACCAGGTTCTTTCGACGCGAGAAGTGAAATCCATGGTTCTCATGCCCGCCAGTTGCGGGCCCGAGAGAACCGGAGTTTTGGTTCTGGAACACTTTTCGCAGGAACACAAATATCCGGAAGACTTCCTCGGTCTGCTTCAGACATTGAGCGGTGTGATCGGTTTTGCTCACACTCACAAACGGCTGCTGAACGTCAACCGGGCGCTCGAACAGCAGTTTCGCAACGTCTTTGACCAGCCGCTGATTGGAATGGCATTTGAAGATATGCAGGGCCGGCTGCTGCGGGTCAATCCAGAGCTTTGCGTGATGCTGGGCTACAGCGAGGAGGAGTTGCTCACCATGCGCGATGAGCAACTCACCGATCCTGAACGTTCCGGCGACGATCTTGCGCTCTTTCAAGAGTTGCGCGCAGGCGTGAGACAGAATTATCACATTGAGAAAGCGTATGTACGCAAAGATGGCCGCGTGATCTGGGGAACGCTGCATGTTTGCCGGCTGGCCTCAACCGATGGCGGACCGGCTCGAATTTTGGCCATGGTCGAAGACATCACGGAACGCAGAGAGGCCGAGGACAGGCTGCATGAGGCCCAAGTGGCGCTGCATGAACTGACGGGCCGGCTGATTCAGGCTCAGGAGGAAGAACGCCAGCGCATCGCGCGGGAGCTGCATGACGATATCGGGCAGCGGCTCTCGCTGCTCATACTCGAGATCGAGCGCATCAGCAGGGAAGCTCCCGTGAGTTCGGAGCCGCAATTCGGAAACTTGGGAACGGTGCTCGAACAGATGGATGAATTGGCGAAGGATGTCCACCAGTTGTCGCATCAACTTCACTCCACGAAGTTGCAGCACATCGGATTACGTTCAGCACTCAGGGATCTATGCCAGCAGGTTGCAACTCCCCACGGCACGGTTGTGGTTCAGCAACTGGAGGAGGCGCCAGACTTGCCTTCTGAGGTTCAACTTTGTTTGTACCGGGTGGCGCAGGAGGCCCTGAATAACGTCGCAAAACACAGCAAGGCCGGCCGGGCATTCGTGCGTTTTGCCAAAGTAGGTGGTGTGGCGCGTTTGGAGGTTCGAGATACGGGGGTCGGTTTCGACGCTTCCCATGCAGGTAGGGGACTGGGTCTGGCAAGCATGCGGGAACGCTTGCGTATTGTGGGCGGAAACCTGCTGGTGAGATCCAAGCCCGGTAAAGGCACTACGGTGGTGGCAAGTATCCCGGTTGAAGAGATCGGTTTAAATCAGGTGGCGTGACAGCATTGCAGCTCGGCAGGGTAGGCCCTCCCCCCGGGATTTCTGCAGATATAAGCTCTGGACCCAAGAAATTGGACCATTGATTTCGGCTCACTCCGCATCCACCCCGGGAAGGCGGCCGGTGCGCGATTGCCGCACCCGGCTAAAACTCGGACAGTTCTTTATTCCTGGTTTCAGTTCTTTGCGTGGCGTCGCTAGCCCAATCGTATTGACTACCGTTTTTCTCACAATAATCTCCTCCAAATACCGCGTCCCGGACGGGAAGAGGCTGGCCGGCCGCGGCGCGGTCAGTCCGCCACCGACTCGCAGTCATCTCTCCGAAGGCGCTTTCGAGAGCCACCAACGCAGGCTCCGGCCAAATGTGGGCAACGCTACCCCGACGCAGTATGACGGCAGCGCATCCCAGCAGCTTGGGATGGGTGTACCGTTTCTCGCGCAGGCCACGATGCGTTTCGAGCCCGCCGCGAAGCGAGATAGACCTACAACGAGCGTTGTGCTCAATTGATTTCCAGCTCATCTCTTGTGGGAAGCTTGGGGAAATCGGCATGCGGCTCGGTCTGGTACCAGAAGGCTACCGAAGAGATGTCGTCGGTGAGCGGCAGGTACCTCCCGCCGCTTCGCCAGCCCAACGCCTGGATGGTCACGCGCAGGTCCGAGGTGAAGCGAATCGGGTCAGGGATATGCCAGCGGTACAGACCAAATCTTTGCTGCGAGTGGTACAGGCCGTCCGCTTTGAGGACCTGAACCAATCCCGAGTAAGGACTCGTAAACTCCTCGTATTGGTGTGTTTCCTGGTTCTCAAAGTCATAGGAGCCATTGAAATAGTCTTCCGTTCCTGTGCCGTTGATGGTAGGGAAATCAGTGTCGCCGTCCATATAAAATTTGATCTCACCTTCACCCCACCAGCCGTTGTTGTGCACGCCCCATGCCATATAGGTTCCTACATATTGGCCCTTACCCTTGATTCCGTCCACAATCGTGTAGACCTGCTTATAGGGGAGAGGATTTACGCGCCTGAACTGGGCGTGAAAATATGCGCTGTCCGCGGGCACCGGAGCGAGCGTGTAATCGACTTGGTAGTACATCGTGATCGGCTTGTCGTCCAGGTTTTCGACCGTGATCTTGGCTTTGTGGTGAAACGGCATGGGCCAATAGGAATTGAAGGCACTGCCGGGATTTACGCAGACTGCTAATGACGAGATGCGCGCGTACTTGTTCCATCCCATGGCGAAAAAATCTCCCAGCGGAACTTCTACCGACGGGTCTTTCTCGTCGTCCCAGTACATGCGGAGAATGGTGAAGCGCCAGGTACCGGTCGGCGTCATCCATATGTGCTCGATCTCTCCGGAACCGCTGATCTCGGCCACCGTGTAGGTGGTTCCGGCGGGAATATCCACGGAGGGGCTGATTTTCCAGCCTCTGCCCAGATCCCGCGCAGCCTTGGCGCCGGTGCCTTCGGTTCGAGTGCCGCCTTTACCCTTTTCGCCGGTGGGGTTTTCCGGGCTGATGGAGAAGGACCTGGCGTCGGAAAGCCGGAAGAGACTGCCCAATCGATTGTCCAGACCGTCGTACGGCGCCGCTTGCCCGGGCGCCATCGCCGAGAGCGAGAGGAACGTCAACATCAGCAAAGCCATTGAGGAAATCGTCGTCATTCGCAAGCCCCCTCTTTATTTTTATTCTTACTCCTTCGTCATACTCTATCGTCCCGCCGCGACTCCCGGCGATGACCCGATGATCATCGGAGTGCGCTCGAGAATTCCTGCGCAATCTCGGGGCAGCCGTGATGGGGAGTTTCGCCGCTCCCTAACCCGGTTCACTGTAATGGCTGGAGTTCTGGTAGAAGAGGCCAACGAGAAATGCAGCAGGGGGATTTCCGGCTGCAGCCATGGTGAGAGGCTTGACCGGCCGGATGACTATTCATTCGGGACTGCGCGGCAGGGGCACTCGTTACAGCTGGAGATTGGCTGTTCGTTCTTGAGCTTACTTGACATTCTTGGCGGAAACCGCACCGTCCGGTGCACCCGGTGGAAGCGCCTTCAGTTCTCTCTTAATCCAGTCCAAACTCTTTTCGCCTTCATCTCCGGTGGCTTGAGCGAATTCGGCGTCTGTCTTGTACATGACAACCGTCGCACTGGATGGTACTGCCGCCTGCAACTTCTGCTTCGACGGCAAAGGGGTTTCCCGTTCGAAGCTGCGTTGTTGTAGGCGGAATTTCTTGGCCTGTACCTTAGGCATCCATCCCACCGGCTCGAGAGAGGCCACTTTGCTCAGAAATTCCGGTTTTATGTAATCCGCTCGCTCGCTCTCCGGCACAAAGGGCGATTTGTCCATCCAAGTCGGCCAATCCCCCCAGGGGTCGAACATGTCCAGAACTTTGATCCTCGGGTCGACGGCTGAGGCGAGGATTCCGACGCTCGCACCCGAAAGCTGCCCGAACAGGCCAACGCGATCGATATCAAGATCGCCTCGCGACTCGAGATAATTGAGCACCATCTGCACGTCATGCGCGGACACTGCCAGGGACTCCGGCAATTCACTGATAAACCAGTTTGCCCATGGAACGTCGTGATAGCGATGACCCGTGAGCGCCGTCACGAAACCTACCGCGGCGAAGCCTCCACTGGTGGTAAACTTCTGCCACTCCGGGTTCTTGAAGATATCCGTATCCGAAGGATAACCGTAGAGGTAAAGGATGACCGGGGGTTTCTTAACGCCGGCTGGCTTCGCAAGCCACAAGTCAATTGGATCGCTCCTCCTCCACTGCACTCGAATTAACGAGACGCTGTACCCTGGCTGTTCGTCGACAGCGCCGACCAGAGGTTGAACCGGCTTCAGATGGCTTGTCGCCAGTGCCGGCGAAGTCCAGTCCTCTTCGACGCCATTAAAGCGCGGGTCTTTAAGAGAAGTGATGAAAGCCGGTTCTGATTGAGCGAGTGAGCTTGCCGATAACAAGAGTAGGGCAACTCCCACAAAACTATGGCGGACCAGACTTCGTAAGATCATATTTCACTTAAATACTTTTTCGTTCGCGCATCAACCTGCGACGCGTATGCCGGTTGTCTGCCCTGGTTTGTCATTATCTCTGCCCATCAAAATACTGGGCGAACCGTCGAAACGGTTCGCCCCAAGTTTAGCATTGAAGGTCGATCAGTTACGTACCGCGGTGCTCGAGCAGGTTGTGCCCGGGCCGACCTGGATGAAATTGGTTTTCGTGGTTTTGACGATTCCAGCGCTAGAAATCGTGCAGCCACCTGCATCGCCACCGAGATCACCGCCAGTCGGGTTGCGCGCGCCGTTGAAGTTGCCATTGCTCGGCGCTCCCCCAAGTTTGTTGTCGGAGCCGTCACGCTGCTGGTAGTGAGTGTGCCAGATCTTCATGCCTGGATCCGGGTTGGCTCCCGTCACCGCCACGGCTGGAATGTAGTCAGGCACGGAGCCGGTTACATACGTATTCGAGCTGGTGATCAGATCCTGGGCGCTGACCCTGGCGCCCGGGGTGGTGATCAGGTGAATCAGCGACCACGCGGGGTAGTGTCCAGCACGCAGTTGCGGGAACGAGCCACCGGCCCTGCCCCAGATTTGAGTTTCGGTGCATGGCACGGTGCAGGTCGGCAGTTCCTGGTTCGGGAACTTTGCGATTGGACCGATTGGGTCTACGCCGTCCAGCTTCAGGTAGCCATAGGCCGAGTTTGCGGCAATCTTGCTGAAGTTTCCGAAGCCGTTGAAGGAGTAAGCAATGCCGTCCGGGTTCCCGTGACCCGAGTTCAACACGCCTCCAGAGGTGGCGTTGCCGTTGACGACTTCACCCGTTCCAATGCCGCGGGTGCGGTGGCCTGTACCCGACTTGCATGTCGTGTTTCTGAGCGGGTTGGTTGTGCCCACATTGTTTTCTTGAGTCACACCCATCACCTTCCTTGTCGGAAGGGTCTCGACGGGACGACGGAATACGCTCATTTCTGTGGTTGTCATCGTGCCGGAAAGAGGTTCCCGGAGAAACGCGGTGATGCCAGTTCCGGCGGGGATGGCGGCATCGATTACGTGGGCATCGCAATTCGCGCCCGAAAATACGGTTTGCGCAGCGGTGCTGGTAATGTTAGTCGCGCCTTTGAGACCGTGATTGACGGTTGAGCTCCGGCTGAACACGAATACCACCGGGTATGCTCCTATATCGAGGATGGCGGGAGCCGGAATCGCCTGGTTGGTAAAGGGATCGTGACCGCTAATGTTAAACGCGAGCACGTTTGCCGCTGAAGTTGAGCCGGCGATGCCGCTCTTGATCGGCTTGCCTACCAAGTGCGACAAAGGGGCGCCGAAGGAGGCGCAGGTGCCGGTTAGATTGTTGCCGTATCCCAGTCCGTCGTGTCCGTCACCGAATCCCATAACCCCGTTGCCCAAAAGGGAATTGACACGGCACGACTCGAATAACGCATCTTCGGGCCGAACATCTGAAGCGGCAGTGTTTACCACCACACCCTTGGCCAAGAGCGCCTGTACGTCGGCCGGGGGCACCGTGTCGGTACCCCAGAGGGTGGTGGGGATCTTATTGCCCACCGTGGCCCACGCATAGCCAGCCGGTACACTGATTGTGCATGCGGGCTTGGCGTAGAAGCAACGATCGCCAACGATCGTGTCCACCTTGAGGTAAAGCCACACATTGCGCGCTTCGGTTCCCGTCGGTGTATCCCATACTATCCAGATATCGCCCGAATCAACGGTAGTAGTACCGCCAAGTCCGTTCATGGTCGGGCGCTTGTCACTGAGGTGGAATGATGTGTTATCCGTGTAGTGTTTACATGGCGGATGGACTACAACGCCTGCTCTGGTGCACTGTCCAACGAAAGTAGGCGACGGTCCGGACCTGAATGCACCCAGACCCATTGTCTCCCACGTTCCGGAAGAGCCAGCGATCGCAAGCTGTACGGTGTCGGTCACCGCTGAGGCTGGCAAGGCAACCCCCGCCATCGCAGCCACAACAAGCAACGCGAAAACTGCTTTCATCTTCGACATTGAGATTCTCCTCCTTAAGTAAGGGCTAAAAAGATCGCTTTTCGGTACTAATGCGCCGACTTTCTATGCGCACAACCATATCGGATGTTGATGCAAACGGTTCTTTAGCCAAGGTCGCGAGGCATCATAAGCTATCGAAACTGGCTGGAATGTGACCACTCTAAGAATATTGTGTTAAGAAACCAGGGACCAACAACCTGCTTTTCCACAGCATAACTATGCTTGATTGGCCGCGTAACCCCAGGCTAGAAACGCTGACCTTAGCCTTTCCTTGGCTACCACAAACGTGTGGCGCTCGGCCCTTATTCCCGATTTGCACGATATAATTTAACCGACTATTAACCTTCTGTTATGAAAGTCTCCACTAGAATCGCGGTTCAATCTTCCAGGACATTCTAAAGTCGTAATCATCTGCAGGACGCAGACTCGAGTTTCCTCGCTATGAGTGTATTTTTCCGCGTGTGTTTCACCTCCGTGTTATTGATGGTTGTGGTCGCGCTCTGCTCGGGGCGCGAACCACAGCAAGCAGGTCAGGCGCGTTCGAAAGCTTCTATTACCGGAACTGTCAGCGACACCCAGGGCGCGGTAGTGTCGGGTGCAAGAGTGTCCCTGGCCGGCGGCACCAATGTGAGACGCGAAGTCGAGACCAGCGCCAAGGGGTCTTACTCCTTCACCGATCTCGACCCGGGCACTTACACGCTGACGGTCTCCGCTCCAAATTTCGCGCCTAAGGTACTGCCGTATATAAACCTTACCCCTGGCCTTGAGCTGCCGCTCGACATCTCCCTCGAACTACCTTCTGCCAAGGAGCAGGTCAATGTGGAGTCGAATACGGCCAGCCAAGTAGAGACTGAAACAGCAACCGTCTCCGGGACGATTCAACAAAAGGAAGTGGTAGGACTTCAACTCAATGGCCGGAACTTCTCGCAGTTGATCGCTTTGGCGCCCGGGGTGAGTAATCAGACCGGCCAGGACGAAGGCAAGGTCGGTGTCGTAGGCAGCGTGAAATACAGCGTGAACGGCGGGCGCGTGGAATACAACACCTTCGAGATTGACGGCAGCGACGTCTTAAATACCGGGCTGAACCGCTCCGCCAGTACTCTGGTGGTATATCCCAGCATCGACTCCATTCAGGAAGTGAAGGTGCTGACCTCCAACTACGGAGCGCAATATGGCCGCACGGCGTCGGGGACCGTACAGGTAGCCACCCGGTCGGGAACCAGCAGCTTCCACGGAAATCTGTACGACTTTACGCGCAACGAAGCTTTCAATGCGCGTAACTACTTCGATCTCACCAGCAAGGCGCCTCTTTACCGCCGACAGGATTTTGGCGGAACGATCGGCGGCCCGCTCACGATTCCGGGCGTTTACAACCAGAAGAGAGACAAAACCTTCTTCTTCTTCTCCGAGGAAGTGCGGCTGGAAAAAACCCCAGTGGAATACAACCAGGCGGTGCCCGGGCTCAAAGAGCGCGGCCTGATTATGACGCCGCAGGGAGCCCAGCCAAACCTAGGTCAAGCGCCTAACGGATCGTTAGCTCAGGTCTTTGATTTCACCGACGTGTGTCCGCCACCGTCAAACACCGCAGGAGGAGTGTTCAATCGGCAGCAATACCCGGACTGTCCGGCAATCCTCAATAGTCAAGGCTACAACGAGATCCTGTATCTGGAGGGTGCTCCTCCGGGCCAGGTTGGCAGCGGTGGAGTCGACAAAAATGCACTGGAAATCCTGAATTCGAACTTGATCCCGCTGCCCAATTCCCCCGTGGGCTGTAACTTTGCACTGCCCCTGACTACCGTCCTTGGCCCGGATGATCCCAACCGATGCTATGTTGCCGCCGTTTCACCGTCGACCTACTGGCGGGAAGAGCTGTTTCGCATCGATCACAACTTTAACCAGGCGGTGAAACTTTCGTTCCGCTACATTCACGATGCTTGGGATACGACGGTTCTGGCGCCGCAATGGAACTATCTCAGCGTTACCAATCCCGCCGCGGAGACATTTCCGACCATCCAGAATCGCTTTGTTGGCCCCGGAATCAGCCTGGTTGCTAATGTCACCCAGACCGTCTCCCCGACTCTCATCAATAATTTTGGGGTCAGCTATGTAAACTCGACCATTACCCTGGCGGACCGAAATGGTCCCGGAGGCGCTCAATTCGAACGCAGTCCTGCACTCGATTCGCCCCTGGTCGGTGCGAGCGCGAACGGCTGCAATCCGAACATCAGCGTGGATCCTGCCACGGGTTATTCCCAATGCGCCATGGGCTACATTTTCAACAACGGATTCGGGGGCAAGATGCCTGGGGTGGCCATTCTGGGGACCAACGCCGCCTACGGGGGCAGGGGCTTCGTGGAGGATCCGTCTTACATGCCTTGGGAGCATTCGAATCCCATCTACTCCGCGCACGACGACATCGGGAAGAGCATCGGCCGGCACACTCTTGAGTTTGGGGGTCAGTACGTGCTCTATCAGCGGAACCAGGAGAGCAACGTGATCGGCGCTGCTTCTGGAGATGTACAAGGGCTGCTGACGTATAGCAACCTTTCCAATAGCACGGGGAATGCGTTCGCAGACTTCCTGGCGCAAATCCAGGAGGGCTCCAAGGATCCGCAGGGATTCATCCAGAGTTTTACGCAAGACTCCGGCCAGCGCCGCTACTACCAGCGCTACCAACTTGCGGAGCCCTATTTCCAGGATGACTGGAAGATGACCCGCCACCTCACACTGAATCTCGGCCTGCGATTAAGTGTGTTTCAAACCTATCAGGAGAAAAACCTGGCGGCTTGGAACTGGGAGGCATCGCGGTTTGAGAGGACCCGATTTAGTGTGGATCCCAAGAGTGGAGCACTGTTGGATCAGGGGTATCCGGTTACCTTCAATCCCAGCACCTTCGCGCTCGATCCAAGCGTGGTAAGCGGTCTTGGTCTGGTGCAGTGCGGGGTGGGGAGAACGCCTCGAGGCTGCATGACCGAACACTGGCTGAACTGGGCGCCACGCGTCGGCTTTGCCTGGGACCCCAAGGGCGATGGCAAGACTTCCATCCGCGGCGGCTACGGGGTCTTTTACGAACATGGCACGGGCAACGAGGCCAATACGGGTTCTCTTGAGGCGAATGCCCCACTTGTGCTCAGCGTGACACAACCGAATCCCTACAACCTCATGTGCGTCGGCAACCGGGGATTCGGCAGCGCATTCAACCAACAAATCGGCTCCCAGAATTATTGTGGCGGCAGCGCGGTGACCAGCACAGGGATCGTCCTCTCACCCAACTCGCTCTATCCGGTTGACGTCACCTCAATTCCAACCCGCGCCGTCTGGCCGTATGTGCAGCAATGGAGCTTCGGGGTGCAGCGCGAACTGGCGCCCGATTTTCTCGTGAACATAGGGTATGCCGGCAGCAAGGGCACGCACTTGACAGTCGAGCGCCAGCTCAACCAATTGCCGCCTCTGCCGTTGAGCGAGAATCCGTTCGGCCCGAACGAACCTCTGACGATCAGCGATTGTACGATTCCCCCCTTCGGGGAAAATCCGCAAAGCAACTTCCCGGGTGACGGCGTGGTTCCGTTTCAGTTGCAAAGCGGAACCGTCGTAGGGCCAACCAGCCCTGCGTATCCTTATATGCAAGCGGCCTGTGCGAATCTGCACACCCCGAACGTGAATTCGTCGCCTCTGCGTCCCTATCCCGGACTGGGAAGAGTCCTTTCTTTAGAGAACGGAGCCGACTCCATCTACCATGCTCTGCAATTGGGTGCACGCCGCACGCGCGGTGCGCTCACTACCAGTGTCTCCTATTCCTACGGGCATTCGATCGACGATTCCTCCGACCGCAGCGATCCGGTTTTGGTGAATTCTTACGACCTTCGAGAGAACCGCGCCAGCTCGAACTTCGATGAAAGACACCTGCTGACGGTCAGCTATATCTACCAGTTCTCGTTCCGAAGCCTCCTGCGAAATATTTTCGACTGGGCGAATGATCGCCAAGCCAAGGAAGGACAGAGCGCTCCGGCGCCTGCATCCTCGAGATTCGCGGAGCGACTTTTGGATGGCTGGGAATTTTCCGGCATAACCCTGCTGCATTCCGGTACTCCTTTCAGCGTCATCAACTCGGCGGGCAATACCGGTATTTCGGTCACCGACAATGCAGGGGTCGCGAGTAACTTCGGCATTGCTGCGTCCTACCCCGACGTCGTGAAAAGACAAGCTGCACCACCGGCAACCAATCTTCGAAGTTTTGGCCCCTTGCTGGAGAATCCTTCGCAGTTCGTAGCTCCTCGCGGACTGACCTTCGGCGACGCCGGGCGTAATTTCCTCAACAACCCGAGACAGGTCAATTTCGACATGGCTTTGGCGAAGCATTTCAGAGTCACCGAGGGCAGCCAGGCGGAATTTCGGGTGGAAGCGTTCAATATCTTCAATCACACGGAGTTCCGTATTTACGATCCCGATAATCCCGGCAGCACCGGAAACAATATCGCAAGTTGTTATGCCGGGCCGGCTTACTCCGCCGGCTATAAAGGCACCGGCGCCGATTGTGTGACCGGAGCTTCGTTCTTGCATCCTGTCGACGCGCATCGCTCGCGTACGCTGCAGCTTGCTTTGAAGCTGTCTTTCTAAGGACCGTTCAACGATGCATGGGATGACCAAAGACGAAAGGAACGCTAAGTTGCTCGCGGCGTACTTCCCTTACAAAAAGGCAAAAGTGCAAGGGCTGAGCTTTTTTCTGGTCCTACTTGCATTTTGCACTACGCTTTCTGGCTGTGGAGGCGTCAGCTCTGCCCCCTCCGAGGACTCGCAGGTTAGCGGAAATTGGCAGTTCACGCTGACCCCCCCGAGTGACAACTCCTTGGTCTCCAGTCCTTTGCAAGGCGGCTTTCTCATTGGAAAGAATGGTTCGATTACGGGGCACGTTCAATACTCGATTGGGGTGTCCTTGCAAGGTTCCCCCATCACCTGCAACAACGGAGTGGCGAACGTCACCGGAAAAATGAGCGGTAATTCAGTAACGTTCACTGCGGTAATCGGAACGCTCGATGCAAGCGGTCATCCTGCGACCCAAACTCTGACGCTCAATGCCGGCAGCCTTAGCGCCGATGGTTCGATGATTCAGAATGGCACCTATACGATCACCGCGGGATGGGCTAACTTCAACAATCAGCTCGTGTCCTGCGGCACCCAGGACACCGGGAAGTGGAGTGCGAGCTTAGTCCCGCCGCTGACCGGAGGATTCCAAGGATTCTTTCATAGTACGAATCCGAGCCCGGCGCCGTTCCCTAATCAGGATTTCCCCGTTTCCGGTACCTTGGCGCAAGGTCCCAACATCGGCGGGGCCACAGCCACAGTTACAGGCACTCTCCTGTTTCAAGACCCTGTCACTCTTCACAATGATTATCCCTGCATGTCCAGCGCTTCGCTCAACGGCACCATCAGCGGCAATACCGTGCTTCTACAGGTCTTTTCGACCGGGGGAACGATTGTCGGGCAGATCGGGCAGACGCCGGGATCGTCAGCACCGCAACCGTCCATAGTCACTTTCGACAACACGCAGGCGGGCCACGTCCTCCACAACCTCATGTCAGGCCCCAATGGGGCAGGCTATCTGGTCACTACGAAGTCCTGTTCGGGGGGCGACTACGGAAATGTCTGTCTGGCATTGGGTAGTTCGAAGGCCTGTAGTCAGCCTGTCTCGCTGACGCCCTTTGCCTTAACTTTCCCGCCTCAGTTGGTGGCGTCTGCGGCGACACCGCAAACCGTCACTCTTACCAACAACACCAGTTCGCAGTTAACCGGTCTACATCTGAGTCTGCAGGAGAACGACAGCGGGCTTTTTTATAGCTCAGGAGGCGGCGACTTCAACGGCGCGCGAAGCTTCACCGAGCAGGATGCCTGTTCGCAGAACGGGAGCATCGCCCTTGATCCGGGCGGCAGTTGTGTCATTACCGTAAATTTTGCGCCGCAGCAGAGTTGTCCGTGGCTGCCCCAGAGTTCCGGAGCACCCAGCATCCAGGGCTCTCCGCCGGCACGATGTCCGTTTCCACTGACTGCCGCGCTCACCGTGACTGTCCCAGGCGGGAGCCCCGACGCAGACAATGAATTTTCCGTTCCGCTCACCGGCACCGGGATGAGCCGAATCGTGCCTTCAGTTCCCGAAATCGACTTTGGTGCGGAAGCGGTGGGCGAAGCCAGTCCTCCTCAAACGCTTACCTTTACCAACCAAAGCTTGAGTCCGGTTACGATTCTGCCGCCGCCGGCTACGCCGTGCGCGTATGGTGTGGGTGGACTCCAGCCGCCGCAGCCACGCCCTCCGATACCTTCGAGCGGGCTAGGCGGAATACAGCTTGCCGAGACGCAACTAAGTAATCCCTACCCGATTCTGGCGGACACGAACGTGAGTCCGCCTACGGTGGATTATTTCTGCGATATAGACCCACCACCCTCACTGGGGGGAAGTGGCATGCCGAACTTCCAGATCGCAGACGATACATGTTCTGGACAAACTCTCGCGGCTTTCGGACAATCCGGCGACAGTTGCAGCCTTCGGATTACATTTGTGCCGCAGCGAGCGACCTGGTCGACGATTACGGGCAACGGGCTGGACGATTTTGTCCAGCTGAACACGAGCTGGTGCGGGGACGCGCACAACCGCGCGGAGAATGACTGTGAGGTGGACAGTGGCCGCTTTCCGGTGGAGATCAAAACCAATCTGCCTAGTCCGCTCAGAATGTCTCCCAGCGCGGGCATGGACTTCGGGTTCGTGCTTAAGGGGGCAACCAGCAGATCGCGGAGTGTGACTATCTTCAATGACCCGGTCGACCCGATGGCGGGTGCCGTCAGCTTCACGGCTAAACAGAACACGAGTGCCGACTATTTTGAAACGGACAACTGTCCTGCCACTTTGCCCTCGAACCAGAGTTGTACGGTTATGGTTACGTTCACTCCGAGCGTCGTAGGACTGGACCCGGGACAAATCACCTTTACCTACAATATTTCGAGCAGTACATCGACTCAGATAGGGTTGACGCAGACCCTGTTTTTGCGGGGAACCGGGCAATAACGGCAGACATTGGATTTGTCAAGATTCAAGCGCGGGCGGCCACATGCAACCGTCCCGTTAACCGATGAGGCGCTACATTTCGTTTAGGAGGTAAGCACGCTGTGGGGGCTTCGCGACGGATTCTTACCTTTCTCATAATAGCCGCCGTATCTGCTTCGATCGGATGCGGCGTCAGCCAAAACACTTCGAAGACGACTCCAACAATTTCGATCGCCCTCGACCCGGCTCCATCCGCTACCAGCATTTCGGTGGGAAATACCACGGGGGTTCAATTCACCCCTGTGGTCAGCAACGACGCCAGCCATTCCGGAGTGGACTGGGCCGTTACCTGCCCGGTTTCTTCCTGTGGCACTCTCAGCATTTTTCCGGCGCTCCATTCGGCCAGCGGAGCGGCGGTGACCTATTTGCCGCCCGCGAGCTTGCCGACGGCGTCGTTGGTGGTCAACATAACTGTATTTGCCACCGCGGACCACGCTCAGAACGTTACCACTCCGGTTACGGTCTCCTCTTATGCGAGCGTGCTCAGTGGCAATTATGTTTTACAGGTGGTGGGAAGCGACGGCAGCGCCAACGCCTACCAGGCTACTGGAGTCTTCGCCTTTGACGGAAACGGCAATATTACCTCCGGCCAGGAAACCATCAATAGTTCGTTTTCAGGATTCAGCTCCTCGGCGTACACGGTGCAGGGTGCGAGCGGCACTGCCAGCACGTACTTCATTGGTGCCGACGGTCGCGGCACGATCACACTGAATCTCCAGCAGATTAATAATGGCCCCCGGACGTCGGTTTCGCAGACCTTTACCCTGGAGGTCCTCTCCACGTCCAAGGCTTTGGTCCTGGAGGCCGACGCAAGTTCAAGCACT
>Ga0123356_10001826_pt1 | contig 23117 bp, 16 predicted proteins | sample TergutEmb28metaG_2_FD_92546 | JGI IMG/M metagenome (GOLD analysis project Ga0123356, IMG submission 92546) | Embiratermes neotenicus P3 segment gut microbial communities from Petit-Saut dam, French Guiana - Emb289 P3 | ecosystem: Host-associated > Arthropoda: Insects > Digestive system > Gut ...
CTCCCCCCCCTGTAAAAAAAATATAAAATCCATTGTTTTTTACACCCCTACCCCTTTCAAAGCCCCGTGTTCCTTGAAAAAAAAATCCTTTATTTACCCCCCCCCCCCCCATTAAAAATGCGGGAATAATGAGAGCCAATAATAGGATAAGAACAAATTTTTTCATTACTTTGCCTCCTGATAATGACTGTATACATAATAAAATCATTAGTTGTATATGTCAATAAAAGGAATTTTTATTGTGATGTTTGACAATTTTTCAGAAAGTGTAATCTAAATGGTGACTGTCACCTGTTTGGGACTATTATTTCCGATGCCGGGCTTCCGTCGCGGGCATATACAAGGCGCGGATTATGCTGATCTACGTAGCGCTGGCCCCTGTGGAAAAACACATATTGGTACGTACCCGGCGGCAGCGGAAGAATGAGGCTGTAAAACCCTGCAGGACCTTCTCTCAGTTCGTACATGAAAGGATCCCATCCGTTAAAACTGCCTGCAACTGTAACAGTTTCTCCCGGCGGCCCCTGGAACGAGAAGTTTAAACCTGCCGGCAAGCCGTTTAGAGGGTTCAAGTTTCTTGGTCTTTGCGGAAGCTGCAAAACTGAAAGAGTTAAGCCCGAAGCTGGATCTCTGCGTGTTATAGGATTGACAGGATCGGTTGTCCATAACCCATTTACGACAAGCCTGTACTCAAGTTCCCTTAAATTATCAGGAATCGGGTAGACATGGAACTGAAGCCCCGAATCTATGTAGGGATCCGGCACTTTCTGGCCCCGAGGGATTGGCGCTCCAAGGCGATCCTGGGAGATCATGAGAGTTGTAAACCAGTATACCCTGGAAAATTTTTCATGCGCGAATGCCACGCCTACCCTGCGCAAACTGGAATCTGCTGTAAAAATCACCGAATTTTCGTAAATTATGGGAGCTTGAGGTACCCGGATAGTCAGCAGCCTGTCTATGAATTCATAGGATTCCCACTCGAATGCTTCTGTAAAATCAGGAGAAAAAGCGGTAAATACTATGAAAAGAACAAATATTCGAATCGTTTTCATACATTCTTTACAATTATCGGTCGATATATAATTATCTTGATAATATAACTATAATGTAGTGTGGCTGGTAGCCGCGCGGCTATTTCGAACATAAAACGGAGTTCTATGCCGTCATTGAAGGCGCTTGATGAGTTTAAAGTCTCTTTTCATAACATCGCCAACGAGAAAAATGATGTCACTTTAAAGAAAATGCCCTTTGATGATCTTGCCCTTCCAGCCACTGAAGCAAGTTCAATGGACTTCCCGGGCATGGGAGACGCTTCGGCTGGAAGCTCCGCTGCAAGTGCTTTCACAGATGACTCTGCTGGAAGCTTCGCGGCAAGCGCCGGAACTGACACCGCAGACAGCGGCTTTGATTTTAACGCTTTTTTAAATACTCTTCCTGCTGATGTAGGTCCTCCGCCCATGGGCGATCTACCGTCCATTGAAGACCTTATTCAGGATACTCCATCGGTTTCCGAGGTCCCCGAGGTTTCCGGGGTTTCCGAAGTTTCTGAGGTCTCCGGGGTCTCCGGGGTTTCCGATGAATGGCCGGAAACCTCGGGAACCGGCTTTGATGGGACTGAAACAGCCCCGCTGGATTCGGGGTTTGGCGATTTCCCGGCTGATGATACCGGTTTTGGTGATTTTGGGACCGGAGATTTTCAAACTGACGACTTAAGCAGCGAAAGCACGGATACAGATGAAGGTACGGAGTTTACTGCGTCTGGTTTTGATGATTTAGGCTTTCCTGACGATTCAGGCACTGATGATTTTAACGCTGATGATGACTCAATAGATCTCGACGGAGGAAGCATCGATCTTGGCGGAGAGAGTATCGATCTTGGGGGAGAAGCTCCGTCATCTGGTATCGAAGACAGCGGGGAGTTTGATTCCGGCTTAGACAGCCCTCTTCCAGAAGGCGATGATCTTTTAACCGAGGATTTTGACTCCGGCTTTGACACTCCACTGCCTGCCGGTGATGACCTTGACTCAGGTTTTGACAGCCCCCTGCCGGAAGGTGAGGATCTTTTTACCGAAGGTTTAAGCTCTGATTTTGACAGCCCCCTGCCGGAAGGTGATGACTTTTCAGACCAAGGGTTTGGCTCTGACTTTGATAGTCCCCTGCCAGAAGGTGATGACTTGGGCTCTGACTTTGATAGTCCCTTGCCAGCCGGTGATGACCTAGGCTCTGACTTTGATAGTCCCTTGCCGGAAGGTGATGACCTAGGCTCTGACTTTGATAGCCCTCTGCCAGCCGGTGATGACTTGGGCTCCGATTTTGACAGCCCCCTGCCGGATGCAGATTTTTCCGGCATGGATTTTTCATCCGATTTTGATACCGGGGAAACCCCGCTTGATACGAATTTTGACACAGGCAGCGAGCTGGAACTGGCGTCTGAAGGCGGCGCTCCTGAAAAAACAGAAGACTTTGGTTCTGATTTTGAATCTGACTCGATAGAACTGGGCGGAGATTCTGATCTTCCCGGCGGCGGTGATATGATCACCGACGAGTTTTCCCTTCCCGGGCTTGAAGATATTTTTGAAAAAACCAAAACCGAAACGATAATTCCGGCTGCTCCCAAAAAAGGGTTTTTTAAAAGAAGAAAAGTAGTTGAAGAAGAACCCGAGCCGGAATCGGACATAGAAGAAATACAGTTAACGAAGGATGATTTAGAAAAGTTATTAAGAACACTTAACTCATATCCGCTGAACTTGAGAATAGCCTGTCAAGAGATGATTGCCGAACAGGTTCTGCTGCCCCAGCAGTTATCAAAACTTATCCGCCTTTTAATTGTCAACGCCCATGTCAAGGAAACGGCAGCGTTAGTTGAAGAAGTTACCGGCAAGCAGATTGTAATCCCCAAAAGTTTCGAAAAAATGACAGGCGCCGCTTTTGAAGCGGAACAGTCCAGTTTTGCATATATTTTTGTACATAACTTTCTTCCCGTACTAAAACTGTTTGCGTTCATTGTTGTTATGGCTGCTTCTGTTTTATATCTTGGATACAGATTTATCTACATTCCAATAAGGGCAGAAAATCTTTACAAACGCGGATATGAACGCATACCAGCCGGAGAGTATCAGCGCGCCAATCAGCTGTTTAATGAGGCTTTCCTAACGCAGCGAAAGAAAAAATGGTTTTACCTGTATGCAGAAGCATTCAGGGATCAGCGCCGTTTCCTGCTTGCAGAAGAAAAATACGATGAACTTTTACTATATTACCCAAGAGACAAAAAAGGCGTTCTGGATTATGCGCGCCTGAACACATATTATCTTTTAAACTACGACAAGGCAAACAGGCTGCTTCAGAATCAGCTGCTTGATTACACGCCTGACGACCAGGACGGCCTTCTCGCTGCGGGAGATAATTTCCTTCTGTGGGCAGATTCTGATCCTGCAAGGTTTTATGACAGATACGAAGACGCCCGTTTTTCCTATGCCAGGATCATTGAAAAGTACGGACAACTTGTGCCTGTTATGGAACGGATGATGAAATATTTTATCCGTACGGACAACCTGAGGGAAGTTATACATCTCAGGACATGGTTCGAAAGCAGTAACAGGCGCAGGCTTTCCGCTTCATCTCTTGCCGAACTTGGCGGCTATCTCTTGGATAAGCAGCTTGCGACCGCAGCCGGAGAAGTAAGAGGCGTCCCCGATCCTTTTGTCGAAAGCATTGAGAGCGTAAGGGCTATGCTGTTACAGGCGGTCAGGGAAGAACCCACTCTTCCAGAACCGCATTATCACCTTGCCCGCTATCACAAGAATCTTGGAAATACTTATGAAGAGCGTTTAACACTGGAAAACGCTATCCGCGCATTTGATCTTGCACAGACCGAAACCGTACCCAGGCGGATTAACCGGATAGACACCCACTACCGTTATTCTAACTTGCTTGTGGAAAACCGTGAATTTTTCCCTGCAGAAGAGCAGTTGGTCAGGGGTATACAGTTGTATGAGGATTTCGTTGCCAGAAACCTCATGCGCCCGACGCCCCAGCTTGGACAGTTATACGCCGCAAAGGGCAATCTGGAATACTTCGTTAAATCGGGCAATATGAGAGCCGCCCTGAACGACTACCGCATTGCCGAAAGATACGGTTATGCGCCGCCGGAAATTCTCTACCGTATGGGAGCAGCATATTACCAGATTGAAGACTGGAGAAATGCCCTTGAGTATCTGTTTAAGGCTTCATTTGATTTACCGCTTAACAGAAGACTGCTCTATGCCCTTGGAAATGCCGCATATCAGCGCGGCGATTATTTCGCAGCAGAGGGATATTACAGCCGTTTACTTGATATTCTGGAAAACCAGCGCATAAGAATGCCGATGCTTCTGCCCAATGACAATCAGCAATTTTTGGAACTTGGAGAACGGCTGATGATGGCGCGGAATAATGCCGGAGTTATATATGAAGCGCTTGCTGAACAGACCGGCAACCGCGATTACCGTTCAAGAGCCCTTGCGCTTTATGCCGAGTCCGCCCGCGCCTGGGATTCCATTACCCGCGATCCTGCTACCATGACGCGAATGCGCCTTATGGACAGCCCCGGGGCCCCCGGAATCAATCTTGGTTACCTTAATGCCAACAATGCCCTCCGCCCAAGCGGTAATTACAGACCGGAAGTGTTCATCCGGATAGACAAAGACGTGCTTGAACCATCCCGCTGGGAGGAATTAGCTCCTTTTACCGGCCTTCAGTAACATTTTTTTTATTGACGGTTTGGATCAACCGTGTTAGAATTACCATTGCCAGTTTGGTAATAACCTCCTGATTACTGGAGTCAGGATAACATTTCTTTCCTTTGGATTAAGCTATGCAGTATTTTGATACTCATGCCCATTTAGGGCTTATTGTCGACGACCCTATAGAGCAGCTCATTGTTATTCAGGAAGCCAGACAGGCTTCTGTCAGCCGTATTGTCTCCATTTGCAACAGTCTTCATGATTTTGGTCAGGTCTACGAGAATTTAAAATCAGCAGGAAATGTTTATCATGCAGTAGGTGTAAGTCCTTCTGAGGTGCAAAACCCCGGTAAGGACTGGTTTTCCAATATTGAGCAAAGCGCTCAGCATCCAAGGGTGGTCGCCATTGGAGAAATCGGTCTCGATTATTATAGAAAATTCGGAGATAAAAAATCACAGATAGAGCTTTTTATCACTCAGCTTGATCTTGCCAATAAGCTAAACCTTCCCGTTATCATTCACAACCGTGACGCAGGTCATGATGTTTTGGACATTCTGCGCGATCGTATGCCTTCGAGGGGCGGGGTTCTTCACTGCTATTCCGAAGATGCCGCTTATGCCGAAAGGGCGCTTAATCTGAACCTGTATTTTTCCTTTGCTGGCAACCTTACTTATAAAAACGCAAAAAATCTGCACGAAACGCTCGGAGTTCTCCCTCTGGATCGGATACTCATTGAATCTGAAAGCCCGTTCATGGTTCCAGCTGATTACCGCGGAAAGAGAAATATGCCCAAGTATCTGCCCATCACCGCCCGCTTCATGGCGGAGATGCTCGACATCGATGAGGAAACGCTCGCCGCGCAGCTCTGGGAAAACGCAAATGAATTCTTCGGCCTTCCAAGTGATTGATTAAAATATTGAATTTGTATCGTCCTGTAAAAATCGGATCTCTTGAAATACCTGGAAATCTCTTTCTCGCGCCTGTGGCAGGCTATACCGATCGTTCTTTCCGCTCATTGTGTTTTGAGCAGGGAGCGGATTTTTCATTTACGGAGCTTGTTTCCGCCGAGGCATTGTACCGGAGCTGCGCAAGATACGGACTCGGCGAAGATGTTTCCGGTAATGCTTTAGCAGCGAAACTTCCGGCAGTTGCTACCGCCGTTAATCTTATCCGGCGCGGAGACAACGAGAAGTTATACGCAGTCCAGCTCTTCGGCGCACAGCCGGAGTCTATCTATAAGGCAGCCTCTCTCCTTGCTCCCCTGCGCCCGGATGCCCTCGATATCAACTCGGGATGCCCGGTTCAAAAAGTTGTAAAAAACGGCGCCGGCTCCGCCCTCATGAAAGACCCGGATAACCTTGGCAGAATAGTGGAAGCTGCTGTCCGCGCCTCGCGCGAAAGCCTTGGAAATATTCCCGTTACGATTAAAATCCGCTCCGGCTGGGACAGCAAGCAACTTAACTATGCAGAATGCGCAAGGATTGCCGTTGAAGCCGGCGCAGCCATGGTCAGTTTGCACCCAAGAACGCGGGCGCAGGGTTACGGCGGAAAAAGTGACTGGAGTCATATTGCGGATTTGGCGTCCCGGTTGTCAGTTCCCGTTACAGGTTCTGGCGATCTTTATACTCCGCAGGACGCGCAGCAGATGTTAAAAGAAACAGGCTGCGCCGCAGTTATGTTCGCAAGAGGCGCGATGGGCAACCCGTTCATTTTTTCCGCTGCGCGTTCGCTTCTGGAAACCGGCAGCTGGGAGACCGCTCCTTTTTCCCTGCGGATAGAGACAGCCATGCGTCATCTGGAAATGCTGTCCGCAGATATCGGCGAGAGGACTGCGTGCCTGGAAATGCGGAAACAGTTCTGCGCCTACACAAAGGGTATGACAGGCGGAGCGGCTCTGCGGGAAAGGGTGGTACATGCCGGAACAATTGAGGAATACCGGTCTGCTTTGCAGACCTAGCTTGCTTTGCAGACAGAACACTAACCACACCTGTTGACCTCATTCATTTCTATCTTTATCTTTAAAGAAATGAGCGAGACGAGCATTATTAGAAAACCTTTCAAGTACTCCAACTTCAATGCAGTGTACTGGCTGATAGGGATAAATATTTTTGTTTTTTTACTTTGCACAGAGCAGGTAATGAGGATTTTTGGGCCGGGGCTAAGATATTTCCTTTTAACGCGTATGTCGATGATTCCCATTCTTGTAAGGGAAGGATGGATATGGACTTTTGTTACATATATGTTTATGCACGGAGGTTTTTCCCACATTCTTTTTAACATGCTCGGTCTTTTGATATTCGGAATTCATGTAGAAAGACAGATGGGCAGCAGGGAGTTCCTTCTATATTATCTGGTTACCGGGGCTCTTGCCGGAGTTTTTTCATTTTTTGTTTATTATTTTACCGGGAGTTACGTAGTAGCGCTTATGGGTGCGTCCGGAGCGCTCTATGCCGTGCAGCTTGCATACGCGATATTTTACCCGAATTCGATTATCTATATTTGGGGAATACTGCCGCTCCGCGCGCCTGTGATGGTACTGGGGTTTACAGCATTGTCGATATATTTTGTTATAACAGGGGGCGGAGGAAATGTTGCCCATCTTACCCACCTTGCGGGCTTTGCTTTTGGATGGCTTTATTTTGTAATCCGCTTTGGTGTAAGTCCCTGGCGACGGCTTACGGGGCGGTAAATGAATAGCAAGACAGTTGTAGGAATTTTCTTTGGAGGCAAATCGGCAGAACATGAAATTTCGCTTTTGTCCGCCAAGAATATCTACGAAGCCATAGACAGAACGAAATTTGAACCTGTCCTTGTCGGGATCGATAAAAACGGACGCTGGGTTTTGAATGAGGCGGAAAGGTTTCTGCTTAACTCCGATGATCCTTCATTAATTACGCTTGATACTTCAGGGAAGAAAGTGGCACTACAGACAGAAAACCGCGGCTTGCTTGCCGCAGGTAAAGCAGACAATTTTACTCCTGTTCACATTGATGTTGTGTTCCCCATTTTGCACGGGCCGTTCGGAGAAGACGGTACTATTCAGGGTTTTTTTAAACTTGCTGATATTCCCTTTGTCGGTTCGGGTGTACTCGGCTCTGCAGTGGGAATGGACAAGGACGCAATGAAGCGGCTTCTGCGTGATGCGGGACTGCCTGTCGGCAAATTCATTACCTTAAAAAGCCATGAGAAAGCTCCGTCTTTTGCGGAAGTAAAAAACGCTCTTGGCAGTCCCTTCTTTGTTAAGCCAGCGAACATGGGCTCTTCTGTGGGAATCAGCAAAGTCAGCAATGACGGGGAATATGCCGCAGCGTTAAATGACGCTTTTCAGTACGATCTAAAAATTATTATCGAGGAGTTTATTCCAGGGAGGGAGATTGAGTGCGCAGTTCTCGGAAACGAAGAGCCCTTTGCGTCCATTCCCGGAGAGATTATTCCCTCTCATGATTTTTATTCTTACAGCGCAAAATACCTTGACGAAAACGGAGCGGCGCTGGAAATACCCGCGAAACTTGACGGAGATACCGCAAAGCGCATTCAGGAGCTTGCTGTAAAAGTTTTTCAGGTTCTTTGCTGCGAAGGGCTTTCGCGGGTGGACTTTTTCCTAAAAAAGAACGGAGAAATCATTGTAAACGAGATAAACACAATGCCGGGATTTACCAAGATCAGCATGTACCCCAAAATGCTGGAAGCAAGCGGCATTTCCTATTCAGAGCTCATTACCAGGTTAATAGAACTGGCTTTGGCGCGTTTTGAAAAAGAGTGTAAGTTAAGGACAAGTGTGGTATAAGCAGAGCTTTAGCAGAGCTTTAGCAGAGCTTTAGCAGAGCTTTAGCAAAGCTTTAAACATAGTTTTAGCAGACCTTTTTAGTTAAAATTCCTGTAAACCCCCCTTTTTCATTTGAAAAACTTCTTCCAATTGTATTATAATTAGTATTAATGCAAATTTGGAGGATATTTTAATGGATTTCAAGAAAATGAAGAAAAGTCTGCTGTTCAAGATTTTTATCATATTTACTTCTATCACCCTGGTTGCCGTCTCGGCAATGGCATACTCAAATACCAAAATGATCCAGGACGTCGCCAAAGATACAGCTGTTTATATTTCCATGCATAAACTGAACGGAGACATGAATTTTTTAGAATATAAAATCTCCCAGGAATACGGCCGGCTCAGCCTTAGAAACAACGAGCTTTTTACCGAAGAAGGCGTATCAATTAACCATGATTATTTCGTTGTAGATTATATATCCGAGCAATTGGGCGTATGCGCCATAATTTATACCCACACCGGATCTGATTACAAAAGAACGTCTACAAGCATGAGAGACGATAACGGAAACAGGCTGGTAGATACATTTTTAGGCACGGATAACGACGCATATCCAAGCCTGAATGCCGGGCGTGATTATTACGGCGATGTTTACGTACTGGGAAAACACTATTACGGCGAATATAAACCCATACTCGACGGCGGACGGGTTATTGGCGCACTGTTTATCGGTATCGAAATGACGGTTATTGACGAAAGGGTTGACAGGATAGCGGCTGAAAAACTGTTATCTGCCGTTTTCCAGGCTGTCGGTGTTCTTGCAGCAATCGCGCTAATCACTGTTTTTGGTATTGGAAGGTTTACAAAACCGTTGAGTAAAGTCAGCGATACATTAAAAGATATTGCAGAAGGCGAGGGGGATCTGACGCAGCGTATTTACGTAAAGGCTCGCGACGAAATCGGCGATTTATCAATGTACTTTAATGAAACAATGGATAAGATACAGCACCTGGTCGGCAAGGTTAAAGAAGAGGCCGAAATACTTTCCGGCATAGGTGACGGACTGGCTACCAACACAAACGAAACTGCAGCCGCAGTCAACGAAATTACCGCCAATATACAAAGTATAAAGCAAAGAATCATAAATCAGAGCGCATCCGTTACACAGACAAAAGCGACAATGGAACAGCTTGTTGTCAATATTAAAAGACTGGATACCAATGTAGAAAGCCAGGCGGCATCGGTAACGCAGTCGTCAGCTGCAATAGAAGAGATGCTTGCCAATATTAACTCCGTAACCCAAACACTTATTAAAAACGGCGAAAATGTCCACTCTTTAACAGATGCGTCGGAAGTTGGCCACAAGGGATTACAGAGTGTCGTTAACACTACCCAGGAAATAGAAAAGGAATCTGAGCAGCTGCTGGAGATTAATAAAGTAATCCAGGGTATTTCTGCGCAGACAAATCTTTTGTCCATGAATGCCGCCATTGAAGCGGCTCATGCGGGAGAAGCGGGAAAGGGCTTTTCTGTCGTCGCCGAAGAGATTAGGAAACTGGCTGACGGTTCTGGACAGCAGTCCAAAACAATTAACTCCGTGCTTAAAAAAATCAAAGAAGACATCAAAAGCGCCACAACTCTTTCGAATGATGTCTTAAAGAAATTTGATCAGGTTGATGATAATGTCAAAACAGTTGCCGATCAGGAAGACAATATCAGAAATGCCATGGAAGAACAAAGCGAAGGCAGCAAGCAAATCCTTGAAGCTATCAGTCAATTGAATGATATTACTCAAAATGTCAGAAGCAGTTCAAATGAAATGCTGACAGGTTCTACAGAAGTTATCCGGGAAAGTGAAAACCTTGAAAAAATAACTACGGAAATTTCCCATAGCATGAACGAAATGTCCAGCGGCTCCGAGCAGATAAATACTGCTGTTCACCAGGTAAACGAGTTGTGTATACAGAACAGAGAACAGATTAAAAACCTGATCGACGAAATCAGCAGGTTTAAAATAGCCTAAAGGGCTCTTGCAGCGAAGTTTCCTACACTCGCAGTGAAGCGTCCGGCTTCAGACAGAAAGAAAAGCGTGCGACTCCTTAAGCTGCCTGATTATAGGCAGCTTCTGCGGGCATTTTTCTTCGCATGTACCGCAGGCAGTACACTTCGACGCATCCGCGCTTTTCAGCCAGCTAAGACCTTTCATCATTTCAATGTAGGCTTTCTTTGCGTTTTTGGTTAACTCATAGATACGGTGTCTGTTCATGATTTCGAAGATATACGCGATTTCTATTCCTGCAGGACACGGTTTGCAGTAATTACAACCGGTACAGTAGAGCTCTGCAAGTTTTTTGTTTTCTTCCATCATTACTTTGATATGCTGTAATTCATTTTCTGTTAAATGATTTGTGCCGGATGCGAGAGCAACGTTTTCCTGCAGCATGTTTATATTTTCCATGCCCGAAAGGGTTATATCGATGTTTTCATTGGCAAGCACAAAACGCAGAGCCATTTCTGCTGTGCTGATTCGCCTGCTTTTTAAAAGCGCCTGAATCTTTTCGCTTGGAGCGCCGAGACGCCCGCCGCCGACAGGTCCCATTGCAACCACACCAAAGCCTTTGGATTTTGCGTATGCGATATTTTCTTCGTTGGAACGATCCAGCATATTGTACTGGACAAGCGTAGTTTCAAAGTAGCCGGAATCTGCAATGGTTTTGTAGTTTTCCGGCGCATCATGGTACGAAAAGGACAGATGTTTTATAAGCCCCTGCTCTTTTGCCTTCTGCGCTGCTTCCAGGGGACCGTACTTTAATCCCTGCCATGATTTAAAACTTTTAAGATTGATTCCCCAGAAGTGATAAAAATCGATATAGTCCGTATCCAGTTTTTTCAGGGATTTTTCCAGACGTTCCATCCAGTGATCGCCGTCGGCATCCTGAATCGGGTTTTTTGTGGAAAGATAAACCTTGCCGCGGTAACCTTTCAGCGCTTTGCCGACTGCAGCTTCGCTGTATGTCTCGCAGTAAAGCGGCGCAGTATCAACATAATTTATTCCCATATCAAAAGCGTTCTGCATCAGCTTGACGGCGAGGTCTTCGTCAACTATTTTTTTTCCGCTTACTTCTGTCATGGGAAGACGCATGGCGCCGAAACCTAATGCAGAGACTTTTGCTCCCGTGTTGCCGAAAGTTTTGTAAATCATAGCTGCCCCTTTACATGTCAAAAATAATTTCGTTTGCCGGTTTTAGAATCGATGCGGGAATGTAGTTTCCTTCCATAACAGTTCCGTTTACGGTTAGTTTCCTGCAGCCGCATTCCCGTCCGTCAGGGTTATTCACTTTTATGTTTAGTTTGCTTCCGCGGAAAACTTTTTCCATTGTAAAGGATTTCCAGTCTGACGGAACTGACGGCGCAAGGCATAGCCCGTCAATGTCGGGCCTTAGTCCAAGAATTCCTTCCACACAGCCGACCATAACCGTACTTGCAGTGCCCGTCAGCCAATGAACATGACTGCGTCCTTCGAACGGGCTGTCTGTACTTTCCGTAAATTGCGAGTATGCATACGGCTCCATCAGGCGCGTATCCGCAATGTCGTTTTGAGCGGCAGGGCAGCTTTCCAGATAATACTCCAGCGCGCGCGCGCCGCGTCCCAGAAACGCTTCTGCCAGGATCAGCCAGCCCTGCGATTGCAGGAAAATACCGCCGTTCTCCTTTGTAGACGGATTGAACAATAGCGCAAGCGCTCCGTCGAATGCATGCTTCCTGTACGACGGCGACATAAGGCGCGCGCCGTATCTGGTGTTCAGTTCTTTAAAAACCAAATCGAGTACTGCCTTCCCGCGCTTTTCATCAGCGAAACCGCTTATTACCGCCCAGCTTTGCGGGTTCAGCCAGATGCTGGCTTCCGGATCGCCGCCTTTCCCTACCGTTACATCGTTCTCCGTGATGCCGCGGACAAATCGATCCTTGTCCCAGCAGCGCTCTTCAATTATTTTTCCAAAACGCTCTTTTAATTCCGCCATTTCTTTCGCGGTTGCAGTATCTTTTTTATGTTTTGCCAGACGGATCATGATCTCAAACGCATAGTACAACTGCAGCGCGACAAAAACAGAAACTCCCTTCGCGCCCAGACGCAGGCAGTCGTTCCAGTCGGCATGCAGGCCGGCGGGCAGCCCGTGTATTCCAAGATTGTTAAGCGAAAAGCCAATCGCTTTTTTCAGGTGATTGAACAGGGTGTCCTCACCGAAATCCGCATAGGGGATAACTTCTTCAAGCAGCGCAGAGTTGCCCGTTTCTGCGATGTATTTCCATACTGTCGGAAACAGCCATAACGTATCATCAGCGCGGTAGGACGGAGAACCGGTTTCCCTGCGGTAAGATTCATCTTCCGGTTTGTTTTCATGTCCGGGGTTATGGGTGTATTTGACAAGCGGCAGCGCTCCGCCGTGGTTTACCTGCGCGGAAATCATAAACCTGATTTTATCAAGCGCCATTTCCGGATCAAGATGAATGATGCCCTGGATATCCTGCACCGTGTCGCGGTAGCCGTAGCCGTTGCGATGCCCGCAGTAAATAAGGGATGCTGCACGCGACCAGACAAATGTAATAAAGCACTGATACGCGTTCCACGTATTTATCATGTTGTTAAAGTTATCGTTTGGCGTTGTTACTTTCAGGTTGTCCAGCTTTTTGTGCCAGTAGGTTTTAAGTTCTGCAATTTCCCTGTCGGGGAGGGTTGTGTCTTCGTAGCGCGCGGCAAGTTCATTCCCCTGTGATTCACGTTTTTGCCCCAGGAGGAAAACAAACTCTGCGCTCTTGCCGGGCGCAAGTTCAAATGCTGTATGCAATGCGCCGCAGGGGTTCATGTTGTAATTAAGAGTTCCGTCCAGTCTGCCTTTTTCCACAGAAACGGGATTTCCGTAATCACGGTACTTGCCCAAAAAATTGGCACGGTCGCCGCAGAAGCTTGCAACCTTTGCGCCTGCAAGAGCGAAGATACGGGTCTCTACCCGGCTTTCGTTTACTGCGTTCAGGCAGTTTTCGTTAATTGTCTGCAGGATAAATTTATCTTTAAAATAAGTACGGGTAATGAACTGGGTATATTGAAGGTTGACCTGATCCTGTTCGTAAAAACTCTCGCAGGTAAACTCTGCATAACCAAAGCAGGAAATTTTTCGCGGAGTTTTTCCATTGTTGGTAATTTTTACTTTCCATACTTCGTGGTCAGCGCCGGCACCCTCAGGTGTCGAATGCGGCACATAGTAACTGACCTGCGAATGTATATCTTTGTAATCAGCCTCTATCCGGGTGTAACCTGTACCATGACGGCATACAGATTTATATTGATCAAGAGGTTTGCCTACAGGCTGCCATGAAGCCGACCAGTAATCACCGGTTTCTTCATCACGAAGGTAAATGTAACGACCGGGACGATCCTGTTCATTAAAACGGTAACGGATGATACGTCCGGCAGCTCCGCTTTTTACAAAACTGTAACCGCCTGCATTATTGGAAATAATCGCTCCATAAGCCGGAGAACCCAGATAATTTGCCCATGGCGCAGGCGTATCAGGCTTGTCAATAACATACTCGCGGCTGGCTTGATCAAAATAACCGTATTTCATGTTAAATCCCCCTTGATATATAATTTATTTTATCAGGAATGTACTTTTTTAACCAGCAAATTCAAATCCGTGCCGGAACTATCTTTAGGCCTCTAATTCTGTTATTATAAATTATGGATCTGGATCAGGAAGAAGCGCTTTATGAATTTCTTGAAAATGTAACCAAGCCGTTTACATTGGATGATATCACCATTTATGTACAGGCTTCCGGGCAGAAAATCAATAAAACGCTGGCTCAGGAAATAAATGCCTATCTTGATGCAAGAAAAATAGCTTTTAAACAGGATATAAATCACTGGGTTTCCCGCAGGAACTGTTTTGAATCAGTCGAATTTGTAATAACTCCTTCGCGGCTGGAACTGCTTAACGGCATACTTATTCCCGGACACAGATGCGTTCCGTTTGCCAATCCGCTGGTTCTGCCTCATCGTTATTTTTTCTTTTGGAAGGGCAAGCCTGTTCCTGTAACAACAACCGAAGCCCCGCCTGAGGATCTGTATCCATATTATTGCATTTACGGAGAAGAGTTTGCTCCCCAGTATATTGCAAGAGAGAACCCTAAAAACGAAGAAGCCTTTAATGCCGACCCTTATGAAGATCCGCCCGAGGTTTCCATTCATACACTTGATATGCGCGGTATTTACCGTGAGTGTTCCTTTATACCAGGCGACCGGTTTACCGTCCGCACATTGGACTGGAAGAACTGCCAGTTTGAGCTTGAGAAAGCCGGAAAAGATCAGTGGTCCCGCGCTGCTCTGGATGAATGGCTTGAAGCCGCCGAAAACGGCTTTGAAGACAGTTTTGCCCTGCTGGGGCCGGGATCAAGTACAGAAGAACAGATCTCATTTGCCTATTGGTTTGGCGGCAAACGAATGAGGGAAGTCCCCGCATATTCGCTTGAAGAATTTTTATATGAAAAAACAAACCATATAGAAACTGTGCCCTATGGCATAGAAACCCGTTTTTGGTTTGCGGGAAAAGATATCCCCGATAATAAAACTCTTCAGAATTATACTGTGCCGCCTGACAGGACATTTATAGAAGAATTGCTGTACGAAAAAAACATTCCCGTGTCCGAGTTTGTTATTCTTTCCTATATAAGGGACGCGTTTTTTAGAAATGAAAAAGGAATAGACAAGGTAATTAACCGCATTGTTCCGCCCGTTGTACATCTTGAAGAAGCCGAGTGGGATATCATAACGGATTATATTTCCGACGCAATGGAAGATTTTTTTAAAGGATACTCATTATTCCTTGACAAGAATATCGGGCCTGTCCGTCAGCGCGTGGCGGAACTGCATACTGCGGTTATAGATCTTTCCGCAAGGCTTCAAAAAGGAGAGATTGATTCTGCATGGCTTCCAAGGCACACATTTATTGTGCTTTCCCAAATTCAGGGACATGCCGCTGCCCTTCTTGAAGACCTTGCGTTTGACGAATCTCCCGGAGACGGAGATATTACCGCGATGGATAATTCTTTGGACAGCATGATTGATACCTATACAGAAATTAAAGAACTTATTAACAGCGCCATGGACAACTTCAGAAGGAGCAACCTTACAGTTATACACGGAGGAACGGCGAGCGGACAATTATGGAGGATGATACAGATTAGTATCTGCGGGCTTGATGTGTGGCGGCGGGCAATTGTTACTCACGATTGCACAATGGAGGAACTTCATAATCTGATTCAGACCGGTATGAACTGGAAAAAATCCATGCGTTTTTGCTTTTTCTGCGAAACTCTTGACGGCGGCAAAGAGTATGTTTATGAACCTTCCGAAGGTTCTAATCCCGCCGGAATAAAACTGAACAGTATAGATTTCCACGGAAAGAAAGAGCTTGTTTATGAGTATGGTCCCAAATGGAACGTAAAAATAATTGTTATGTCTTCGTATCAGCCGGCTAAAAACGAAAAAGTGCGTTTTATAACCGGCGATGGCACTGCGCCGCCTGAACATGTTGACGGCCCCCGCCATTTCAGAAGACTGCTTGTTTCATTTGAGGCAGGCGCCGGCAAGGAAAAACTTAATGCGCAGCGCGAACTGGGAGAGGATTTTGACCCCGTTTTTGATCTGGAAAAATTAAACCATAATTTGCATGCCGCATTATCTGATGGAGAAAAAAATATGAGTGAAGTTAAAAACAGTCCGCCGGTTATCAGTCTTGCTGATCTGATAGCGCGCGGCGGGATTTTTCATAATGTGCCGGGAAGCAGCCGGGAGGAAGTAATGTCCGGCATTATAAACAAACTGTCCGCACTGCCCGCACTGTCCGCCGGAAAAAGCGAGGCGCTTTTTAAAGCAGTCATGGAAAGGGAAGCTCTTATTTCTACCGGTGTAGAAAAAGGTATAGCCCTCCCTCATCCGCGCACTCCGATGCTGGAAGAAGGGGAAGAGCCCTTTGTTGCAATCGCATTCCCTCTCAAGCCGATTGATTGGGGAACACCCGACGGCAGCATGGTACAAACAATTTTTTTGATTGTTTCAAAATCTCCCAAACAGCATCTGGATACCCTTTTAAAGATAAACTTTCTCTGCCAGCAGGAAGATTTTTATAATTTGATTTCCGCCCATGCTCCCAAAGACGATATTATCTCTGCGATTGGAAAAGCAGAGAATAGCTGGCAGGGTGAACAAACTCACGTGTAAAAAATTACTTTTAATTTAACCGAGATTTCTCCGTTTCCAAGAACCCTGGAAATTACATTTATTCGTTTTTTTGTATTAATTGACATGTTTTCGCCGTTTATAATGAGGGGCGGCGATAGCGTATAAGTATGATCCGTATTGTTGGTACGCAGTTTGGCGTTGCCTGCTGTCATGTTAACTAGCTCGCATAGGGTGTCTTCAACATCACCTTTGTTGAGCTCTTTTTTATCAATACCTGTCATATAAGAACATATAGTCCGCAGAGTGTCTTCTCCTGCAGAAATAAAAAGTATTCCGTGGTTTTTTCCGCTCAGGCTCATAACTCCGGTAATATTATCAAATTTGCTGTCAGCCTCTGATGATAAAACATCAATAGAAACCCCTGCCATTTTGGATATAACTTCAGTTAACGAGTTTACAAAAACATAGCTTAGTTTATCTATTGTTAGGGGATTCATTAATCATCTCCTTCTTTCCTGGTGCATTCAATTATTTTGGCTTCCAGTTCTTCAACAGTAAATGGTTTTGTTAAATAGTTGGCAGCGCCTGCCCGTACCGCGGCAACAATACTGCTTTTCTGTCCCTCTGTCGTTACCATCATTACCGGAATATTTTTATATTTATCATCCTTTTTTATTTCTACTAGCACATCAAACCCGCTCAGCTCAGGCATATTCCAGTCCAGAAGAATCAGATCTATTTCGCTGTATCTCTTTGATAGTATTTCCAGGGCTTCTATTCCATCCTGAGCTTCAATAGTTTCCATCTGAAGCACATCGGCGGTTGCCTTCATTATTTTTCTTATTACTGATGAATCATCAACTACAAGTAATTTCATTCCTCACCTCTTCTTCTTGATATAATAAGATAAATTTCCGTAAAAATCAGCATCAAAATTATTTTTGAATAAATCGTATAGGGCATAGTTTCCTGTGAACAGAACCCCTTTCTCCCGCAGTGAATCGTAAATTTTTGCTACGATTTCTTTTTTTAAAGTATCAGAAAAATATATTAATACATATCTGCAAAAAATGATGTCAAAAGACCCAAATATCTGATAATTATCTTTCAGGTTAAAATGTTCAAATTTAACCGCTTTACATATTTCCGGATCCAGAACCCAAACAGAGTCGGTATTACTAAAATATTTTGCCTTGTATTGCTCATCCAAACCGCGCGTTATACTTATCCTGTCATATCTGCCTTTTTTTGCAATTTCCAGAACATTGCTGGATATATCTGTAGCAAAAAAATCAAAATCCTTCAGGCTGATGTCTTTTACATTATTTTTCTTCAGATAGTTATCTACACACATAACCGTCGAATATATTTCCTGTCCGGTAGAAGCTGCTGCACTCCATATCCTTATCCGCGTTTTTCTGCCGGATACAAGATCATCAACCAGTCCCGGGAGCAGTTTTTCTTCAAGAACCTTCCATGGAGTTTCGTCACGAAACCATTTCGTTTCATTCGTTGTTATTGAGTTAATTATTTTCTGATGAAACAAAGGATCATTCTTGTTTATTATATAATCATATAGTTCCTCAAAAGTGTTGACTCCGGCATCAACCAGGAATTTTGACAGCCTTGTTTCAAATATGTATGCTTTTTCTGCGGGGATAACGATCCCGCTGTTTTTAACAACATAATTACTTAATAGCGAAAATTCCTTTTCATTTACAGAGACTTGCGATAAATTAGTTTTCTCTGCATTCGTTTTTTGCATTTCAGTTCCTGTATACGTCATGTCCGTATATAACATAGTCTTTTAATTTCTTGAGAAATCTTATCAAGATCCAAAACCTTGTCAGCAAGACCGCTCTCCACAGCGCATCGCGGCATCCCGTATACAACGCAGGTTTCCTCGCTTTGTGCCAGACAATAGCAGTCCTTTTTGGCTTTCAGGCTGGCAAGACCCTTTTTACCGTCGCTTCCCATTCCTGTTAAAATTACTGCCAGTACTTTTGAACCGGAAAATGATTTTGCAACGGATTCAAAAAGAACATCTGCGGCAGGCCGAAGTCCGCTTATGGGCGGAGAGTCATCAAGCTCAATTTTATTTTCCGTGTTCAGTATCATGTGCATTCCGCCCGGCGCCAAATATACTGTACCGGCTGTTACGGTTTCCCAGTTTTCGGCTATTTTTACTTTTATCCTGGATTTATTGTTTAAATGATGCGCCAATGTTTCTGTAAAATAAGACGGTATATGCTGCACGATCATAACAGGCACCGGAAAATCTTCCCGCAGATTTGGTAAAATATTATTCAGTGCCAAAGGGCCGCCTGTTGAAGCTGCTATTAGAACAATTTCCGCACGGAATGTACTTCTTTCTGCCGTTTTCCCTGTCTCCATGAGTTCAGGTTCCGGTTGGTTTTCATTTTCATCATGATTTTTTTTTGTTGTCCTTTTAACTATGTACTTCATTTTTCGTTTGATGGAATTAAGGTTTTCTGTGTAGCTGTCATAGATTGGTTTTGTCATACATTCGGTTGCGCCTTTTAACAAGGCCTCATGAAACATCTCATTGTTGGCTGCCGATGGCCTTGCCATTACCAGTATAAAGACAAGCGGGTTCTTGTTTAAAATAACATTTATAAGTTTAATTAAACCCGGTTCGGATATTTCTGCGTCAATTACAATGACATCGTAATTTTTTTGTTTAACAAGCCCGATGACTTCATCGCCGTCTGTAACACAGGAAACGGATGCATTCTTGTCCGCTTCCGTAACTGCCTGGGTAATCATTTTTTTATATACCGATGAACTATCGGCTATTAAAACTTTTATTTCGTCCATGCTCAGCTTATCTTGAAGTTTTTGACTGATCCTTCCATGTCGCCGGCAATCTTAAGAATAGTTTCACTGGCTTCCTTTGTGGAGCTGGCGCTTTGGTTCACCTGGCCAGCCTCTTCGTTTATGCGCAGGAGATTTTTGGAAATATCAACAAGCCCTGATGCCATTTCTTTTGCAGCGCGGTTTATTTCGCTTATATTGTTGGAAGCGCGTTCAGAATTCATAGCTATCTCCTGTGTTCCAACTACAAGCTCGGCTGTAGACCTTGCTATCTCGTTTACACCTTTTGTGGACTCGATTACAGTTTTGGTCACCGATTGGGCATTTTCGGATATATTGTTAATTTCTGTGTGTATCTCGCTCATTCTTCGCGCTGCAACTACAGATTCTTTGGCAATCTGATCACTGCGTTCCCTTGTCTGGGTTGTTTCCCTTACAAATGTATTCATATACTCCGTCATTCCGTTGATGATAGACGTTATTTCCGACACTGCACCGACTGCTTCGGGCATGTTCTTTTGCATATTTTCAATCTGGTCGGCTATTTCGTCGGTTGCTTCGGCAGTTTGCTTTGCAAGTTCCTTTACTTCGTTTGCCACTATCATAAAACTCTTGCCTGCCTCTCCCGCGCCGGCAGCTTCTATTGCAGCATTCAGGGCAAGCATGTTGGTTTGGTCGGCAATATCGCTTATGACATTTACGATCTTTCCAATTTGCTTGCTCGCCGCTTCCAGCCTCCGGATTATTTCGTTGGTATTTTTGGCTTTTTCGTCCGCATGGATCATTTTATTTTTGGCATTTTCGCTGTATTCACTTACCACAGTAATGGATTTGTTAATTTCTTTAACACTGTCCGCTACGCTGTTAAATGCGTTAGATACAAGTTTTACAGAACCGGATGCATTTATAATGCTGGTTTGTATGCTGTCTACAAGAGCGCTTGACTGATCTACCCTCATGCTTGTTTCTTCTGCTGCCGCCGCTACATTGCTAATGGTAGAGTTTATTTCTTCTATTGAAGACGCCATCGCGCTTATATGAGAACTTGCCGTTGATAATGAGTTTGTGGACTGGGTCATTCCCGCCGAAAACTCTTCTGTCACAGCGCTTACAACTCCTGTCTTTTCGCTTAGTTCCTTGCTGTTTGTTTCCATTTGCGATGATACGGACAAGAGGCTCATGGCTGCCTCGCGCATTTGCTGCGCTGTTTCCCTTATGCCGTTTATCGTCGTGCGGTTAAAAACCATAAGAGCGTTACATGCAGAATAGAATTCCCCGAACTCTGCGCCGTAGTTCTCGGGGAACTTTACGGTGAAGTCTCCCCCAGTGACAACCCTTAACAGTTCGGTGACGGTTATTATCGGTCTGCTGTTGGATATAGAAAAATATATTCCAAAAGCAATTATTACAACAACCCCGACAATGGAGATAATGACAATCCGGAATAGGGCTGATTCTGAGTTGTTTTTATTTCTTAATGTAATATTTTTTCCAAGCTGTATTCTCAGTAAGTTCAGTTCGGATAGAATATCCAGACATCTGTCGGAAATAGGTGACATAACTTCCAGAATAAACTCGCCCGGTTCTTCTCCGCTGTCTAATCTGTCCTGGAAACTATGCATTAGGTTTTCCCAGGTATTCAGCAGTATCGTAAATTCACCGTACAACTCACGGGCTTCAGCAAGTTCAATTGTATCGGAAAAAACCTGCATATCTTCTCTTATAATTGCTATATTGATAAAAAATTCTTCCAGCACTGCATTTCGTTTTACAATGTCACTTTCGTAGACAAGATCACGCCCTCTAAGCTTAATATTTCCCATTGCCACCCTTGCTTTTAGTACACGCTCAAGCGGCTCAAGTACCTTGATGTTATTTTCTTCGCTTATACTCACAGTAGCGCTCATGTCTATGATGGAAACCAGTAAAATAGAAAGCATTATAACTGCTACAAATAAAAAAGCAAGCAGAAGCCTGGTTCTTATTTTTAACCCGTTAATTCTTTTATTCATTTTCTATTCCTCCGTTTGGTACGTTCTCGCGTTTAATTTTATATTTGCTGATTATTGAATCAATATTTATGATTCTGTATAGTGTATTTCCGGTTTCGGCAATGCCGGAAATACAGAAACTTTCTTCCGCTCCCGTTGGCAGGGAAGGCAGGCGGATTGCATTGTCGTCGATATCGATCAGGTTGCCGGGTTCGTCTATGTGTAAACCTATTTGGTCTTTGCCGTCGGAAAAGGATTTAAAAACAATGGCTTTGACAGCATGAATATAATAGTCTCCTTTTTGTTTTTCTCTGAGTCCAAGCAGCTCATGGAGGCTTAAAACAGTAACCACTCTTCCTTTTAAATTAGCTATACCGATTACTTCATCAGGCGCGGATGGAACTGGTGTCACTGTCATTTTCCGCATGACTTTCTCTACAAGAGTTACATCTACAGCATAATGTTCGCCGTTTAATAGAAAGCTTAAACCTCTCATATAATTTTTTCCTTTTTTACATTTTTCCTTCCAGCTCTCTCTTTTTCTACATGGCCGGCTATTTCTTCAGAGTTCAGGAATATAAGTATTTTTTCGTTAAAGACGCCCGTCCCTAAAATAAAATCACTTTGGAGCTGTTTTCTGTCGAGTGTAAATTCGCCTTCAGCCTTATCAATCACATTTTTAACAAGAAGCCCGGTTGAAGACGCAGAATTTTTCAGTGTCAGCACATAAAGTTTTTCTTCGCTGTAATCCTTTTTTACAGACGGTACAAAATCCTCCGGTCTGACAATACGCCAGGTAACACCGGAAATATTGATATAAAGCCCATTGTTTATTTCCTGAATATCTCTTGCCCTGATACTCTCGATCCTTAATATGTCGCGTGTTTCAACTGCATAGAATTCTTTTCCCGAACATTTAAAGATAATAACCTGTTTTTCTCTTCCTTTTCCTTCTTCTTCTTCTGACGTTTTATTTGCCGGCCCTTGCGGCGAAGCTTCCAACTGCTGGTGTTTTACTGCTTCTTTCTCAATGTCTTCAATACCCATGAACCGTATGATGCCTGCCGCGTCCAGAATGGTAACAGCCTTTCCGTTGCCCAGTACTGTCACGCTCAGATAACAGGGGCAGTTTTGCAAATATACCGGAAGAGGTTTTACGAGTGTCTGTTCTGTTTTTACCGCTTCGTCTATTAAAAGCGCAAAACTTTTTTCGTCCGATCTTAGCACAAGACATTTTGTTACATTGGCAGCCCGGCATCGTTCCAGTACTGTGTCGGCAGAAACCGCCCCGGCGCTTGACGCCGAGGTGTATGACGCCGAAGCGCCTGACACCAAAGAACCTTTGGCTTTAGCTTCTATTTCGTTCATTGTAATAACCGGGATAATTCGTCCGTTATAAATCAATACAAGTGACTTATTTACTTTTTCAAGGCGTGCATAAGTATTATTTTTATTGATACGCACTATGTACTCTATGTTCAGTTCCGGTATCGCATAGAAAATTGAATCAATTTTTACAATGAGCGTATTTATTACCGACAGGGTGAGGGGCATTTTAAGGCGCA
>Ga0123356_10001827_pt1 | contig 23107 bp, 24 predicted proteins | sample TergutEmb28metaG_2_FD_92546 | JGI IMG/M metagenome (GOLD analysis project Ga0123356, IMG submission 92546) | Embiratermes neotenicus P3 segment gut microbial communities from Petit-Saut dam, French Guiana - Emb289 P3 | ecosystem: Host-associated > Arthropoda: Insects > Digestive system > Gut ...
CGAGGTTCCTCAGTTTTTTGATTTCCTCACTTCACGAATCAAACCTTCCGCCGGCTCCCTGATCCCGTCAGACCAGAGTACCACTTTTCCAGATAACTTAAATCATAGAAACTCCGTGGTTTATATATTCTTATTTAAGAGTGAAGCCGTTTAGTATTAAAATCTCAGGTCTGTATTCAAAATGCATTGTATCGATTAATGCCCAGTTGCCGCCCCAGATAAAACCATGTTCTTCGAAAATTTTTATTACTGTATCGGGCGGCATGTAATATGTTCTGCGGTTTATCGGAACATTTCTCCCGTCATTTTCATCTTCGTAACGCCAGTAAGTAAGACGTCCCCTTAAATCTCTCGGCAATAAATCAACAGCAATACCGTATGAATGATTGCTTCGGCGGTTTGTTCCTGCAATCGGGCGCCAGTTCCATCCAAAATGCGGAGTGCTTGTGTGCAGTTCGGCTATCCATGGATTTATCGTTCTGTCCTGCCTTGCAGCAACACGAACCTGATCTGATATTCGATCCAGTATCGGCACAACAAGCGGGTGAACAAGAATCTTAACGCCGAACAATGAATATTTTTCCTGCAGCTCCCATGCTTCATCCTCTGAGTGCGCGCCGTAAATTGTATCAAACAAAAAAGAAGAGCCGACTGAATAAACGGGGTTGTCTAAAAAAATGCGTCTGTGTTCATCTGTGCCTGTAAACGGATAGGTATAAAAATCATAAGGAAGATAATTTCTCCATTGATTACGCAGTCTTTCTGGCAGGAACCTTCCGTTGGCATAATAAAAAAGAACGCCGTTAACCATCATGGTCCAGTCATTGTTTATAAATTCGACATCGGTAATTATATCGGGATAACCCTGAGCCAAAGCCAAAAGAATTTTGTGCTGGGCTTCTAAATCACCCTCTATTAGAGCAGTCGAAGGTACAGGTCTCCAATCATCCTGTGCAGAAGTCTGAACACTCCCGCACCCAACCAGAAAAAATGCAACAAGAAAAAAACCCAAAGGATTTTTTTTACTCATCTGCTTCCTGAACTTTAAATTCTGCGCGCGCCTTGATGACATCGTCTGCGATACGTCCGGAGATCGGCGAATAGTGGCTGAACGCTACGTTAAAGGAGCCGGTTCCCGAAGTAATCGAGCGCAAGTCTATCGAATATCGAAGAAGTTCTACGTGGGGGACTTCTGCGCGTATTTCCGCAATGCCGCCCGCAGAATCCTGTCCAAGGATCTTGCCGCGTTTTCCGGAAAGGTCGCTCATAACATCACCGAGATATTTTTCTTCGACAAATACTGTAAGGTTCATAACAGGTTCGAGCAGCGTAGGATTTGCCTGCTTCATCGCGTCACGGAAAGCTCCGCGGGCGGCGATTCTAAACGACAATTCGTTTGAGTCTACAGGATGATACTTGCCGTCAACGACTTTTACTTCTACGTCAACAACAGGATAACTCGCCATTGAGCCATGCAGCATTCCTTCTATAACACCCTTTTCTACGCCGGGAATATAGTTCTTTGGAATCGCGCCGCCAAAGATAGCGTTAACAAACTGATATCCTTCGCTTCTTGCAAGAGGAGCGATTTCTAACATTACTTTGCCGTACTGACCGTGTCCGCCCGACTGTTTTTTGTGAGTATATTCGGCGCTTGCCTTTTTAGAAATTGTTTCGCGGTAAGCAATCTTGGGAACGCGTGTTTCGACTTCGATCTTTTGGTTTGCTTTGATCTTATCCAGAATAATATTAATCTGCAGTTCGCCCATGCCGGAAATAACAGCTTCTTTTGTTTCGCCGTTATAATTAAAACGGAAAGTCTTGTCTTCTTCTGTCGCACGTACAAGGAACTCGCCGAGTTTGTCTTCGTCTTTTTTCGCTATAGCGTTTACAGCAACAGAGTGTACAGGTTCTGGCAGAGCCAGCGGCGCAAACAGCGGACCGTCAGAAGCCGCCAATGTGTCATTTGTTTTAAGCGTCGCGGCTTTTGCAATTATACCGATATCGCCTGCAGAAAGCTCACGAACTTCTTCGAGCTTTTTGCCCTGACAGGTATAGAGTTTGCCGATACGTTCTTTTTTATTTTCTGTAACATTGAGTGTTTCAGAATCTGCCGAAAGTTTACCGGTAATAATTTTTAACCACGAAAGCTTACCGGAGAATTGGTCATAATTTGTTCTAATTACAAGCGCAGACATCGGTTTGTCTGGATCGACAGCAACAGGTGTTTCTTTGCCTTCACCGTCAATTACCGCGTCTTTTGCTGTGCGCGGATTAGGCGCAGCGTCTGCGATAAAATCCAAAAGCGGCATAATACCTGCGTTCTTTATTGGAGAGCCTGCAAATGCGGGAACATATTTATTTCCTGCCAATGCTTTAACAAGACCGGTCTTCATATCATCGATGGAGAGCGAGCCGTTTTCGATATATTTTTCCATCAGACTGTCATCGCCTTCGGCTGCAGCTTCGATAAGTTTTTCGCGTGCTGCTGCAACAGCGTCTTTAAATTCGGCAGGTATCGCTTCTTCTTTTTCCAGAGCGTCACCCTGCTGAATAAAAGCTTTTTCGTGCAGAACATCAATAACGCCTTTAAAACTGCCGCCGCCGCCCATGGGCAGGGTTATAGGAACACATTCAACTTTAAACTTTTCTTTTATATCTGCGAGAGTCTTATTAAAGTCCGCCTGATCATTATCAAGCTTGGTTATAAAAACGCCTCTGGGTTTTCCGACAGAGTCCAAATTGCGCCACAGCTTGACAGTTTCGATCTGAACGCCGGATTTTCCGTCTACCATAAGGAGCGCAAATTCTGCCGCGCGGAAACTTAAAATAACAGCGCCGTTAAAGTCGGACGAGCCGGGAGTATCAAAAAAGTTGATCTTTATCCCGTTTCTTTCGACATGGCCCATCGCCGCATGAATCGATATTTTTCGTTCAATTTCTTCCGGGCTGTAATCGCTGGCGGTTTTTCCGGAATCCAGGGTTTCTGCCCTTTGAATTACGCCCCCTGCAAAAAGCAAATGCTCAAAAAGGGTTGATTTACCAGTCTGTCCATGACCTGCAATAGCGACATTTCTAATTTTATCTGTGGAATGACTCACAAAGGGCTCCTTTAGAAGTGAACTTCATAAAAAATAGATTTCTATTCTATATATTGCACTAATTGGGGGTTTATTGTCAAGGTAAAAACTGTCATAATCAATTATGAAATCCATTACAAAAGAACTTTGGGTAAATACCAAAAAAATGCGCGAGTTTATAAATATAACGGGCGAGGTCGAAGCTCTGTTAAGGGAATCGGGCATTCAGGAAGGATTATGCCTTGTGAATGCCATGCATATTACGGCTTCTGTATTTATAAATGATGATGAATCGGGGCTGCACCATGACTTTGAAGTCTGGCTGGAAAAACTTGCTCCCCACGAGCCTGTTTCCTCTTACCGCCACAACACAGGCGAGATAAATGCAGACGCTCATTTAAAAAGGCAGATCATGGGGCGCGAAGTCGTTGTTGCAGTAACCGGCGGGAAACTTCACTTTGGACCATGGGAGCAGATTTTTTATGGTGAGTTCGACGGTCAGCGCAAGAAGCGGCTGCTTGTAAAAATCATAGGTGCCTAGTATAATAACCTAACAATTTATTTTTTTGCCAGCATGGCGGAATGGCAGACGCAGTAGACTCAAAATCTACCGTACGCAAGTATGTATGAGTTCAAGTCTCATTGCTGGTATAGTAAACAATAAGGATGGCTGCCTGCGGACCAAAGATTCGATGGCTGCCAACAATGTAAATGAAAGTAATAGCAATAAACGGAAGCCCCAGAAAAAAATGGAATACTCACATCCTGCTGGAAAAAGCCTTAGAGGGCGCAAAAGAAGCGGGAGCCGAAACTGAATTATTTAATCTTTACGATATTAATTTTAAAGGCTGTACGAGTTGTTTTGCCTGTAAACTCAAAGGCATAACGATTAGCAAGTGCGCCATGAAAGATGAACTCGAACCCATCTTACAGAAAATCTGCGAATGTGACGCGCTTATATTAGGTTCCCCGATATATTTTAATTCTGTAACTGGAGAGATAAGATCGTTTTTAGAACGTTTGCTTTTTCCATATTCTTCATACGAACTTAAACCTTCTACATTTGGAAAAAAAATAAAAACTGCTTTTATTTATACAATGAATGTCCCGTTTTTTGCCTTGCCGTTAATAGGCTACAATAAAATATTTAAGTTTTTTAAGAAACGTTTAAAGCATGTGTTTGGACATTCGGAAACTCTATTATCAACATCAACATATCAATTTGATGATTATAATAAATACGCTATGACCATTATAAACGGTAAAAGCAGGCTAAAGAGACGGGAAAAAGTTTTTCCAAAGGATTGTGAAAGAGCGTTTAAACTTGGGAAAAAATTTTGCAGTTGATTGCGGGAGAGTTTAATGTGTAATACCGAAAAAGCCGAGAAAACCATGAAAGCCATAGAAGAAAAAGGTATAGAAAGATTTAAAGAAAAATATCACTGCAAAATTACAGTATTAAAATGCGATTTTAACAGCGAGTTATATAATCAATACCCTTATGGAAATGCTTCTCCATGCGGACGATTAAAAGTTGGGCAGGAATTTATTTCTACATGCAGGTGGGATCCGCCGGAAGGACTCTGCGTTTGGGCATGGAGAGATATAAACCCGGTAATCCAAAGCTACCATGAAGGAAGAGAACACCCAAGCATTCAATGCTGCACCGATGGGCTAAGGTCTGTTACTTTTAAGGTAGAAAGAATTGATGTGAGCGAGTGAGCTGTTACATCATTTTTAGTTTCATTTCGTTCATGAAACCAGTACTATCAACTATTTTATTCTCTTCTATTTTTATACTACTACAAATTTAAAGTACATTAAGCGATTTTATCTGTTTTACACTAAAGATGATGAAATTCGTCACCAACTTGGTGATGAATTAACAGGAATCTCTAAGAAGCTGCCGCAAATTGTCGGCAATAATAAAACTCTAATTCGTCAACAGCTTGTTGACGAATTAGAAAACCACCCTATTTTTCAAATTCCATGGGGTCATCACATTCAAATCTTCACTAAATCCAAATCCATAAAAGAAGCCATGTTTTATGTCCAAAAAACAATTAAATAACCTTTTGGCTTATAACTTCTACACCCCTGACAAATACTGTCATAGATTTTTTTATAAATTTATAAAAATTTTTTCAAAAAGACTTGACAAAAAATTATTTTTTCTGGTACAGTGTAATCAAGATGCGTAACTGCAACAAAAATTAGACGAAAGTCACCAAACTTATAATTTGGCTTCTTTTTCAGCAGGTTTAAGAATTTAAATAAAAACCGCACCCCGCATCTTGTTTTTTTTAAGGAGAGTGCTGGAAACTTCCGAACCGATGGTTCGAGGCTATCGGGCTCGTTGCAAGGATACAGATTTTGAAGATGTCACTATCGACACCCAGTTTTATTTTCCCACAAGGCAATTCAATGGCAAGTGAATGTGCAATAGCATATAACCGCCATGATTGGGGGATCGTCTGTATTCAATAGAAGTATTATTGAGTAATTTTAGGCGATAAACCCTGCGGTTTGTCGCCTTTTTTTTGGTTATTTATTATCCATGACATTCTTTGTCAAGGTTAATCAAATATATTTTTATCATGTTTCAAGGAGGAAATTATGATTAAATTAATTGCAGGCGAGCTTAAGGCTCAGGAAAAAGAACAGCTTACTCAAACCGAAAACGCCGCGTGGATGTTTAAAACCAGCGGGCAGAATCTTCTTGATATGAATTTTCGTGTAGCAAGTTACAGGGGAATGAACGAAGATGAAATAATCGGTGACTGGATAAAAGCTTTTGCCGAAAATCCAGAGCTTGCTGTAAAATGGCTATTTTTTGCAAGAGATGTTCGCGGTGGATTGGGTGAACGCCGCCTTTTCAGAATTATTATGGAACATTTGAGCAAAACAGAAAAAAGATTTTTAAAACTCTTAAAATATGTTCCGGAATACGGCAGATGGGATGACTTACTAACGGCATACGATTCCAATAAAACTGTTGTTGTATCTTTAATAAAAGAACAGCTCGAAATCGATAAAGTCAACATGAAAAACGGTAAATCAGTCTCTATAATGGCTAAATGGCTGCCGTCTGTTAATACTAGTTGCAAAGAGGTTAAAAAACTTGGACGTTCTCTTGCTAAAGAACTTGGTTTAACTGAGCGAGATTACAGGAAAACTCTGGCCGATTTACGAAAGTATCTTGATGTAACCGAAGTAAAAGCTGCTTCTAATAGATGGGGTGAAATTGATTATCCAAAAGTTTCTTCACAGGCGAATATCAAGTATAAAACTGCGTTTTATCGTCATGATCATGATCGTCGAGCAGCTTATCTTGAGAAAGTCGAAAAAGGTGAGACAAAAATAAATGCAGGTACTCTTTTTCCGCATGATATCGTTCATCAGTATAATACTGATAAGCCGGTCATTGATTCTGCCATCGAAGCTTTGTGGAACAATCTTCCAGATTACGGTATAGAAAATACTCTTGTTGTTGCAGACGGAAGCGGTAGTATGTACAGTATTTTACCGGGAACCGGAGCTATAGCTGTGGAAGTTGCAAATGCTATTGCTATTTACTGCTCAGAAAGAAATAGTGCAGAGTTTAAGAACAAATACATCACTTTCTCAGAGAATCCGCAGTATGTAGATTTTACCAATTGCACTTCTTTGTTATCTAAGCTCCAGTTAGCATATAAATACAATGAGGTTGCTAATACAGATATTTACAAGGTGTTTAAGCTTATTCTAGATACTGCAGTAAAAAACAAAATGAAGCAAAAAGACTTTGTAAAAAATATACTTGTAATTTCTGATATGGAATTTGATCAGGGTGCATCGAACGCAAACGAAAGCCTTTTTACTAAAATTGCAAAAGAGTATAAAAAGGCAGGATACAAACTGCCAAGATTGATTTTTTGGAATGTAAACTCAAGAACGATGGCAGTACCGATCAATACAAACAAACTGGGAGTATGTCTTGTTTCTGGATTTAGCGTACATATTGTGAAAATGGTCGTAAGCGGAAAACTCGATCCGTTTGAAGCATTAAAGGAAGTACTTATGTCAGAACGTTACAAAAATATTACTTTGAAGGAGGTTAGCTAGCAGAAAAATTAATAGGGTGGATAGCTCAGCTGGTAGAGCGTTTGGCTTTCCCGAAAGGGGGAATCGTGTATGGGTGAAACCTTATGATTCTTACAGCAAATAAATCAGGACCAGGATGTCGAAGGTTCGAATCCTTCTCCACCCGTTAAAGATGCACAAGCCGCGTAAGCGGCGTGTATAATCAACTTCCTTACGCTCGACGACCGTAGGGAGTCATGCGTAACTGCAATAAATTTAGGTCTGCAAAACCACAAGCTTGCTTAAGCAAGCAGCTTGCCCTTGGCAAGAACGCATCTTGTTTTTTAAACAGGGAGAATGGGTATTCTTGCTAAAAATCCATTGGATTTTTAGCTATCAGTCTCATAAGCCTAACGCAGTGCTCGACTCCAACCCCTGTTAAAATAAACTGGTATTTATTGTTTTACCGTTTTCCTTAGCTGTACGTATGGCTTTATCTATCATAAGAAGCCGATTCATTTTTACCTTGTATTCTCTTGCCATTTTATACTCCTTATAATCCACTACATCATTTTTAATTCCATTTGATTCATAAAACCCGTACTGTCTACGATTTTATTCTCTTCTATTTTTATACTCTCATAACTTTTATGAAGCTTTTTTAATAATTTAATTTTTTCTTTAGAATCCTCTGCGTACGACGATTTTGGATATTCGCTAACAACCAAATTAAAATAATGCTCGGATAAATTAAACGACAAATATATGTTATTTAATACAGAGACAAGCTCATCATAAGGTTTTGTTTCGAATGTTGTGTCATGGTTTCTTTTGTAAAATGAATTTGGATGTATGTTTTTATAGTACTTTATGCCTTCTTTATAGTACGTATAATCCTGTTCTTTTGTATTGGCATGAATGTTTTCTTTGGTTTTAAGCTCATTTAATTTATTGACAAGTTTTTTTGTTATCTCGTTATAAACGGATTCGCAATAGCTGTCATTATGCAGATCCGGATGATATTTTTTGATGAGGCCTTTTAATTGTTTTATGTAGTCTGTTTTATTCATACACTAGATTAATAAGACATTATACCATATAATTTAATAAGAAGGAATGGTGAAATTATGAACAAAAAAACAGTAAAATACTTATTATATTCATTGGTAGTTGCATTTTTATGTATATCATGCAATACAAGCCAATATAAAGAAATGCAGGTTTCCCTGCCTGACATTACTGCAAAAACAAACGGAACATACCGCGGCGAAGTAAACTTTAAAGGTACGCCGATTAATGTGATTGTAGATGTAGTCTTGAATGAGCACCTTATCACCGCAATAGACATTATTAAACACACATGCTCTCCAATCGGAAAAAGAGCCGAAGTAATTATTGACAGAATCATAGAAACTCAAAGCTTTGATGTTGACGTAGTAAGCGGCGCTACCGTAAGCAGCAAGGCTATCTTGAAAGCAGTGGAAGAAGCGTTAAGGTAGTATTACAAAAGGAAAATCAATCGTTATGAATCATGAAAGAACATACCCGCTATTTTCAGCTTGCGGATTAAACTGCGGTTTATGCCCTCGTTATTATACCGATGGCGATTCCAAATGTCCCGGCTGCGGCGGTGAAGATTTTTCACAAAAACATTGTTCATGTTCGATTTTACCTTGCATTCAGTATAAAGGAGTAGAATTTTGTTATCTTTGCGATGATTTCCCATGTAAAAAATACGATAAATGGGATAAAGATTCTTTTATTACACACAAAAATATGATGAAAGATTTTGAAAAAGCAAAAACCCTTGGTATTAGCGTTTACAAAAAAGAGCTCAATGAAAAAGTAAAAATACTGGAAGATTTATTAACAAACTATAATGACGGCAGACACAAAAGCTTTTTCTGCTTAGCCGTTAATTTATTGGAATTGAACGATGTAAAATATGTGTTAGAGCAAATAAAAAATGAAACAAAATCAAACGATTTAACTGAAAAAGAAATGTCATCGATTACGATTAAATTATTTGAAACAATTGCAAAAGAAAGAAATATAGTATTAAAATTGAGGAAATGATTATGGAAAACAAAATCTTAACAGACCCAAAAGTAAAACCAAACAGCAAAGTTTTAGAAAAAGCATTAGGCAAACATTATCAAAGATTCACGGAGTTCGAAGAAAAAATAAACACGTTAGGTTTCACTCTTGAATGGAATTATTACAACGACGAAAAAAGCTGGCTTTGCAAAGTGTTATTCAAAAAGAAAAATTATAGCTGGTTATCGGTCTGGAATATCGGATTTAAATTGACATTTTACTTTACTGGGGAAACAATTAAAGGTGTACATGAGCTGGATATTGATGACAAGATTATGGAAATAGCCAGCGGCATAAAGCCTGTCGGGAAGTTTTTACCAGTTATATTTTTGGTTAGCAGTAAAAAGCGAATTAATGATGGTATTAAGATTTTATTGTATAAACAGGGGTTGAAGTAGATGACCGTTTTGTTGAGATCAGGAAAATGGTAAAAAATCCATTATGATTGCTATCAGCTCAATTGTCGTGACAGTGGAACGACAATCTTTTTTTCGGAAACAGAATTGGCGATCAGTGATCGCCAAATTGGCTTTTGACTTGGTTAATTTATCAGATTCAGCGATCATTGATCGCAGAATTGTAATTCTGGGAAAAAACAGAAATATGTAACCAACTTAATTTTGCCGCCAGCGTCGGCAAAATCTTTTTCCCGTATTTTTCGACCAATTTTCTCGACAATGTCGAGAAAATCTGTTTACCGTATGCAGCTCGCTTATTCTCCAAATATAGAAGAGAAAGTTATTCCAAAACAGGCTGCCATGTTACGCCAAATTTATCTGTAACCCATGCAACTTTTCTAAATTGCAGAAACGGTTCTTCCTTCATCATTACAACACCGTCTTTTGCCAAGCCATCAAAGATACTATCAAACTCTGATTCATCTTTGCAATTTAAATCAACAACCCCTCCCTAAAGGGACGGGGTATGTTGTTCTGTATGGTATTGATTTTATGCGGGATTTAATACCAATATATATAAAACGTTACTTATAAAAAAACGCACTGAAGCTACTTCGCGTAACGAGTTCTTGGTATTAAACCCGCCTGCGAATAAAATGATGTTACCCAGCTAAAAGTCGGACAATCATATTCGGCATTCATATCCATAAACATAATTGTCTGTCCCATAAATGACAATTTGCCATTCATCACTTTTCCAATATCGCCGCGATCTCCATCTCCAAAATAGACGATTGATTCGATCTTTGCATTAGGCAAAGTTGCTGCGTAAAATCTCATGGCTTCTTCGGCATTTCCGTGGAATGTTAGAAATGACATGAAGTTATTGGTTTGGTTCATAAGTGGCCTCCTGTTCTGAACATTCTCGCTGTATATTATATAACATTGTAGCGTAAATGTTCAAACACTTTTATAAATTTCTATGATTAATAAACTCACATAGAAGGGTTTTAAATCTATTTCTTATTCCGACAAAACATGCTATAATACTGTTACCTTTATTGCACATAGGACAAAGCATGAATAAGCGGGATCTGTCAGAAGCAGACATAAAAGAGAAATTTATAACTCCTGCTATTAAGAAAGCAGGCTGGGATGAATTTACTCAAATTGGACGGGAAATCTTTTTTACAGATGGTCGTATTTATGTTAAAGGAAAGGTAACAGCAAGGGGTAAGCGTAAATTTGCTGATTATATCTTGTTTTACAAGCCAAATATCCCTATAGCTGTTATCGAAGCGAAAGACAATAACCATTCTGTAAAAGCAGGCATTCAACAGGCATTGGGATACTCTAATACTCTTGATATTCCCTTTGTTTTCAGCAGTAACGGAGACGCCTTTTACTTCCACGATAAAACCGTAAAAGACGGTCAGATTGAAAAAGAAATATCTCTTGATGATTTTCCAAGCCCTGATACACTTTGGATAAAATATAAAAAATATAAAGGACTTGAAGGACAAGAAACAGAAAACATTGTATCTACCGATTATTTTTTTGATGGCTCTGGTCGTTCTCCAAGATATTACCAACAAATAGCCATTAACAGAACTGTAGAAGCGGTAGCCAAAAAGCAAAACAGAATAATTTTAGTTATGGCTACAGGAACAGGAAAAACTTATACTGCTTTTCAAATCATATACAGATTGTGGAAAAGCGGTATAAAAAAACGTATTCTTTTTTTGGCAGACAGAACCGCTTTAATAGACCAAACGGCACGAGGTGATTTCAGGCATTTCAAAGATGCAATGACAATTATCAAACATAAAAACATCGATACTGCCTACAATATTTATTTGGCTCTTTATCAAGGTTTATCAGACAGCAAATCAGAAGACGCTTACAAGCAATTTAGTCCCAACTTTTTCGATTTGGTAATTGTTGATGAGTGCCACAGAGGAAGCGCAAAAGAAGACAGCAAATGGCGAGAAATTCTGGAATATTTTAGTAACGCTACACATATTGGTTTGACTGCAACCCCAAAAGAAACAAGCGATGTTTCAAATACCGAATATTTTGGCGAACCGCTTTATACATATTCGCTAAAACAAGGTATAGATGACGGCTTCCTTGCTCCCTACAAAGTGTTAAAGATAACACTTGATATTGATGCAGACGGTTGGAGACCGCCAAAGGATTTTTTAGATAAGAGCGGTAATCTTGTAGAAGATCGGATATACAACAGAACTGACTTTGATAAAAATATAGTTATTGATGAACGCCGGGAATTAGTAGCACAAAAAATTACTGAATTTCTAAAAGGCAATGATCGTTACGCTAAAACTATTGTTTTTTGCATTGATATTGAACACGCCGAAGGTATGCGAACCTGTCTTGCTAATGCAAATGCTGATTTGGTTGCCTATAATAGTAAATATATTATGCAAATTACCGGTGATAACGAAGAAGGGAAAAAAGAACTGGACAATTTTATAAGCCCAAGAGAACGCTACCCTGTAATAGCGACAACTTCTAAATTGATGACCACAGGTGTTGATGCTCAAACTTGTAAGTTAATAGTGCTTGATAGCAACATTGGCTCAATGACTGAATTTAAACAAATCATCGGCAGAGGTACAAGAATTAACGAAGAATATGACAAGACATATTTTACGATAATGGATTTTCGTAATGTTACCAATCTTTTTGCTGACCCCAGTTTTGACGGCGAGCCTGTAATAATTAAAGAAGTAAAAGAAGACGATGATATTTCTACTACCGACGAAGAAACCACAGATGACATCATTGTTGATGAATTAGACGGAGAAAAAATTGAGTTTCCATATCCTCCCACATTGCCAGGAGGAGGCGATATTGTAGCGGAACCAAATCCAAGAGAAAAAATTCGTGTCGATGGTGTTGATGTAAAGATAGTCAATGAAAGAGTTCAATATTTGGATAATGACGGTAAAATAATTACAGAAACCCTAATCGATTATACAAAGAAAAATGTACTTTCAAATTATGCGAGTCTCGATAGTTTTCTAAAATCATGGAATAATGCAGAAAAGAAAAAAGCAATCGTAGATGAGTTAGAACAGCAAGGAATCTTTTTTGATGCTCTGAAAGAAGAAATCGGAAAAGATTTTGACCCATTTGATATGATTTGCCATGTGGCTTTTGATGCGAAACCGCTTACCAGAAAAGAAAGGGCAAACAATGTTAAAAAACGTAATTATTTTTCCAAATACGGTGAACAGGCTCAAGCGGTCATTCAAAGTCTTTTGGATAAGTATGCCGATAGCGATATTTTCTCTATTGAAAGCATGGAAGTATTAAAACAATTTCCTGTAAATAAACATGGAGCGCCTTTGGAAATTATTAAATTTTTCGGCGGAAAAGATAATTATCTTGAAGCTATAAAAGAACTTAAAATCGAACTTTATAAGGCGGCGTAAAAAAATGGCTAATGTAAGCGCTGTAATTAGCAGTATAAGAAATATCATGAGGCAAGATCGCGGCATTTCCGGTGATGCGCAACGGCTGGAACAGTTAGGATGGATGATGTTTCTAAAAATAATAGATGACAAAGATCAGGAATTGGAAGTTATTAAAGATAAATATGTTTCTGTAATTCCTAAAAAATATCAGTGGAGAAATTGGGCGGCAAATCCAGAGGGCATTACAGGAGATGAATTATTGCAATTTATTGACAGCAACGAAGCAAAAAACAAAGGGTTGTTTGCAACACTCCGTAACATTAACAGTACCGATAATCCTAAAAGAGCAATGATAGTTAAAGAAGTATTTGACGGCTCTAATAACTATATGAAAAGCGGTTATGAGATGCGTAAAGTTATAAACAAACTTAACGAAATTGATTTTACAAAATCAGAAGACAAACATATTTTTGGCACAATATACGAAAGTATTTTACAAGAACTAAGAGATGCCGGAAACAAAGGTGAGTATTATACTCCAAGAGCAGTAACTCAACTTATGACTCAAATGACCGACCCAAAACTAGGAAACAAAGTGCTTGACCCTGCCGCAGGAACAGGCGGATTTTTAACAGCAGCTATTGATCATGTCAGAGGGAATTATGTCAAAACCGTTAAGGATGAAACAACCTTACAGAATTCAATCACAGGCTGGGAATTAAAACCAGTTGCTTATGTTTTAGGTTTAACTAATTTAATTCTACATGAAATTGATATTCCCGATTATCATTATATTGACAGCTTAAAAAAGGAATACAACAGCATAGGCAAAAAAGACCAGGTTGATGTTATACTCGCAAATCCGCCTTTTGGAGCAAGTATAGCAGACGGAGTTGAAACAAACTTCCCGGCAACTTATCGTTGCAAAGAAAGCGCCGATCTATTTGTTATTTTAATGTTACAGTTGTTAAAACCATTCGGTAAATGCGCAATTGTTTTGCCCGATGGCTCAATTACAGGTGATGGTGTAAAAGCTCGTATTCGGGAAAAACTATTAACAGATTGTAACCTGCATACCATTGTCCGTTTACCTCAGAGTACTTTTTTTCCCGCAGCAGTAAGTACAAATTTATTATTTTTTGAAAAAGGCGAACCAACCAAAGAAATATGGTATTATGAACATCGTCTACCCGAAGGTCAAAAGTCTTATTCAAAGACAAAACCTATACAATTTGATGAATTCAAGCCGCTTATAAAATGGTGGAATAACAGAAAAAACAGTGATGTAGCATGGAAGGTTAAAGTTAAAGATTTGAATAATTGGGATTTGGATATTAAGAACCCGAATTCTATTGTAGAGGAAATCGAAACAACCACAGTAGAAGTGATTGCTGATTTAAAAAAGTCTATAGATAAATCAAAAATCATGTTAGAAGAAATTGAAGGTTTATTGGAATAATGGCAAAAAAATATTTTGATAACTACAAACTTACTATTGCTATTGAATACTTGTTTGGTTCAATAAAAGTAAATGAATGTCTGCCTATTCACGATGTTATAAATTTGGAGAGTGGAGATACCTTGCCGAAACATCAGATGAAAGAGGGTATTTATTATGTTTATGGCGGCGGCGGAAAAACAGAAAATCAACACAACAAATTCAATATAGATTTTGATACAATTGGTATTGGTCGTGTTGGTGCAAGATGTGGTTGTGTTTTTAATATAGAAAAAAGATCATGGGTTACGGATAATTTGCTTTATGTGAAAGAATTCGATAAACGTTTTTCGTTGAATTTCTTGAAGCATTTTTTAAGTTACTCTAACTTGAATAAATATGCCAATAATGCAATGCAACCTGTTATTAGTAAAACTGGAATTCAAAGTATTAAAATTCCGTTATTAGATTATGAAAAACAATTGGAAATCGGATGTTTTATTGATGAAGTAGAAAATGATAATTTTAATAACGTAACTAAGTTTCCATTGCTTAATGAAAAGTTTAATTTGTTAGATAAAATTGATGTTTTAAACGAAGAAAACCAAGTGCAATCCCAACTTCTAGCTAAGTTAAAACAATCCATTCTCCAAGAAGCCATACAAGGCAAACTAACATCAGAATGGCGGAAACAAAATCCAAATACAGAACCTGCTGCTGAACTGCTAAAACGCATTGAAGTAAAAAAAGAGAAGTTAATTAAAGAAAAAAAAATCAAAAAAGAAAAACCGTTGCTGCCTATTGCCAAAGAGGAAATTCCTTTTGAATTGCCGGAAGGGTGGGAGTGGTGTAGGTTAGGGGAGATTTGTCATAGAATACATTATGGCTTCACCGCTTCTGCAAAGCCTGAAAAACAAGAGGTCCGATTGTTAAGAATTACAGACATACAAGAAAACAAAGTTGATTGGGATACGGTTCCAGGCTGTGATTTTACACAGTCGGATATTGATAATTATCTTTTAAGCAAAGACGATATAGTAATTGCACGAACAGGCGGTACTATTGGAAAAACATTTCTAGTAAATGAAATTCCTGTAAAATCTCTCTTCGCCTCATATTTAATAAGAGCTGTTCCTTCAAATTATATTTCCCCTAAGTTTTTAAAAATATTTATGGAAAGTCCAATTTATTGGCAACAATTGTACGATGCTGCTTGGGGAGCAGGACAACCTAACGTAAATGCTACTTCACTTTCAAATCTTATTGTTCCTTTTCCATCACATTCCGAACAACAAGCCATTGTAGAAAAAGTAGAAGTTTTATTAGAAAAATGCAGCCAATTACAAGCAGAAATTGAAAACCAGAACAAGTACAGTAAAGATTTACTAAAAGCGTTGTTCAATGAGACGTTTGGAGGGAAGGAAACATATGAATAGAGTTATTCTCATAGGCAACGGTTTTGACTTAGCACATGATATGAAAACCAGTTATCAACATTTTATAACAAGTTTTTGGCAAAAAAAGAAAGAAAATATTTTATCATCAACAGATTGGAATAATATGCATGTTTTTACTTACGAAGACGAATATTTTGAAATAAAATCTAGAGAACCTCGCTCTTCTCTTTTAAGAAAATTATCAAATTATAGTAAATTTAATTGGTATGATTGCCTACCTTCGCCTTACATAAAATCTGTACCTGATAATAGCATTTACACAGAATTAGTATTCAAAAATAATTTTCTTAAAAGAATATCAAATAAACAGGCCTTAAAAGATTGGGTTGATATTGAGATAGAATATTATTCAGCTCTATTGGAATGTATTGATAACGATGAAGCAATTTTAAAGCTAAATGAAGATTTTCGTACTATTAAAATTGCTTTACTAAAATATCTATCAGAAGAATGTGAAAAAAATCCACCTCAGAATGACTTTATTTGGAACAATATGTTTGCTTCATTAGAAGAAAAAGACTTAGTCCTTTTCCTTAATTTTAATTATACTCGAACATTAAATTCTTATACTTATGAAACTCGTGGAACACAAACAATCAATATTCATGGCGAGCTTAATAAACCAGATAATCCCATTATTTTTGGCTATGGCGATGAAATGGATGATAGTTATAGTAAATTAGAGAAAATCAACAATTCAGGTTTCCTTGAATACATTAAGTCAATTAGGTATTCACTTACAACTAACTATCAAGATATGCTTTCTTTTTTGGAATCAGATGATTTTGAAGTTTATATAATGGGATTATCCTGCGGCTTATCTGATAAAACTCTATTAAATACTATTTTTGAACATCAGAAATGCAAATCAATACGAATTTTTTATCATCAGAAAGATAGTGTTAATGACAATTACTTAGAAACATATATAAATATTTCAAGAAATTTTAATAACAAAAAATTACTACGCAGTATTGTTTTTCCCAAACCAAAATGTGTTGCATTATCATAATAAAAATAAATATTTTTAAAATGAGCATAAAATAGATATATTAGGAATATAACTCCGTGGGTCCGGGGTAGGTGTAGACGTCTATTTGGTTTAATTTGTTGGCTTTGGGTTTTTTAAGCATGGGGTGACTTCTGTAGAATTTTCATAGTATTTGCATTGCAATAGCCTGCAAAACATTCTCCTTTATAGCTGTAATTGTGTTTTCCTTCAATATAATAATTCTCTTTTTCACCATTCTTTAAAAAACAATATGTATTATCAATAATATTTTTCTCCAAGCAATCAAACAAGCAGTATTTTAAAATATAGTCATTTGTTCTTTCCCAAATAACTGGTTTGAAAGCTGTTTTTCTGTAAAAATCAGTTACTGAAGGAGTATTTAAATCCCATTTTTTATCAAGACTACGCATTAATGTAATTTTTATATTAGGTGGCAATAATATTTTACTCGCATAAACAGATATATTAGTTATTGGATTTTCACAAAGATATAAAGTTAAAGCATTAATTGTCTTGAGCAAATCTTCTTTTTCATTAAAAACCCATGCTACAGCATCTCCCTTTGCATATAATTGTAATGATGATTTCCTAGAAATGTGCATAACTTCTGGCCAAAAATCAGACCATAATTGGAATAGATTTAAAGAATACATATCTGGATTATCATTTTGCTTTAATTGGCTGTCTGTAATATCAGTAAGAAGATAATATAGATAGCCTCTTTCTTTTCCGATTTTCTCTATTAATTTTGCATTTACTTCATAACTTTTATCATCTATGCTTTCTTTCATTAAATGTACAAGTGAAGCATCTGTATTTATTATTGCCATTGGTTCTACAAAAATATTTATTTCAGTATCACAATTATCACATGTAATTATTTGTTTACTAGAAAAGTAAATGTTTTCGTGGCATTCGGGACATAATAGTTTAGATGAAAGCAAATTTGATTTAATTAAAGAATTAATAATATTTAATGCTATTTCATTAGTTACTCCAATATTACTGGAAATTTCTTCTGTTGAAATTGTTGTATTTGGAGACAGTTCTGTTATAAATTTATATAATTTTTGCATAATCTCAGTTTGAAACTGAGCACTATGAAAAAATTCTATCCAGTTCAGAGGCAATGTATTCATATGACCCGTTTCCTTTCTCTAAAAAAATACGCAAAGAGCCAGTAGTAATATTACATAATATCCTTGCAACATGGATAAATGAATCAACTACAACAAAAAGAAAAAAACCTTCGGCTTCAGTCTCTATCCCAGGAACATCTTTAATAGTTAATAATAATGTTGAATTCTTATGCGCATCAAAATTTGAATATGTGTTAAAAAAGTTTTTAAAAGTTTTATTAGTTTGATAATATTCCTCAACAGTTGGAAAAATATTATTTGTAGTTAATCTTGGAAATTTCGTAATATTAGCTGCTGTTAAATCTCCAGCATTAAAACTAGTATCAAATCGATTAGGGAATAATAATAACTTGTCTGTTTCCTTAACTTTAATCTGTTTTACCGAATTGATATTAACTCTTCGTTTTTCAGAGATGTTTTTTGTAGTTGTGTTGGAAATACCCAATGAGTTAAAGATTCTATCAAAAAGAGGGCTTAGTCTATCTTCTGGTCGAACATTACTTTTTTCTGCATCATCAGGATCTGTTAACTTTGGCTGGTCTGTTGAAATCGATATTTTTTTATTTAAAGTATCAATGGTGAGAATATTAATAATCCTATTAAATATATTGTATTCAAACCGTATTTTTTCCAATTCATACATATCAGGAATGGTATCTGCCAATACTGAAAAGAGTGAATTCTGGATATCTTCAGGGAGTTTATCAAAGTTAAAGGCCTTTGAAGCATGTTTTGTAGCCTTCACCGCATACCACATTTCAAATTGATTACCTTTCTTGCAGGAAAATACAAGTTTTGGTTTATCCCAAGTACCCATATTTAATGCGTCATATGGTAATTCTTCCTGTTTACTTAAAACATTATTAATCTCATTAACAAGATTGGAAGGAATTTGGAACAATTGACAAGTTTTGCCTTTTTCCTGTTCAATTGTTTTATTATAGTTGTAAAAAACATCTAATTCTGGATCGCATTTATCGATCCATTGAAAAATTCTATTCCTCAATTCTTCTGAAGTTGCTGTAATCAATACTTCGTTGAATTTATTTTGAAGCTCTCGCAAGTAATTTTTTACATTATTTACTCCCCAATATGATGGACTTTCTTTATAGGTTAAAGCATTAATAACCAGCGTTTTTTCTTTTTTATTCATTTGATTTCCTCCCAAATTTTTAAACATACTTTCACAAGTCCCTACACCCTATGATAACACGCCACAACCCGCCCTTCAACATTAAAATCTTCAAGCTCGTGCCTAGAATAATGGCGAGGTTCGTAGGCTTTATTTGCGCTAATCAATATAATGGTATCATTCGATAAATCAAAATTCACCCGTTTAACCAAAACAGAATTTCCGATTGACACTACATAAATGCCATTTCCTTCCTGCTGTTTGGTGTTGAAAATGACAATATCTCCATCATCTATGTTTTCTTCAATCATACTATCCCCTGACACATATACGGCTTTTAAGTTTTCGGGGCGATTTGGGCGTATGAGAGAATAGGGTACATTAAGATAATTCATTTCAGGATAGTCCTCTGCCTCCCGTCCGCTTCCGGCAACAGTGCCTCCTGCGGAGGCTTGCTGATTAAAAAGTTCAATTTCTACGATGTCTTGTTCGAGGCCAGATAACCCCTTGCCGTGGATTAGCCAATTTAAATTGATGTTGTATATAGACGCAAGCCGATCAAGAACCTCACGAGGTGGTTTTTGAGTTCCTCTTTCAAGATGGTAATTATGAGAACGAGAGATACCTAAACTTTCTGCAAAAGCGGTTTTGGATAAACCTGACTTTTCGAGGATAAATTTGTATCTTTCCGATTCATTTTTCAACTTGACAATCCTTGATTTATTTGTATATAATATATATACACAATGCTATTTTACAGCAACATTGTTGTTTTGTAAAGTAGCATAAATATTATATTTAGGGAGATTTATTATGGCACCAAAAACAGTAAAAGTAAAAGAGCATCCACGGTCATCACCTTCTACGCCGGCTTTTCAAGGATCTGGAAAAAAACCCGGACCCAAGCCTGTATCGGTTGAATCACATAGACGATCGTCACCGAAAAACTAATCGTAAAGGAGAAAAAAATGTACCACACACCAGTATCATCTTCAAATGTAAAATCGACAGGCTATGAAAATGGCGTACTAGAAGTCCTTTTTAAAAATGGACTTATGTACCGTTGGAATGTTCCTGAGTCAACTTATAGAGAATTTATGACAGCGCCATCAAAAGGCTCATTTGTTCATTCTCGATTAAAGGGTAGGTTTGGGGAGCGACAAGTCTGATTCCATATAAGAAAAAAAATAATAGAAAACAATGTATAAATAATAATTTCTTGACATACCCTATTAAATAGGGTATGTTAAAGGTGGGTATATGATTCGTGAATTTGTGATGATGCCTGAGTTCGATCGCCAATGGGAAAAGCTCGGTTTAGGCGATGAGGAACTTCGTCAATTACAAGAAACCTTACTGAAAAACCCAAAAGCAGGGAAGGTTATTAGAGGCACTAAAGGGTTGCGAAAAACACGCATAGCCTTTGAAGGTCAAGGAAAGAGCGGAAGCGGCAGGGTTGCTTATGTGGACTTTACTGTTCATAAAACAATTTATCTCATAACCGCTTATCCTAAAAGTGAGAAGGATAATTTATCCCAAACAGAACGGAACGCAATCGCAAAGATGATTGTCCGTTTAGAACAAGGATTAAAACAACAGGAGAATTCAAAATGAGTGTTTATAAAAGTATAATGCAAGGCTTGAACGAAGCTGTTGATTATCAGCAAGGAAAAATTAAAGCCAGAAAAACCAAATTAACAATAAAACCTATTGATTCGTTCAACACCGATGATATAAAACAAATACGTCAAAGAACTGGGCTTAGCCAGGTTATCTTTGCAGGTTCACTGGGTGTGTCTCCAAAAACAGTTGAAGCGTGGGAAAATGGCAGAAACAAACCAGACGGAGCATCCAGCCGTCTACTTGAAATTGTCCGTGACGATCCTGCGTTTATAAAACGATTTCAAGTTGAAGCTGGATAAATAAACCCCAATTGTTGCGACAGTGTCGCCACAATTGACCTATCAAGATTCGCCACACAGCGTGTGACAAATTGACATCTCCAGATTCCCTAGACAGCATCTAGAGAAATCCCCTCTACCCACCAATCCACCCACACCAAACATCAGGCTGATACCCAACTGTCGCTTTTTTTCCATCTCTTACAATCGGAGTTATAAACATTCCTGGGTTAGCTAAAAGGCGTTCTTCAATATCATCCTGACTTGATAAATGATTAATATATTGGCGTTCATATTCCTTAGATTTTTTATTGATTAAGTTATCCATACTGCCAATAGCATTTTTTATACTTTGATATTCACCCTTACTGATACCATATTTATCAATGTCTATAAATTGGAATTTTATATTTCGCTCTTTAAAATAACGTTCGGCTTTTTTTGTTTCGGAGCATTTTTGTTTTCCAAATATTTGAATATTCATTGTCTTTATCCTTATCATACATATGATTATCTTCTTTTAATACCCCAATTCCCTAGACACCATCCAGAGAATTCCCTCACCTTTCACCACCCAAACTTCTCCATATCCACCACTCCATCCGCATAAACTTCTACACCTTCACTGCGTAAAAGTGTTAGCTGCAATTCTCTGCCGTTGCCGTCAAGGGCGATGGTGCCGTTGGAGCGGATAACTCTGTGCCACGGGAGATTATACTTTTCTGACATGGAATGCAAAGTCCTGACTGTTTGCCGCGCGCCGTTAGGGATTCCTGCTTTTAACGCAATGTCACGGTAGCTGGAAACCCTGCCGGTAGGTATGGCGAGAATTTGTTCTATTAGTTTGCGAGTGTTTTCGGTCATAAAAATGGAACCATTTTGCTATTCCCCGGACTTTACAACCCAATAACCTGTTTTTTTTGAACCAATACGCTCCAAAAACCCTGCTTCTTTTAGTGCGCTAATTGCATATTCTACATTACGCCTTGTATACCCCAATGTATCTGCCATTTCCTGGGTTCTAATTAATGGATTTTTATGAATAAGTTCTATTATTTTCTGTTCAGTTTCATTTAATCCGAAATTTAATCCGAAATTTAATCCGAAATTTACACCACCAGTATTTTCTGACATTTGGTTATTATTTCTGATATGAAAACAGATATTAAATAAACTCGGCGTAATATCAAATTCAGGTTCGGGTAGGTTATCGGTTATACAACCATTTCTCATTTTTTCTATTCCACGTCCCCATGCTTCAATTTGCCCTGAGCGGAAAAATGCGTTTGCTATAAGAGGATTTTGCGGTCTTGAGCCTGAACCTTTAAGTATTTTTTCTGGTGTGGTATTTGGCGGAAGCTGCATATCATTGTAAATGATAACCTTATCATCATAAATTTTTATATGAATTGGATTTCCTGTATTATAATCTTTGTGTATAACCGCATTTAGTACAGCTTCGCGTAAAACCTCGCGCGGCATGGGAAATTTGTCTATTCGCTGGATTCCTTCATATCGGATCAGCCCCTTAAAATACTTTGTATAGATAGTGTCTATTATACGATCAGCAATACTAATAAGCGGACCATTGATTTCATCCTGATAAAGGATATCAGCATCATTTTTAAAATAACCTATTTTGACATAAGAACCTAAACACCAACTTTCAGGATCTTGATGAAAAAGAAGAAGGGCTGCTTTTAATAAATAATTACCGTCTGTTAGTTTTAATGCCTGAAGCAATTTTATATCACTGCCTGCAACATCATCGGGTGTCAAACGCTCACTTGAAACCGCTTTTTGCCTAAAAATATTAAAAGCATCATGATGAAAATCTTTTTGCTTAGCACGCGGAACAGGAGCGGAATCCCAAGTTCTTCCGTACCTACGAAGTATCATTTCATCAAGTGCAAAACCAGATACTTCCTGCGTCGTACTGCCCGACCTAAGA
>Ga0123356_10001828_pt1 | contig 23100 bp, 20 predicted proteins | sample TergutEmb28metaG_2_FD_92546 | JGI IMG/M metagenome (GOLD analysis project Ga0123356, IMG submission 92546) | Embiratermes neotenicus P3 segment gut microbial communities from Petit-Saut dam, French Guiana - Emb289 P3 | ecosystem: Host-associated > Arthropoda: Insects > Digestive system > Gut ...
CTTCCATCGTGCCAAAACGGTCATAATGCGCGCGTTTGTTCCCGTCGCTTAAAACGTCGTAGGCTTGGTTGAGCTCTTTGAATCGCTCCTCGGCGTCAGGCGCCTTGTTGACATCTGGATGCAACTCACGAGCCCTCTTGTAGAAGGCTTTTTTTATCTCTACATCGTTCGCATCTTTTGATACGCCGAGCAGGTCGTAATAGTTAATTGCCAAGAGTGCCCTTTCCGTTCGCCTTACCTGTGGTTTTTCTTTCCGTTATAAGCTGCCAGACAGTAATCTGCTCCACGTCATATACCATCGATTACCTTCAGCAATTGTTGATAACAGCGCTTAATGCGCCAATAGCCTTGCGGTAATCCATCCTTGTCGGACCGAACAATGCAATCACGCCAGTGTATTCGCCAAGTACCACGCGTGACGCCACCATCGAAAACGAGAACAGTTGCGAATCCTCATGCTCGGTTCCAATGCGTATATGGAGGCCATGCGTGTTCTTATCATCCTTAAGGATCGAGATCAGATCGCCTTGGCTTTCGAGCAGTTGGATTAATGGAAGAGCCGCAGCTGTTGTTCTGAATTCAGGCTGCATCATAAGCATAGGCAAACCGCGATGATAGATCGTTGAGCTTATCTTTGGGATCCATGCTACAGCAAGGCAACTCACATAATCTGATAAGAAACCAAGAATGTCTGTGATGGATCGCGTATCATCGAGGATATCCTTTTTATTTGGTAAATGGGAGCTTCTTGAAGTTGGCTGAAGGAATTCCTGCGTGCGATGTGTTGCGCCTGATAGGCTTTTGATCTGTGGCTGAGCTTGTGTATTGGAAAAGAGCTGCGTCGTCCCAGGATACAGGAGCAAGCTGTTCACAAAACTGCGATACCCAATATTCGTAGGGATGCGGCCCGCCGATGTGTGAGGCGATATGACGTACCCACGATCCTCAAGCCACATGAGCTCGCTGCGGACAGTTGCAGAGGAGACGTCGACAAAATACCGGTTAACCAGCTGTTTTGATCCAACAGGATGAGCTGATTCGATATACTCGTTGACAAGCGCCTGTAATACGTTTTGTCTGCGCGGTGAGAACGTAGCGACTCCTTTATTCAACATCAAAACGGCATACCTAACGTCATAGTGCCAAAAATGGCAACAAATAATGGTATCAGTGTTATGCAGGTAATACCTGCATTTTTTACTCTCCTGACACTATCGTCACTGAATCGTCACAGTGCTCTTCCAACGCCCATATACGTCCGAATATTTCGTTTCCGAGTAGCCAGCCTTTGTTGGTCGGCATATAGTGCGTCGCTGTTTTATCGACAAGTTCAAGTTCAGCAAGCTCGCATAGGGTTCTTTGCAGGTGATACGACAGTTTGGGATAGTTCAAGGCAAGTGTTTCCAGGTGTGCGTGCGGTATTCCTTGGACAAGACGCATGCCAAGCATGATGTCTTCCAACGCTGCCTGCTGCGGTGAGAGCCTCTCGATCACCTTTCCTTCCAGGAGACGTTCACGCGCGAGCGTTGATGAATGAATCCTCATGCCTGCCGCGTGATGCCCCAACCCAAGATACGGAAGGCCGGTCCAGTACGCGATGTTATGGCGACAGTTATAATCAGGAGCGCTACAAGGGCAATTCTCTTTCTTGTCCTCTTGCATATCCTCCTGAATCCGGGCATATGAGGCTACCTCATATCGGACAACCCCCGCTTGCGCAAGCCTATCCTGTGCAAACAGCATCATCTCAGCCTGTAGATCCTCGTCTGGTTGTGCAAGCAGTCCTGACTTGATGGCTTGAGCAAGCGGGGTTGTATCCTCGATTGTGAGAGGATAGATGCTGATATGCGTGATATCGTGCGACAAAGCCGCATCAAGTGTTTTTGCCCATGAAACCATGTCCTGACCAGGGATCCCGCATATGAGGTCTATCGATACGTTGCTGCATCGCTCCAGAACAGTATCTATCGCCTCGTGAGCCTTTTGAGAGTCATGGACACGTCCCATAGTCACAAGCTCAGAATCGATAAAACTCTGTACTCCTAGCGAGAAACGGTTGACGCCAAGTGCGAATACATCTCGAACAAGCGAAGACGTAAGCGATTCAGGATTGCACTCAAGCGTGAATTCTATCCCAGAGTGCAGGTTCATCGAAACAGATAATGTGTATATGAGGTTAACAAGCCGCCGCGCGCCGATATGGCTGGGCGTACCGCCTCCGAGGTAGATCGACTTGATCTGACCGAGCAACCCCCCGCGCGCGGCGGCTCGAATCTCAAGAACCAGGGATTCGATATAAGCATCGATAAGCGGAGAGTCCGTATCTATCGCCTCAGTAGGAAAATCGCAATAGTGGCAACGGGCCTTGCAAAACGGTATATGGATATAGAGCGCCTGATAGGGCTCAAAAGTTTCAGGGTTTTTGAATTCAGACGCTACGCCCACTGGAGTACCTCATCAAGCAGGAACCGGTAGTCGTCCAATGTCGTGCAGGTATTCAAAGAGCGCCTGAGCGATGCTGCATGTGGCGTGCCTTTGAAATACCAGGCGATATGACGACGCATGCTCACAAGCTTGTCTGGATCCAGATCGTTCAGGCGCTCAGCATGTTCAAGAGATACCGCAACGCGATCCTTAATACTGGGATAAGCACACCCAGAAGCGTATTGAGAAAAGATCCAAGGATTACCCTGTGCACCACGGGCAACCAAAACGCCTGCCGCCCCTCGAGAAAAGTAATCCTCGATGTCCGAACAGGAGAAAACATCCCCGCTTGCAATAACCGGGATACTCACCGCGGCAGAGACCCTGTTAATGACTTCGCGGTCAGAGGTGCCATGATAGAACTGTAAAGCGGTCCGACCATGGATGGTCATTGCGGCAACACCAGCGCTTTGCGCCATGAGGGCGAATTCAACAGCTGTGTCTTCCTCAAGCCCATACCCCTTACGGAACTTGACCGTTACCGGGATATCGACAGCTTTTACCGCAGATTCAAGTATCTTAAACGCGAGCTCTGGCGTCCTCATCAGAGCAGCGCCGTCACCTTTACGTGCAACTTTTCGAGCCGGGCAAGCCATGTTTACATCTATTAATGCCAGGACATCGCCAAATCGCTCCATAAGCCTGGTTGATATACGAGCAATGGTATCAGGATCATTCCCAAAGAGTTGGACAGCAAAGGGAGCCTCATCTTCAAAGAACTCAAGCATCCTGTCTGTCTTAGGGTTTGCATACATTAGGCCCTTTGAGCTTATCATCTCGGTATAGGTCAAGGAAGCGCCCAGGCGCTTGCAGATCGAACGGAATGACGGGTCATTGACTCCTGCCATCGGCGCAAGCATAACAGGCCTACTGGCAAAGAAACGCGAGCAGTCGAATGTATTATTCATCAACCTTGAGAATAGCCATGAAAGCCTCCTGGGGAACCTCAACGCTCCCGATGCTTTTCATACGTTTCTTGCCGGCTTTCTGTTTTTCGAGCAGTTTGCGCTTGCGGGTTATGTCACCGCCATAGCATTTTGCAATGACGTCTTTGCGAAGTGCCTTTACGTTGGTGCGCGCAAGCACACGGCTGCCGATGGCTGCCTGTATCGGCACCTCAAACATCTGACGGGGAATGATCTCCTTGAGTTTCTGGGTGAGTACGCTGCCGCGATCATAAGCCTTGTCTTTGTGGACGATGAAGCTCAATGCATCGATAGGCTTTCCAGAAAGCAGAATCTCGAGCTTTACCAGCTCGGAGGCGCGGTAGTCAAGGAATTCATAATCGAGCGAAGCGTATCCGCGCGTACGGCTCTTTAATTGGTCAAAGTAATCCATGATCAACTCGCTGAGCGGTATCGCCCATTTCATCTCGACCGTGCTTTGGGAAAGGTATTGCATATTATCAAAAACGCCTCGTCGTCCAACGCTCAGGTCCATGACCGCACCGATGTATTCAGGCGGCACGAGGATCGTAGCTTTCAGATAAGGTTCCTCTATCCGTTCGATATAATGGGGTTCGGGCATCTCCTGTGGCGAATGGATCGAAAGCATCTCGCCCTTGGTCGTATAGATGTGGTATTCAACACTCGGTGCTGTTGCGACCAGATCCAAATCGAATTCCCGTTCGAGACGCTCTTTGACGACCTCCATATGCAGCAATCCAAGAAAGCCAACACGAAAGCCAAAACCAAGCGCATGGCTCGTCTCCGGTTCATATATCAACGCCGGGTCATTGAGCGAAAGCTTGTCAAGCGCGTCTCGGAGTTCTGAATACTGATCCCCATCCAAAGGAAATACGCCGGTGTAGACCATGGGTTTTACTTCGCGATATCCCGGCAAAGGCTCAGTTGCACCGCCACGTGCAAGCGTCACCGTATCGCCCACCTTGACGTCTTTGGGGTCTTTCAGGCCTGTGACCAGATAGCCCACTTCGCCAGCGCACAGGCGTGCGACCGGTGTGTTCGTAGGACGGCGTATGCCGACCTCCTCGACATTCGTGGTGATCTTGTTTGCCATGAACAATACCGATGCGCCTGTCTGCATGACCCCGTCAACGATGCGGACAAGGGCTACCACTCCGCGATAAGCGTCGAAATAGGAGTCGAAAATAAGCGCCTTCAGAGGCGCGCCCGGATTGCCTTTTGGGGCAGGAATACGTAAAGCGATTGCCTCAAGCAGATCCTCAACTCCCTCCCCTGTTTTTGCAGAGGTAAGAATGGCGTCATCGGCAGGAAGGGCAAGGCCTTCTTCGATCTCGCCTCTTACACGTTCGACGTCTGCAGCCGGCAGGTCGATCTTGTTTATCAAGGGGATGATCTCGAGGTTTGAGTTCATGGCAATCAGGGCGTTAGCAATGGTCTGTGCCTCGACGCCCTGAGTTGCGTCAACAACCAACACCGCTCCCTCGCAGGCTGCAAGCGAGCGTGATACCTCGTAGGTAAAGTCTACGTGCCCGGGTGTATCGATAAGATTGAACTGATAGTCCTGCCCGTCCTTCGATACATAGTTCACGCAGACAGCTTGAGATTTTATCGTGATGCCACGCTCGCGTTCGATGTCCATGGAATCAAGAACCTGGTCGACCATGTCGCGTTCAGATACGGTGTTCGTAAGCTCGAGCACACGGTCTGCCAACGTCGATTTCCCATGGTCGATATGGGCGATGATGGAGAAGTTACGTATGTGGTCTTGAGTTGTCATATGAATAGTGTACCTCATACAGCAAGACCGCAGCCGGGAATGCGGCTGCGGTCTTATGCGAACAAGTTAACAGGATGCCTATTGGGCGTCCTTGGCTTCCTCAACAGGAGCCACTTCTTCTGATACTTCATCAGCAGGTTCTATCGCTGCCTCGCTTACCGTATCCTCTTCAACTGCTATCTCGATAACAGCCTCTTCAGCTACTGCTTTTTCAGGAACAGCCTCAGCCTCATCTACAGCGGCGACTTCTACAGCCTCTTCTACAGCGACGACTTCTTCGGCCGCTTCGTCAGCTACAACTTCTATGGTTGCCTCGTCAGCTGCTGCTTCGATCGCAGGCGCATCGGCGGCAATCTCTCCAGCTTCATCATCAACAGCAAGCTGCTCAACAACTGGCTCACTCTTGCGCCCCTTGCCCTCTTTTGGCTTCAGAAGCGAAGGGTCTGGCTCAGCGATCTCTATCTCGATACCAAGCGTTTCAGCAGCTGCCTTCATCGATAACGAGATACGACGACGCTCCTGGTCGATATCGATGACCTTGACATGCACCATATCGCCAACACGCGCAACCTGTGCGGGAGCAATGATATGGCGCGCTGCCATCTCAGAGATATGGACAAGACCTTCGACGGTATTGCCAAGCTCGACAAATGCACCAAAGCTCAAGAGCTTCGTTACTTTGCCTTCAAGGATAGCGCCGACTGGATAGTTCTTTATCAACTGACGCCACGGGTCTTCAGTCGTTTGTTTCAGACCAAGAGATATCCTCTCACGGTTCATGTCGACCTCGAGAACCTCGACTTCGACCTCGTCGCCAACTTTGACAACCTCAGAAGGATGGCTTACATGGTTCCAAGAAAGCTCGCTGATATGTACAAGGCCGTCAATACCGCCAAGGTCGACGAAAGCGCCAAAGTCTACGATGGATGAGACGGCGCCTTTCAGGCGCATGCCCTTAGTGAGTTTTTCCAGAATCTCTGAGCGCTCGTTCTTGCGCCCTTCCTCAAGCACGACGCGACGTGAAAGAACAACATTGTTGCGGTTGCGATCCATCTCGATTACACGTGCTTCGATCTTCTCGCCGGTAAAGCATTCGAGGTCTTTGACTCTGCGAAGGTCAACCAGGGAGGCAGGCAGGAACCCGCGCAGGCCGATGTCGAGGATAAGGCCGCCTTTAACAACCTCGATGACCTCGCCAATAACGTTTTCGCCCGTTGTGAATTTCTTTTCGATGTCGATCCACGCGCGCTCATACTCGGCGCGTTTCTTGGACAGAATCAGACGACCGTCTTTGTCCTCTTTCTGGAGAACCAAGGCTTCGATTCTTTCGCCTGGTGTTACGATTTCTGACGGATCTGCATCCCTGCGGATTGATAGTTCTCTTGAAGGGATGACCCCTTCGGACTTGAACCCAATGTCGAGTAGCACTTCATCATGTTCGATCTTGACGACAAGGCCGGTTACCAGATCTCCTTCGTCAAAGTCAGTGATGGTTTTGTCAATCATCTCATTGAATAACGCATCATCAATGTCATCCAACTCAATAACCGACGGGTTTTTGATCTCACTCAAGGGTGGCCCCTTCCAAATACGGGGCCCCGCAACTCATGCCTCATCACTTGCTGCTACAAGCACTTCATAGGGCTAAATACTATGTCCGGGGCCAACATTACCATACCGTGTGCCAAATGCACACGGAACATGTTGAGTATAGAGGTTTATGTGTTCAAGTTCAAGCGGCGTTTGCTCATTCGACATCTTGGTATACGCCGTTTAACCCTATTCATTCCTCAAAGGCATAAGCGCGGTAAGAATGTCCTCCCCTGCCTGTGTGCGGCCACGCGATTGTGATGACAGTGCATGTAAGACATCTGAAAGCACGGCTGGCAGAGGGTCAAATAACTCATGCAAGGCCCCCGTACAGGGGTGCGTAAAGCGCAGATGCCACGAGTGCAGGAACTGGCGGGTGAGTCCACATTGGGCTTTCACACGGCCTTGGGGGCCGTAGAGCTGATCGCCCACACAGGGGTGTCCGATGTATTCCATATGAACTCGGATCTGATGGGTGCGTCCGGTATGCAGCTCACACTCAACGAGGGTAAAGCCATCGTCATAGGCGCCCGCTTCAAAACGTTCCAAAACCGAAAAGGTTGTTACGCTCTCTCGCGCTTTGTTCAGTTGAGAGACGACGATGCGCGGGCGCTCGGCAGTAGCACGTGTGAGAGGCGCGTCGATCAATCCGGTATCCGGTGCGATGATGCCATGAAGCAAGGCTATGTAGCAGCGCTTGATATCTTTGCTGCGGATGTCATCCTGCAATACTTTTCCAGCAGTGTTGCGTTTGGCAATGAGCATGAGTCCAGAGGTGTCTTTATCAAGTCGATGTACGATGCCTGGACGGTCGTCGCCTTGTAGCAAGGCCAGATTCCCATAACCGCAATGCGCGATGAGGGCATTAACGAGCGTACCTGAACTATGCCCATCAGCCGGATGAACCACAAGGCCCGCCTGTTTACTGAGAACGATGATATCCTCATCCTCGTAGCGGATATCAAGAGCGATATCCTCTGCTTCCAGTGTGATTGGCTGCTTGACCTCTATGCGATAACTGAGCATGTCGCCTGCGCGAACAGGATGCTTCTTGAGCGTGACCACCACATCGTTGAGTACAACATCGCCTTCTTCGATGCGTCTGGATGCCTCAGCTCTGCTCGGCACGCCATCAAGCGCTGCCAGAAGCACATCAAGGCGCATGCCTTGCTCGTGTTCGGCAACCTTGTGCTGGTATTCAGGCATCTGTCGAGCTTACCTCAACGTTTTCATCTGCTGGTTCATCTGCGGCGTTGGTATCTTCGTCGATATATTCTTCGTCTAAATCTCCCAATAGCTCAAAGGATTCTATCGTTTCCTCTTCTTGTTCTTCTGAGTCATTGATCTTTGGCGTATGTTCAGTTTTGAAGAACCCTACAAACATATACAGGATGAAAATAATAACGCCTACCGTAATGCATGAGTCGGCGACATTGAATATCGGAAAGTCCATGAATATCGTACGGATAAAATCGACAACCTCACCGACGCGCAGGCGGTCAATCGCATTGCCGAGTGCGCCAGCTCCGATCAGAGCAAGCGGGATTATCTCAAACAGAGTATGTTTTTTGTTCAGCAGCAGATATGTGAAAATACCTATGCACACCAGAAACGCCAAGATGATGAAAAACGGCTTTGCGCCCTGAAATATCCCAAATGCCGCACCCTGGTTATAGGTGAGATAGAAGTCAAGGACATAGGGTATGAATGGCACAGAGCCTTTCCCGCTCAGATGCTCGACTGCCATGATTTTGGTAAAGCGATCAGCAATGAGCAATAGGGCAAAGATCCCTACGAACAAAGAAACTGCAACGGGGCGGTCGATACGCTTTTTCATAACGTGCCAAGCCCGCTTTGAACCTCGGCTTCGTTCAGCTGAGCGCACATCTTGGCGGCATCCAATTCTTCAAGCACCGCCGCACAACGGGAACATAGCTCCGGATAACGTCCATCCTCTCCAAGGGTGCGGATGTTCCAGCAACGAGGACACTTGTCACCTTCAGCCTTTTGCACTTCTACTTCCAAATCACAGCCTTGTAAGCCCTCCTTAAGCGTAACTGAGGCTACAATGAATAGCTCCTCGAGCATCCCGCTCTGTTGACTAGCAAGTACACGATGCACATTCGCTTCAGCTGTTATGGTAAGCGCTGCTTCCTGACTTTTACCGATCACCTTTGTCTTACGAGCTTCCTCAAGCGCTTTGGTAACTGCTTCTCGCACCGTAAGTATCAGCTCGAAATCGCGCTCGATACTCTGTCCTTTTTCAGGCAAGATAGCAGGTGAGAAATCCTCGCGCGTCGGCCAACCGGCAAGCATGATCGCGGGAGCATGATCGGGCATGCGAATCCCAGCTGGATAGTATCCCCACACCTCGTCGCAGGTAAATGTCAATATGGGTGCGAGCATACGTACAAGCGCCTCAAGGATGTTTGCGAGAACCGTCTGCGCAGCACGGCGCCCCAGGCTTTTTGCACCATCAGAGTAAAGGCGATCCTTCAAGACATCAAGATAAATAGCAGAAAGGTCGGTTACGATGTAATCATAGATTGCATGGAAAGCTACATGGAATTTGAATTCGTTATACGCTTCGGTGACCTTTTCAGTCAGACGCATCAGACGCACAAGCGCCCACGCATCGATTGGCTTTAACTCATCCCAGGTAACAGCGTCGGTATTCCAGGAAAAGTCATTGAGGTTAGAAAGCAGGAAGCGGAAGGTATTGCGGATGCGGCGATACGCATCCGAGGTGCGTTCGATTATCTGGGCGTCTATTCCCACATCCTGCGAGTAATCCATGGATCCTACCCACAGACGTAAAACATCTGCGCCGAACTTTCCGACTACCTCTGCCGGGTCGATGACATTGCCACGGGACTTGGACATCTTGATGCCTTCCCCGTCAACAACAAAACCGCAGCTCATAACCCCTTTGTAGGGTGCTACGCCATAGGCGCCGATGCTCGTGAGTAAAGCCGACTGGAACCATCCACGATGCTGGTCGGAACCCTCAAGATACAAATCTGCAGGGAACTCCAGATACGGGCGTTTTATGAGCACGCTCGTGTGAGACACGCCGCTTTCCCACCAGACGTCGAGTATGTCCTTTTCTGGGATGAGTTCGGTCGTACCGCATACCGAACAGGCCGTTTTAGCAGGCAGGTAGTCGCTCGGAGCATACGTAAACCATGCGTCAGCACCCTCACGCTTGAACAGTTCTATAACAGCATCGAAAGTCTCTGGTGTTGCAACCGTTGCAGAGCATTTCGCGCACTTGAAGACCGGTATGGGAACACCCCAAGAGCGTTGGCGAGAGATACACCAGTCTGGGCGGCCTTCGAGCATACCGCGCATACGATTGACGGCCCAGTTTGGATACCAGTTGAGCACATCGATCGCAGCTATGGCTTTCTCGCGTACAGACGTTTCTTCCATTGAGACAAACCACTGGTCAGTCGCACGGAAGATAACCGGTTTATGGCAACGCCAGCAATGCGGATAGGAGTGTTTTATCGAAGCCTGAGCCACCAACGTGCCTTTATCGTAAAGCCACTTTGTGATCACAGGGTTCGCGTCTTCTACGTTAAGGCCTTCAAAGGGTCCTCCACCCATGTCAAAGACGCCGTTATCATCTACCGGCATGAGTAAAGGCAAGTCAAACTCGACTCCCATCAAATAGTCTTCCTGTCCATGCCCTGGAGCCGTGTGCACAGCGCCTGTACCAGTGGTAAGTTCAACATGTGACCCTGTGATAACCCGACCGGTCATATCATCATGGATGGGATGATGATACACCGCGTCAAACAGATCTGCTCCCTTGGCAGAACATATGTTCCCATTTGAATCAGACATGAAAACAGGCTCTGCATCGCCTATGACCTTGGCTACTGATGAAGCAAGCTCTCGCGCAACAATAAGCCACTTGCCTTCGTATGAGAGCATGACATACTCTGCTTCTGCAGAAAGCGTAACACCGGTGTTAGCAGGCAAGGTCCATGGCGTCGTGGTCCAGATTAAGATATGTAATGATCCATCTAAAGAAGCTGTATCTACACAGTTGCCAGAAGCACAAGAGCAACAATCTATTTCTGTCGTCAGCTTTTCTTTGCAAAAAACCTCCATAACCTTCGCAGGTTCGGTCAATTCAAAAGCCACATAGATAGATGAAGATGGTTCGTCAGCATATTCGATCTCTGCCTCTGCAAGGGCGGTATGGCAATGGTGACACCAATGTATGGGCTTGCGTCCACGATAGATGGCTCCTGCTTCGTACATCTTCTTGAATATCTCTATGTTTCCTGCCTCGTATTCATGTGCATAGGTGAGGTATGGGTCGTCCCACTCGCCTAAGATACCAAGGCGCTTAAATCCTTCGCGTTGGACGTCTACGTATTTTTCGGCCCATTCGCGGCACAAACGACGCAGAACAGGTTGGCTGGTCTGAGCCATCTTTTCTGGGCCGAGCATAGTCTCGACCATATGCTCGATGGGTTGACCATGACAATCCCAGCCTGGGACATAGGGCGCATAGTATCCTTGCAGGGTCTTGTACTTGACAATGATGTCCTTGAGTATCTTGTTCAATGAATGTCCGATATGGATAGGACCGTTTGCATAAGGCGGGCCGTCATGAAGGACGTAAGGCTGCTTGCCTTCATTACGCTTGAGCATGAGACCGTATAGATCCATCTCTTCCCATGTCGCTAAACGTAGCGGCTCATTTGCGGGCAGATTTCCTCGCATAGGAAATTCTGTCTGTGGCAGATTCATTGTTTCTTTGTAGTCTTGTGACACGGTCTGCAATCCTTTCGACACATCTTATGTATTCTCTATTAAGTCATAACCAATTATAATCTACTCCACTATATAACATGATTCCCGTATTTGAGCTTATCACACCATACCAAGCCATACGGCTGGTCAAAGGCTGTGTGTGTATGACAGAAATCATCCAGCAAGATTAGCAACCTGCTATCTGTTATACCTTGTAATTTGATATAGTAAACCCTTCATGGAACCATCAATAAAGGAGAGTGACGATCGTGACAGCGCCGAGCACTGAAAAGATCCGCAATATCGTTCTGGTTGGTCAGGACGGAGCGGGCAAGACATCGCTTGCTGAGGCAATGCTCCATCTTACTGGCAAGACTACGCGTCTCGGTACCACCCATGACGGCAAGTCCAACCTCGACTTTGACCCTGAGGAGATCAAGCGAGGGTTTACGATCTCAACCGCGATAGCGCCTATCAACTATAAGGGATTCAAGGTAAACCTTCTTGATACATCGGGGGTCGATGATTTTATCGGCGATACGATTGCTTCAATGGAAGCAGCCGAGATGGCCTTGTTTGTCATAGACGCCGTTGCCGGCCCTCAGATCAATACGATCAAACTCTGGGAGCAAGCCAATCGTGAGCAGCTTTGCCGAGCGATCTTTATCAATCACATCGATCGTGAGCATGCTGATTACGATGCGGCGATGGATGCTTTGCTTAAATCCTTTGGCCAACGTGTTGGTGCGGTGACTATCCCCATCGGCGTTGACAAGGACTTTAAAGGCGTTATCGATATCATCCGCATGAAGGCGCGTTATCACTCTGGTGGCAAGGAGACTATCGAAGACATCCCGGCGGAATTTGCAGATGCTGCACAAGCTGCACGTGAAAAACTCTGCGATCTGGTGGCCGAGGCTGACGATGATCTTATGATGAAGTATCTTGAAGGTGAGCATCTCACACAGGAAGAACTGGAAAACCTACTTGGCTTAGCCATAACCCAGGAGTTGTTCATCCCTGTATTTGTCGGTTCGACCCTTATCGAGCAAGGCATTGCAGGAGTCTTAGACGATATCATCACCTATTTCCCCGACCCAACTGCCCATGGCCCCATATTTGGTCTTGATGGCGAGAAGATATTCATCACAAAGGCTGGCGAGCCTGCATTCTTTGTTTTCAAAACCCTTTCTGACGCCTTTGTCGGCCGTTTGAGTTTTGCCAAGATCCTCAGTGGAACTATCGAACCCGGACAGGAGCTCGTAAACAGCACCTCAGGCAAGAAGGATCGTATCGCCCATGTCTATGTCATGTGTGGCAAGGAGACCGAAGATGTAAAAACCGCAAGCGCTGGCGACATAGTTATCATCCCGAAGCTGACCGAGACTAAAACAGGAGATACGCTTTCGCTTTCTGGCAATGTGAAGATCGCTCCCTTGCCTTTCCCAAGGCCTTTGTACCCGGTTGCAATCGAAGCTTCCAATAAAAAAGACGAGGATAAACTTGGCGACTTCCTAGCCAAGACCGCCGACATAGATCCTTGCATCAACCTTCATCGTGATCCTCAGACTCATCAGACCCTGCTTACCACCCTCGGCGAGGGCGTAGTAGACCTCATCCTCTCGCGTCTTAAGGATCGCACGGGTATTGAGGCGACCTTACTAGAGGTCAAGGTTCCCTATCGTGAGACCATTCGCAGGACATCCGAGGCTCAAGGCCGCCATAAGAAACAGACAGGCGGAGCTGGACAGTTTGGCGATTGTTGGGTACGCCTGGAGCCGAATCCCGGCGGCGGATATGAGTTCCTCGATGAGGTTGTCGGCGGACGCATACCGCGTGGTCTGATTCCAGCTGTTGACAAAGGTATTCGTGACGCAATGGTCGAAGGCTTTTTAACAGATGATCCCTTCGTCGATCTCAAGGCTGCCGTTTATGATGGTTCATATCATTCGGTAGATTCCAATGAAATGGCTTTCAAGCAGGCGGGGCGCCTGGCATTCCGCAACGCATGCGAGAAAGCAGACGTTTACTTGCTTGAGCCTATGGCAAACCTTGAAGTCTCGGTGACAGAGGAATATGCCGGTACGATCATGGGAGACTTCTCAACGCGTCGCGGCCGTGTTGCCGGAATGAATACAGACGAGTTCGGTCGTACTGTTATCAAGGCTCGTGTCCCGTACAAGGAAGTCGTTACGTACGCACGCGATCTTCGCTCGATGACAAGAGGCGTTGGGTCATATACCATTGAAGTCGAGGGTTACGAAGAAGTGCCCGGCGATGTGTCCAGGAAGCTTGTAGCAGAGTATCAGTCTCGTCGCGATTAAAAGAGTCTACCTATCAGGGATAGGTATCAAGCGTCCTGAATACGTAGCCTTGATTCAAGCAGTGCTCAATGACAATTGGCAAATCCAGCGGCGTCCATGGTTTTGCGTCGACGTCGTGCGCTAATACAACGATATCTTTTCTTCCATTGGCGACGCTTCTGTCGATAGCGGCAATGAGGTCATACGCTAAAGCCCCTGGCGGAGGCGCTGATGATATTGAGTCCCCCATCGATACGGTCCAGTCAAAATAGCGCCACCCATTGTCTCTCAAATACTGCCGTATCGAGTCACGTACTGCTGGGTTGCGTTCCAATTCAACCGCAAAAGAACCAGCAGGAAAACGCAATATCCTTTTTGGTGTGGTACCGGTTATATTAGCGATGACAGAATTGCAGCTTTGGATATCCTGAATAAAGGCGCTCGATGATGCATAGATCGTTGAATACACGTGTGAATAACCGTGATTTGCAAGTAAATGCCCTTCTGCAAGGGTCTGTCGTAAGATGTCGGGATAATACTCAGCTGTTCTACCAACAACAAAAAATGTCGCTTTTATACCATAGTCATCAAGGATCTCCAGTATTTTTGGTGTAGATACTTTTGAGGGGCCATCATCAAAGGTCAGATATATCCGAGGTGCATTCGGGTCTTCGACAGTTTCTTTGAATACACCAGTGAGCTCATGGTAGAGCAATACATTGTTTCCATTCGGATTCGTGACCACAGAGGTATTGTTGCCATGTGGATTTTGTGGGTTGTCATTTATGACCGTATCATTAAAACCGGTCGATGCATCTGGTATCAAAGGAGTCTTTGGTCCAAATCCATTCAAGGTACAAGAGCAAAACATAAGCATGGTCATGACAAGAAATCCTACTAAAATCACAGGACGATTTCTTCTGCGGGTATTCCTTTTACTCATGATGCTGCTCATTCACTGACCTTCTACGTTGTACTACCTTGACAGAAACGTTAAGTTCCATGTTTACCCGACAGTATATCAGAACACCGGGTATCCACTATATTATGTCGTACTTATTATCAACGTACAATTGTTCGTATCTAGTTATCTATGATATACTACGGACATGAATCACGAAAAAGCGACATATCCAAAAGACCCAGACCTGCCCTCAACAATTACGTTTTTACCATGGGAGGGGCCGGCGATTCTTCTTGTCGATCTTGATGCATTCTTTGCTTCGGTCGAGCAACTCGACCATCCTGAGTGGCGTGGAAAGCCTGTCATCGTAGGTGGGGATCCCGATCGGCGAGGCGTGGTATCTACTTGTTCGTATGAAGCACGCGCCTTTGGCGTCCGCTCGGCGATGGCAAGCAGCATTGCGCGCAGATTATGCCCTGAGGCTATTTGGACTTGTGGTAACCATGCTCGCTACGCAGAGATCTCAAAACAGGTCATGGATATCCTGCAGGAATATACGCCATTTATCCAGCAGGTTTCGATCGACGAGGCATTCCTTGACGTCTCGCCAGGTCGATATATTAAAGATCATCCTATCTTAATGGCAAAACGTATGCAGGAGCAGGTCGCAGAACTCGGCGTGACCTGTTCTATTGGCCTTGGGTCAAGTAAGACGATTGCTAAAATAGCCTCAGACAGGGACAAACCGTGTGGACTGACCATCGTGTATCCTGGTTGTGAGATGGAATTCCTCGCTCCCCTACCGGTTCGCGACATGAGTGGAATAGGTCGTAAGGCTGAACAACATCTACACGATCTCGGTATCTATACCCTCGCTGATCTTGCGAAAGCCGACGAGCAGCTCCTAAAGACCATCTTTGGTAAGAATGCGCATATGATGCGAGAGCGAGCGTTTGGACGGGACGCTACGCCAGTTACCAACGATCACGAAGTCAAGTCGGTCAGTAACGAGGTGACTTTTTCTACGAATGTCATTGAACAATCAGAGATCAGGCAGGCTATTGCGATGATAGCAACAAAGGTCGGTAGACGATTGCGCCGAAACAAGCTTGCTGGCTACACGATTACGCTCAAGGCGCGCCACGACGACCTTACCATCCATACAGCTCAGCAAACACTTAACAAGGCTGTCGATGACGAACGTGAGTTCATCGATGTTTTATACGAGCTTCTCCCTGAAGTCTGGAGACCTGGCGATGAACTGAGGCTTCTCGGCGTAGGAGTGAGTTCCTTTAATGTTCATGATGAACAGCTTGCTTTGTTTGGGTCTGAAGAACTCGATACAAATAAAAGAGCGACACGAACCTTGAAACGTTCTCTTATTGAGGCAACCGACAAAGTCAAGGACCGTTTTGGCGAAGATGCGCTCATGTACGGTCGTGAATTACGTTTTATTGATAAAAGAACGAATACGATTGCGCAAGAAGGTGACGACTGATTACTCCTGGGTAAAGTAGGAGGTCAGATCCACATGGGGAGCATCGTTCCAGAGTGTCTCCAGGCGATAGAAATCGCGATATTCAGGTTGGAATACATGCACCACGAAGTCACCGTAATCAAGCAGGACCCACGTGAGCTCTTCTCGTCCTTCACGGCCAATAGGCTTGATGCCGGCTTTTACGCGTACAACTTCTTCGATCTCGTCGCATATCGCATCGACCTGCCTGTTGTTTGCTCCGGTCGCGATGACGAAATAGTCAGTGATAACCAATTGTTTGCGCACTTCCTGCACAACGATATCAAATGCTTTTTTGTCATACGCAGCCTGTGCGGCAAGAATCGCCCAATCCCGAGACGTTGTGGCGGTTGAGCTTATGTTTGTTGTATTTCCGACAATGGTATCTGTCACGTGTATCCTTTCATAATCAGTATCTACGATGTACGACGTCTTGTTTTTGACGTTGCGAGTGCATTCGTTCGTGTTGGATGTAGGCATTCCAAATCTCTATTGAGTCCGGATGGATGAAGCGGTGCCGCAAAATCAGATGACGCATCGTGGTTTCGTATGAACGGACAAACAATTCTTCAAGCGGTATTTTACCAACAAGGACTCGCAATGGTGCAAGATTTCCTCTGGTTCGCAAAGGTTCAATCATATCTGCAATATACAGTATCATATCCAAATCTGACATATCTTTTGCAGCAGAGGTATGACGGTCAATTGCCTGTATGATCTCATCCGAAAGCTCGGGGAATTCCTGCCTTAAGGCTATGGCGCCAGTCTTTGCATGTATCAAGGCTACCATGTCTTCCTCATCACCACGTACAGTAATACCGAATGCTTGCGCACGTTCAATCAATTCGGAATCTGAATAATTCTTATCCCAATCATGCAAAAGCCCAGCTAATCGAGCCTGCTCGACGTCGACTCCATATACTCTAGCAATATCTGCAGCTGTATCTGCTACAGAGACTGAGTGTATGAAGCGGTATTCTGTCAAGCGTTGCTCAAGTGCATGACGCGCTCTTGCATATATGTGCGCCGCTTCTTCACAAAAAGTATCATTCATACAGACGATGTTCCTTAATATATGTGTCAACCGCTTCGTTTAGCAGATGCCCCACATCCAAACCCTGCTTGACTCGTTCGCGGATCATAGTTGAGGATACCGCATATGGCGGCATTTCAAAAGAGCGTACGGTAAAACGTTGTTCAGCAGTTGACTCATATTCTGGATTCAACTCGATATCCGCTCGTTGCGTGCTGAGGACCGTAACGAGTTGCGCAATCGCGTCAGGTTCCTTCCAGGTAATCAAATCGCGTGTTGTGTCCTCGCTGCAGATGAAGAAAAATGCGGCGCGATTGCCATATGCTTCTTTCATGATCCTGAGTGTGTCTATCGTGTACGTAGCTCCTTTGCGATCGATCTCCAAGCGTGTGAGGTCGAAATGAGGCACATCGATTATCGCTGCTTCGATCATCGCATAGCGATCCTCTGGTGATGCAACGCACGTCGTTAGTTTACGAATCGGTAAGCCTGTAGGGATGAAGAGTACGCCGTCAAGCCCACAGTTCGCATATGCGGCCTGAGCCAAGGCAAGATGCCCCGTATGCAGAGGGTCGAAGGTACCGCCTAATAGCCCAAGCTGAAACGGGCAAGCCGGATCAGCTTGGGCTATGCGATCATCAAAACGTTTACTTATCAGTGTGGTCACTTCGTATGCCTGTCTTGATATCAGGTTTCATAAAGCTACCGCTTCTTGCATAAAAGAAACATACGTTTGCTCTACCCACGAACCTGACCGCTTCCTTCAAGTATGAATTTGGTCGATGTCAGAGCATCCAGCCCCATTGGCCCACGCGCATGAAGCTTCTGCGTTGAGATACCAATCTCAGCGCCAAGACCGAACTCCCCACCATCGGTAAATCGTGTCGAAGCATTGGCATAAACCGCCGCCGAGTCCACTTCCTGCACAAAACGCGCGACCGCAGAATAATCCTGGCTCAGTATCGCATCTGAATGATGGGTGCTATAGGCGTTGATATGCTCGATAGCCTCCTCGACATCCTTTACGCATTTGAACGATACCTCAAGATCCAAGTATTCTCTTCCCCAATCATCTTCAGTAGCTTGTTTAACCTTTGATGCCTGCTCCTCAGGCAAGGATTGCGCTATTTCAAATATCGTTTCATCAGCGTGGAAGATAACGTTGCGATCAGTTAAAGCCTTGATAATCATAGGTGCAAATGAGCCTGCGGCTTCTTTGTCGATCAGGATCGACTCTATGGCATTGCAAACGCCGGGACGCTGCGTCTTTGCGTTTATTGCGATAGGCAGGATGGTTTCTGGGTCTGCGTCCTTATGGATATAGAGATGGCAGTTGCCCTCCCCTGTCTCGATGACGGGAACCTTTGCGTTTTCTACCGTTGTGCGGATAAGCGATGCCGAACCGCGTGGTATGAGAACGTCTACAAGGCCCACGAGTTGCATGAGCTCAGTGGTTGCTGAACGGTCAGTCGTTTCTATCGACTGGAGCCAATGCTCTGGAAGCCCAGCTTTTATGCCGGCTTTATATAACACGTTTGTCATAGAGATGTTGGAGTTATTGGCAAGCGAGCCTCCGCGCAGGATACAGGCATTGCCTGTCTTGAGACATAAACCAGCTGCATCGGCTGTCACATTCGGACGAGCCTCATATATCATTGCAACAACGCCAAGTGGTACACGTACCCTGGTGAGGCGTATACCGTTGTAAAGGGTCCTCCCTTCGGTAACAGTGCCGATGGGGTCGCGTTCTTGCGCTAAAGTGCGTAACGCTTCTGCGATACCCTCGATACGCCCAGAATCAAGCATCAAGCGATCGATAAGCGGCTCCGCAGTACCAGCTGCACGAGCAGCCTTTACATCAATAGCGTTTTCTGCGATGAGATACTCCTGCTCCGCAAGCAAAGCATCTGCCATCTTGAGAAGCGCTTTGTTGCGTGTGGTTGCGTCAATCTTTGCCAGGGCGCGTGCCGCTACCTGGGCCTGTTGTCCCTTGATAAGGACCTCGCTTGCTGCCATGGAACTCCTCCTTTTCTTGTGGTTCCTCAGGGAGCACCAATTGATTGCACAAGACCTAAGAATTGACTGTAGCGTACAAGAATACGCAAGCGAGACTCAAAGGGCTTTTGGCTTCAATCGGTTACTCCCTAGAATACTACCATTTCGTCGCGGTGCACTACTTCATCTTTCATCGGTTCTTCAAGTGAGACAAGACTCGGGAGCTCATCGCTTGAGTGACCCATTATAAGCTCGACGACGGACGCATCGTGTTGGCTGATACCACGGCCAATAAGAAACCCGCTGGCGGATCGGATATCTATGATATTGCCTCGCATAAATGAGCCTGAAACCGCCGTAACGCCCACAGGAAGCAGCGAACCGCCTCGCTCGCGTAGTGCAAATATCGCGCCATCGTCGATTACCACTGCGCCTTTTACCGTGCCGCTTAATGCTTTCCAGAGCTTTCTTGCATGTGTCTGCGAGTTATGCTCACTTTCGAATAATGTTCCCACCGCTAGACCAGAGACAACATCAAGAATAACATTCTCGCGATGACCTTCGCATATGACCATAGGTATGCCAGCTGCCATGAGTTGACGTGCAGCCTCAAGCTTGGTCACCATACCGCCTGAGCCTTTGCCGGATCCTGCTGCTCCTGCACCTGCGACAAGTTCTTCTGTCAAGCCAGCAATATGCTCAATAAGCCTTGCGTCTTCATCAACACGAGGGTCGGCGGTATACAAGCCTTCGATATCTGATAAAAGGATGACCAGATCCGCTACGATAAGTATGGCGACCTGAGCTGCAAGCGTATCATTGTCTCCAAAGCGGATCTCATCAACCGCTACCGTATCGTTTTCATTGATTACCGCCACAGCTCCCAGCTCCATGAGGCGATGCAGGGTGTCACGGGCGTGTAGATATGCCTCCCTGCGGTCGATATCGTTGCGCGTGAGAAGTATCTGGGCCACGCATAATCCATGAGCCTCGAATTCTCTCGCATAGTGCCTCGTAAGCTCTACCTGGCCGATAGCTGCTGCTGCCTGAAGCGTTGGAATATCGTCAGGACGACGTGGAGGAAGATTAAGCGCCTCAAGTCCTGCGATGATGGCGCCTGAAGTAACGATGACGACGTCTTTACCTTGCGCTCGCAGCATAGCCACCTGTCGCGCAAGGTCTTCTATATAGGCTGCATCCACCCTGCCCTGGTTGTCAGTAAGGGTTGAGGTTCCGATTTTTATGACTATTCGCTGTGCCTTGCCATTTTTGTTCTGTCTGCTCATCTTTGGCTCCAAGTCATCCATTGGTTCTTGCAGAATCTATGCTTCATAATCATTGTCGTGGTCTTCTACATTAAAGACGTCGGTTCCCTCATCATCATCTTCAAGCAATCCTGACTCAAAAGCAAATGACCGTCCGACGATGCGTATCTCGTCTCCTGTCCTGGCTCCAGCTTGTATCAATGCCTTCTCGACGCCCATACGTTCAAGTCGATGTTGCAGATATGCGATAGCTTCCTCATTTTCCCATTCTGTCTGAATGACCATGCGCTCGACTGCCTTACCCTCAACCTGAAAGACCTTGCCTCCCAGGTTTGTAACGGTAAATGCGTTATCACGTTGCGCACGCCGATGCTCCCAGACCTTATCATACATCGCATACTTGTTATATGCCTCGCGTGCTGATTCACGCAGTTTATGGACTTCTTGCGCCGTTGCTGCGATCAACGCATCCATCCCTTCTCCGGTTATAGCAGAAACAGCGAACACCAGAGGTATTTCTAAGCGTGGGTCGTATTCATTGCCACCAACTGCAGATAACGCGATATCCTGCAGGTAGTCGCTGATGCGTTGGACCTGGTCTCGTGCTTCAGGAATGTCTATCTTATTTATCACTATGATCTGAGGCCGGCGCGCCAAGTCTTCAGAATACCGGCTTAGCTCGGTATTGATCTGCTCGTAATCTTGGATGGGGTCTCGCCCCTCATAGGAACCGCTTGCATCGAGCACATGCATGATAAGCGCTGTACGCTCGATGTGGCGCAGGAACTCATGACCCAGGCCCTTGCCGTCAGCTGCACCCTCAATAAGGCCAGGGATATCTGCGACGACAAAACTGTGGTCTTCAGAACGAACCATACCGAGATTAGGCACAAGCGTGGTAAAGGGATATTCAGCTATCTTCGGACGCGCTGCGCTCATGCGCGCGATAAGCGACGACTTGCCTACTGAGGGCATCCCGACCAAAGCGGCGTCTGCCATCAGCTTCATCTCAAGCTCGACCCAGCGTTCCTCTGCCGGTTCTCCAAGCTCCGCAAATGAAGGAGCGCGGCGCGTCGAAGTCACAAAGTGAATGTTTCCTCTGCCGCCCTGCCCGCCCTTGGCAGCGATTACCTGTTCTCCGTCATGTATCAGATCAGCCAGCATCTCGCCACGAGAATCTTTTTCATCGTTGTATTCGTATACCACTGTTCCGAGCGGGACTTTCAAGATGAGGTCATCTCCATCCGCCCCATGCATACGCGAGCCTTTTCCATGGATGCCGCGGGCAGCCTTAAAGTGGTGTTTGAAGCGATAATCAATAAGCGAGGATATCGAGGCGTCTGCTTCCAGAATCACGTTGCCGCCATGTCCGCCGTCGCCTCCGTCAGGACCGCCCTTGGGTACATATGCCTCACGTCTGAAAGACATACAGCCTGCGCCGCCGTCACCTGCCTTAATATGGATATGGACTTGATCGATGAACATGTTGCCTCTCTTTAGAAAAAACCCCTGCCGCATTTCGACAGGGGGTTCGTTCCAGCATCACGAATGAAGGATTAGCGACCCTTTAGGCCGTTTCCGGTCGCACATGCACTTTACGCTTGTCGCCATGCGTGAACTCAAGGATACCATCCTTGAGCGCAAACAACGTGTCGTCATTACCACGACCGACATTCTCGCCAGGGTGGATATGCGTCCCATGTTGACGGACGATTATGGTACCGGTGGTAACCTCTTGTCCAGCAAAGCGCTTAACGCCAAGCCGCTTTGCTCTGGAATCACGTCCGTTACGTGACGACCCTAGACCTTTTTTATGTGCCATTTCTCAAACCTGCTTTCCTGCTATATAGCGTGCAATAATCGTTTACTCAGCTTCTGCAACAGGTGCATCAGCGGCTTTTTTCGCGCTCGTTTTACGAGCCGGTTTCTTCTCTGCTGCTTGCTCCTCAACTTCTACCGCGGCTGGTTCAGCTTTTTCGGCAGCAGGCTTCCTCGTGCTCGTTTTCTTCGGAGCTTCCTCTGCTGGGATTTCTACAGCGGCTTCTGCATTGGCAGCCTCAGCTTTGTCTGCGACTTTTGCCACTTTGCTTTTAGCTGCGGTCTTTTTCTCGACCTTTGTTTCAACAGCTACTTCTTCAGCTGCAATGACTTCGTTTGTCTCGTCGGCATCAACTGCCGCTGCCTCCTTTGCAGGAGCTTCGCCCGTCAACGATATGCTCGTAACTCTCAAGCGAATCAGGTTCTGACGGTGCCCACGCAGACGTTTGTATCCTTTGCGCTTCTTGAACTTGAAGATGAGTTTCTTTTCGCCCTTAAAGAAGTCTATGACGTCTGCAAACACCTTCGCATCTGCTAGTGCGGCGGCGTCAGTGATAATTGTTGATCCATCAGCGATAAAAACGACGTCAAGTGCGACAGAATCACCAAGATCTACATCAAGCTTCTCGATTTCGAGAATATCGCCCTCAGAAACCTTATATTGTTTTCCTCCAGTTGCTACAATTGCGTACATGTATTACCTCTCATACATTTAACCA
>Ga0123356_10001829_pt1 | contig 23090 bp, 27 predicted proteins | sample TergutEmb28metaG_2_FD_92546 | JGI IMG/M metagenome (GOLD analysis project Ga0123356, IMG submission 92546) | Embiratermes neotenicus P3 segment gut microbial communities from Petit-Saut dam, French Guiana - Emb289 P3 | ecosystem: Host-associated > Arthropoda: Insects > Digestive system > Gut ...
AAGCTTGCGGGGGAGTTCTCCTCCCCCTACGGCTTCCCACTGCTGGTATTTGTCTTGTTGGTCAGAACGTCCCATTATTCCCTCACAAGCTCAGGCTTGCCACCAGCTGTAAGTGCCACCCAGCGGTCAAGGATTACCTGACAATACTGCGGCGATAGTTCCATCATCCGGCAGGCTCTCCCCGTTTGCTCGCAGGCAACTATTGATGTCCCTGAGCCGCCAAAGGGGTCGAGAATGACATCACCGCGGTCAGAGGAGTTGAGGAGGGCGTTGGCTACTAGTTCGATAGGTTTGGATGTTGGATGGAGTTTGCTGCTACGTGGCTTGTCTATCTGCCAGACACTGGTGCGATGCTCCCCTTTCATGGGCCTTTTGTGGGTCTTGGCCCACGTAAATAGTATCGGCTCGTGCTGGTAGTCGTAATCAAGCCGGCCTAAGGAGAAAGTGGCGGAGTTCTTGACCCAGATTAAGATGTGGCGCACGGCCAGTCCGGCATCGCGCATCATCTCTTGGGTGGCGTAGCCTATCTCCCCGCCGATGGGGGCGGTGACGTAGACGGCGCAGTTGTCATTGATGTGAGAGCGGACATTAGCAAAGGCCGAGAGTAACATGGCGTAGAGTTCTTTGGGGGGTAAGGTGTCGCCGGCGATGTCCTCGGTGATGCCACCTTTGTTGCCGGTGACAGCCTTGAGGGTGCGGTTCTTGGTACCGATGGCCACGCCGTAGGGTGGGTCGGTGAAAACCATGTCGGCTTTCTCTCCGTCCATTAGAGCGGCCATGTTGTCCTTGTTTGTACTATCGCCACACATCAGGCGATGTTTGCCCAAGGCGTAGATCTGCCCGGGTTTGACTGTTGTGGACTTCGCAGCTGACTCGGTGGCGGCATCAATGTCGAAGTTGACGTCCTCTTGAACTGCAACAGCTGGGGCTAACAGGTCTTTGATTTCAGGGAGATCAAAGCCGGTGATGGTCAGAAACTCAATACCCTCCCCGTTACTCATCTCTTCAAAGAGGCTTTTGAGCTTGGGGATATCCCAGTCACCACCGACTTTGTTTAGAGCGACGTTGAGGAGCTTTTCTTGGGTCTCGTTTAGGTCAACGATGACGCACTCGGCCTCGGTATGTCCCATCTCGGACAATACTTTAAGGCGTTGGTGGCCGCCGACTACTCGCTTGGTTTGGCGGTTGAAGATGATGGGTTCGACGTAACCCCACGTCTCGATGGATCGTTTGAGTTTGTCGTACTCGGGGTCACCGGGTTTTAGGTCTTTGCGGGGATTGTAGTCGGCTGGCAAAAGGTCAGTAATGGGTAAGGTCTCGATGAGCATAGTTACTCCTTGGGTTGGATTTTGGGGCAAAAGAAAAAGGCGGGAAGTCGCTGCTTGGGCGTACTTCACCACCTTAGGTCTTGACTGTAACCGAAATTCTTAAAAGCTGTCAAATTTAGGTATGGAAGCCAAAAACAACTATACCAAAATAGTGCAGTTTATGGTTTTTATGTAATCTAATGTCAAAACTGACCCGTCTTCGTAAAACCAGTCTAGGGGTAATGTTGGTGTCCTGACGAGAATAGCACCTGGCATAAATACCGTTAAGAATTTGTAACATCAGAACTCAGTAATGGTTTTGTCGAAGGCAATAATAACAGGCCATCAAACGCCTTATGCGCAACTGAGTTAAATTGACTTGCACGGGTTGAGGGTGATAAACGCTAGGTAGGCGGCTAGCATTATTATGGTAAGTGCTTAGTGGTAGCGCTGTATTCGCATTTTGACATATTTTCGGCGATAACACAGTCACTGCCGTAAATCACAACGGATGCTGACTTGTTTTCTTTCTCCGAGCCAATATCAGCACAGATACTAAAACTACTACCAGAAGAAGCCCCACGATCCACAGAATCCGATCAAGTGCTTTATTGGTGGTAGTATTACTCGTTGGCTCTGCTAATTGGAACTGAATACCTTTTCTCATACAGTATTCATGAGTATATGAATCACGAGGGCACGTAATGACAACATTGTTGCAATCATCAAAATATAAGTAGCAATTGAAAGCCTGATCACCTATATACGTTACACTGGCTGGTACTGTTATGCTTGTTAGTTTAGACATCTTAGAAAAGGTCCGATCACCTATCCAAGTAACGCCGTCTGGAATTGTTATGCTTTTTATTAATCCAGAGAGAAAGTACGACTGATATGAACCATCATAATTCAACACCATCTCAACAGACGTAACCTTCATGCCATGGATACTGCTGGGAATTACTACATGCTCGTCAGTTCCTCTATATCCATGGATGGCCACCGCGTCTTCAATGATTCTGTAGTAATATCCCGTTTCAGGACCGACAGGGTAAAACAGTGGCGCAAATGTTGCGGGACCTGTCAAAGTTAACGTAGTCACGGCGGTTTTCGAGGGCAATGCAGATGGTGTTTCAGCAACAGAGGAAACAGGCATCATGCCAACGATGCAACACACTAATAAAGTTGCGAGTAAGCAACCAGTCAATGTGATGCTGATAAATGGCTTGTTATTCACTTGATACAACAGTACTTATGAGTTGCTTGTGTTTTTACAACTAACACTATGGCTAGCACCAAATAAGCCTAGCAGACATCAAAAGCTCCCAATTTGCCTGTACTAGAACAAAGCGAACTTACAACTATTATTCAAAATAGAAATACACCGTCTAAACAAAGCTGTTTCAGACCCAACAAGTCATGGTTGGATGGTTAAGTAATATGTAGCTCCCCCTGCACGACCAGTATTTACAGCTGCAAAGACTCCTTTGTCATTTGTGCTCGCGTTAGAAGGTATCAAAACGGTAGCCATTGAACTCAATGCACTGGTAACATCACACAATGTAATTGCTCCGGTTGTGAGCTTAATAATCACGAAGCAATTGAAGTACAATGGCGGTCCATTTATGGTCACATATAGTTTGTTTGATGTTGTTGGTAACTCAAAATCAATATACTGACATGCTAGACTAGCCACAATATATGGACCAGAGTTATTAGGGTAGCTGCCTGATGGCCAAGAGGCTGAAACAGTCGGTTTATTTATCAAATAGTTTGCATATTGTGGATAAGTCCATTTAGGAGCGTAGTTGTTTGCCCAAAACCATGAAAATACTGACTCAAAGCTTTCACCAGATAAAGCATTACTGATTGCAGTGTAAACGTTGGTAAAAGAAAGACTCGCGATCTCTGTAATAATACTCTGGATAACATAATCGCCACTACTACCATAGCGCTGATGTATATATATTGGAAAAAGAGCTGAACCGTAAACAATTTCATCGATATTTGTGGCAAGAGAATACACCGGGTATGTCAAAAAACTATTAACCCATCCAGCGAAAAATACATAACCAGTAGCTCCGTATTGTCGGACAATTGCCCAGTTTGCCAAAGACTCATAAAACCATGGTGGTAAACCAGAAAAACCCCATCTATAAGTATTAGTAATACAATGGAAGTATTCATGAGCAACAACAGATTTGATGTCATTGTTAATGCTTGTTGTTGAGCTGGGAATATAGATATTGGAATGCGATAAGCCAGTTGGTCCGCAGCTAGCACTACCCGATGGCGTGCCTGATGTGGTATGCAGATAAACAACAAAAGTCGTACCAGAAGTGAATGGCTGATTATATCCCAATTCGGATACAAATTTGTTATATGTGGCCACAAAAGCTTGGTGAATTTGCGAGAGGAGTGTTGTTTTCGAAGCGAATGTATTGTCTTTATCGTCATAAATCTCAAGATAGCCACTACCCAACGAACCACTGAATATCAAACCTCGTGTTACTGGTGGTGCAACAATCGCCTCAAGGGCTCCTTGTTTGTCTGGAGACAGGTGATTGAAGAAGGCTTTGTCTTCATATAATGCTACGAGTTGAGACAGAAGATAAGTGCCGCAAGTTCCGAAATCCCTAGCTTCATAAATCTCCAAGTAGAAATCAAGGGCTTCTTCTTGAGAGATTTGCCCTGCCTCCAAAGCCTCAGCTACCAGTTGAATAGGGTCGCTGTCATTTACTACGGAAAACTCATAGCTTTCTACAAAGCTCCCTACAGTGACAACGCCACTTATCTTGGTTATCCTGTTGCTCGATATAGCAATTCTGGCATTGGAGACAGTATTTGGAGTAATAGTGTAATCAGCCTTTATCTGTTCTCCATTGGCATTAAAGATATCTACCCTGACCCCACCCTCTGCGGATGCATCATAGGAAACCTTAACATCGCTAATCTCGGAAACGTTCAGACTATCGCTTTTCTTGGATGTATCATGGTAGAAGACTTGCTCTTTATCAATACCGATATCCATCGGTAATGTCGTTGAATCAATCATAATCAAGAAGACATCAGACGGTTTGGCGAAAGTAACAGAACCATTCTTATCTGTGTATGTGGAATAGGAGTAGTTATGAGCATAGATAGAAGCCCCAATTGATGCCTCAACCCTATCCAAAACTGAGTCATAGACATCAACCTTTATCCCAGATAGGTCCACGCCCTTGGAGCTATCCATAATATCCAGAGTGAAGTAGCCATAAGATCTTGCAACTGCAGCTACGGGAATGAAGCTTGTGATTGCCAAGACTGTTACTAGCAGGAGGGATGTGATAATCCTTCTAAGGCCAAGTTTCTTGAATTTCATGGCATAATCTCCTTCGTTAAGTTATTCCCCTACTAAAACAAAACAGCCGAAATCCCACGTCCGTGCTATGCGGGCAATTCCGGCTGTTGGAGTATCCTAATCAATTGCTTTGTGCTCATCACAGAGCTCCAGATTTCGGTGTCACCTCAGTTGTAACTAATAATTCATATTTTGATGACATGGTAACTGAAGGCAACTTTGATGTCAAGTTTTTATGTGATTCAGGTAATGAGAACTGTAACAAGTAAACGTGGATCAGGAGCACCACCCTTTGTATCATTGGCAGAAGTTTTCTTTGGCAGTAAACCTAATATCGGTCAAGTTTTGTTGAACCACTGCTGGCCTCGCTGGCAGACTACTACTTGCTCCACGGCCTTGCCTTCTTTATCCACTTCCAACGGCTAAAGCTTGTCATTCGTCTCTTCTCCCCTGAAGCATACCCCAAGGCATCCCTTGCTGGTTGAGATAGATACACCCGAAAGTGCCAGTACTGCCACAGGTCAACGCATTCAAAGGCTGGGCTCTGTAACTCACCAATCAACGCCTCGCCAGACTCCCGAGTGGACCGTAGTCGCGCCTCAACCTCAGCCAGCACCTCAATGGCAGCCTGCCCCGGCATGGATAGTGATGGACTACACTGGACGTCTTCGTGTGTGTCTATATAGCCGCTTTGTTTGGGTGGCCAACCACCCCAAGCCTCGCGGATAATCCAAGCTATCTCCTCCCGGGTAAAACGGAATATCCGGGCAGGGTCATACCACAAGGCTATAGTATCCTCCAAGGACTAATCCCCCTACCGGCAATCAGCATTGACGTAGTTATCAATTGTTTTTGTCTCCCTTACTGCCCTTAGGCGGCAGTGTTTTCTGTGGTTGGCCAGCCACATGGATGGTATCTTGATGTGTGCTACCGGCTTAACACCGCAATCAGGACAGGCCAACCTCTGACTGGGGTGCTTTAACTTGGTTTCTACCCGAGCCATTGATTGCTCATTGGTACGTCCGCACATGGAGCAGCGTTTAATGGCGTCTTCATCGGGGTACATTACTCCCCTACAGACAGGGTTGTAACAGCGAATTATCATCAGTTCATCTCCGTAACCGTTATTACTGTGCTGGGGGCTCTGTTCTTATTGACCTCGAAGGTCATGGATAGCGACAGGTGTTTATGATCATCAGCCCCTATTATTCCGGCATCCCTTAGGCCATCAGTCATTGGCTTACAACGGGCTAGCCAGTTGTCTATGTCACGGGGTCTTTCCGCCGCGCATATCACGTGATAGTGGATGTGGGCCTTGTGGTAAGGGCCACCATCGGCTTGATGGGCTGATAACTTGACGGCTTCCCTTGCTGCCCTTGATGCCCTGCTTTTAACTGCCCAGTGACCGCGCCAATTGGGGCTGCACTCCTCGGGCGGATGGATGTTAAGGGTTACAGTGGTCATGCCCTGGCCTCCTTTTTCAGTTTCATCCGGGTGCGGTGAGTCCGTTGGTATGCGTTGCATCTTTCCCGGTTGGCCTTTTGCCACAACGCCTGATACTCCCGCTGTTTAACGCTCTTTCTGTCGGTCTTTGCCTGTACGGGGTCGTTTGTCTCTTTGCACTCGGCAAAGGGACACTCCAGACAGCGTGATGGTCGCCCGAGGTGTTTGGTGGCCTTATCACAGCCGCTGTCTACCCCGCTGTAGCCGATTGAGTCGGTTGTGGGCGTTATGTGCCACCCCCGGCTAGTAACGGCGCACAATTTGGGTTACGCTCGCCGAATTGATTGTTGGCCGCGGGGTGGCTGGTGGGGTGGTAATTGCTGACACCCCTTTTTATAGGCTGTCATATCTGTCACCTATTCCCCTCCTTTGCCGTGTGGTAGCCACGGACTGACAGCCGAATACCCTGTCCCGCCACATTCATCGCATTCCAAATTGATGCGATTTCGGCATCTTGTACAGGGTTTTACCTGCCGAATGTTGGCAAATTCGGCCCCATTTACGATATCAAAGGCATATTTAAGGCCATCTAAATTGCCGTACTTGGGCTCTTTAACCTTGCGGATGGCGAGTAATCCCTTATCGATGTTCATGTAAACGGCGGCCCGCTGCTCGCTGAAGATGCCGCCCTCGCCTTGGGAGTTTCCCTCTTTTTTCTGCAGCACAACCATGGCCACCCCACCCCTGAGCTCGCTCTGTATTCCCTCCATCACCTTGCGGATGTCGTAGAAGTTGCCGTCCATGGCAACCCAGTCGATGATATTCAGTCCGCCCGGCATTACTGCGTACTTCCAGTCCTCGTGCCTCTCAATCAGCTCAAAACGATCGGAGTTATCGCTGTAGCTCCACGCCACCCAGTTCATCCGCTCGGCAGTTGCCTTGAAGCGTTCCTGCGAGTCCTCGGACAGCATCATCCGGATGTTAGGGCCCCAGACATCAAGGTTTTCCGCCAAGAAGTTCCGGGCGAAGACCGACTTGCCGGCGTTGGATACCCCGGCAATCACGATCAGGTCGTTGGGGCGAACTGTAATCTTGTCGGCAAACCCGAAGGTTGTTTCGTCATACTCGCCATGGGCCCTCGGCCAGCGGATATCGAGGGAACTCCCGGCCGTGGCCGTCTTCCACCTGAGGACTTTGAGCTCCCTGTTCACGATCTTGTAAACGGCTGTCCGGTGGCTGTTGATTTTCTCCAGAACACCCTGCCCGACCAGGCGGTTGAGTCGGTCTGTGGCCCCTTTGCGAGCCAACGGCTTGCGGGCATCAATCCACCGGCACATGGCGTCAAGGTCAAAGGTCTCACCCGGCCCATGGAGGGTTATCTGCTCCTCAATCCGCCTGGCAACCTCGGAGTAAATCTCCTTCTCCCTGGGGATACTCTTGTCCATCATCATCGCGAGTTCCTTTGGCGTCATGACATTGCTGTGGTCATGCATGGCAGGCTCCGGTCTATGGATTGGGTATAAGTTAATATATATACGGATCTTCCTACAGTGGGGGGGTTATTGGGGGGGCCACATTTCGGACTTTTGAGGCTTTTGGGCGCGTTTTGTGCCTCTGACTTTCTACACCTTTCTACAGTTTTCGACATTTTCTACACTTTCTACAGTTTTCTACACTTTCTACAATGTGCCTACAGTGCGTCGTTTGGCCCTATTTTCTCCGAGGAGCTTTCTACACTTTTCGACTCATACCTTGTCATTGGTCGATAAGTGTTTATCGGTGCCGAGGAGCTCATAATGGCATCTCCCAGAAGACCGATGGTATCGGTAAACCGCTCCATAACCTCGTCCATCGGTATTGACCCCTGTTCCCGATAAGGGGCAATCGGTGGCATAGTGGCAGCCAGAAACCCGATATCCTCCCTTATCCCCTGCAGGGCCTCAATTACAGTCTTGGGTGGGCTTGCCGGGGCCAGTGGGTTGTAGTCACGGCCCGACGACCCGACCTGTCTCCCCGGCAAGTCGTTGCAATCACACCTCACGACAGTGGCGTAGTCCGGTCTGCCGTCCGGCAATCGCGGGTAAACCATGCCGCCACCACCGCAGGTGGTGCAATCAGGAGAGCCGGAAACAGTCATTACCATCCCCTCACTACGGGTCTGTTTTGCTCGGGTTTCACTAAACACCACCCGCGGCAGCGATGCGGTCTTCGCACTGCTGCATGAAGTGAGAAGCCTGCTCCTTGGGCAGCTTGGCTATCTTTTCGTAGGCGGTGGCCCCGGTGACGCCATAAGTCTTTTGGATATCAACGCTGACCGTACTCCAGGCCTTGGCGGCATTAACCCGCTTGATAAGGGACATGGGGACAAACCCGCACATATCGGGATCGCACCCCTTGACATCTACGCCGCTAGAGGCCGCTTTTGCGCTGGCGTTATCCTTAACGCCAGTCTGCGCCATGTTTTTCTGGTTTTTGGGGCTGGCACTGTCAAGGCTGTCCCAGAGTTTGTCATCCTCTCCCTGAGGGTTGTCGATTACGTCGCCGGCTATTATGCCGCACAGCGAGGGCTCTGGAGCGGTATCAACAATCTCCCCGGTGTCGACGTTGACGTACTCCCCCTCGATGGTGTTGTCGGGCTTTGACTCATCGGGGTCAGCGATTTTCAGTCTGGTTGTCCCGGTAATCTTGAGGCGATTGGTAAAGTCCAGGGCATTCTTGGCTATGTCATAGATGGTTTCCGTTGTTCCCAGTTTTAGCACCCACACAGTTTTCTTCTTGCCGTCGTCGGGATTGTTGACCTCGGTCTGCTCCATGGATAGCACCAGAGGGATCAGATCAATATGGCCGTAGATTTGGCGCAGGAAGCTGGCTGCGGAGTTGATGTTGCGGATGCTGTTAATGCTGCCGGTGTCAATCTGCCATGTCCCTGCCCCGTTCACCTCGGGCAGCAGGAACTGCAGGTTCATTTGCTCGCCACAGCCCTTGGGGCCGTAGTCCGGGCAATCACGCCCAAGGCACAACTGCTCGCGCCACTCTATCTTGGTGGTGGTGTGATTGGCGAGCTTGCCCGTGACGGCATCAATCTTGCGGCGGGCCTTGGCCCCATCTCCCTGACAGACCTTGCCCTGGGTCATTGACCATAACCGGTAGTACTGTGGGCACCACTTCTCATCATCCTCGACCGGGATTACGATACGCAGCGACCTTGGCTTCTCACCAAATACTGACTGCACTTCCGGAGGGCATACAAAGTGGTCGCAGGCAACGGGGTGTTCCCCCTTGCCGGAGGCATTGGGGGTCTTTTCCCCCATTCTGATTTTGCCCAACCTGGGCAGATACTGGACGTCAGTTAGTCCCTTGATTGGCATGCTTTCTCCTCTCTTAGTTTTCTGATGGGCCTTTGCCGTAATCGATATTCACGATTTGGTGCGCGAGAAGCTCTACGACGCAGTCGTCCGGCATTCCTGTCACGATACCGATGCACTTGATAATCGCGCCTATTGCAAGGCGCATCTGGTATCGTTCGCCGTCTTTTTCTTTTTTGGTGGCGAAATACGCGTTGACCAAAATACTCCACATTTCGGTGACGCGTTCGGAGAGTTCCTCTTTGGTTGGCATCGTCAAGCTGATGGCCACACTCGGCAGTGCTCCCTCAGGGATCTCTGCCCCGAATAAATCCTTATCCATTGTTCCCAACCTTGCCCTGTGCGCACTTGGGGCAATACGCCTTTCCGCCTATGACCTTCCAGCCCATTTTGACGTACTCTTTCATGGCGGCATCCTCGGTCTTGGCATTGCTGGGGGTGCGCTTAATACAATGCGGCGTCATGCATTTTATTTGGTAGTTCCATGATTCAAATGACACTGGTAATCCCCTTTCATCAGTTCCGCCAGTTTGGCGGCAAAATCCTTAATCTTCCGGCACTGATCACAATCCTCGGCGCAGTCATGGGTGCAAGGAGCCGGGATACTGTTATCCCCCGCCTCAATCAAATGTCCCCCGTTTGCCATCTGGCTAATCAAGGCCGTACCCCATCTCAATGGCCCGGATGGACTGGTAGCGTGACCATAACTCGTCCAGTAACTCCTGGTTACCCAAGCAGTGCATCCACCACATCAGGTCGCGGGTATTGCGGCACTTAGCGATGGTCTCGTAGTCCGGCCAGGCTTCTTTTTTGGCATCAAAGTCCACCAGCTGGGCATCTATCCTTGTGGCGCAGGAGACAACATTGGTGCACTCGTCCTGCGGGACATCTCCCTCGCCTCCCTGCCATCGCATGTAGGTGCCGACCTGGTCGGTGTCAGTGCTTACGTGACCGCAAGCCCAGCATATCTTTTTGGGTTTGACCACGATTGGTGGTTGTGTCATAATTTCAATCGTCATCTGGTTTATCCTTTCATCTAGTCCGCTACGGGGTTGTGTCCGTGGCGGACTCTTCTTTTACTCGCCCAGTTTTGCAAGCTTTCCCATCCTTGGCCCAGGCCCTCCTTTCCCTGTGTAGATTTTTTCGTAAAATCTGGCCTCCGATACCCGACCGTTTATGGTGATGTACCCCTCGGCGTTTAGCTCGGCGTTGATCTGCCTGATAATCTGGTAGGCCTTCTGCATGCCGACGCCGAGGGCTGCCATTACGTCCCTGACATACATAACACTAGGGTTGTGGACCCTATGGGCAGGGGTGCCAAATATTGCCGTGGATGTCATTGTCACTGTTTTGTCCTTTCTCATTACTTGTTTTGTATTTCTTATTGTGTAAGTTTTGACCCAAAAAATATCTCACCTACTAGCGCCGGCGAAATATCGAGTGCCGAGATGAGTTTACCTATAACCTCCGAGGATGGGTTGGTCTTTCCACTAAGCATTAAGCTGAGGGTATTACGCGTTACCCCCGATGCCTGGGAAAGCTCTGTAATTGTCTCCAGCCTTCGGTCAATCATGAGTTTCTTAAGCTCGATCGTGTTTGTTGCCCTACTTGTCATATCTCCCCTTTCATCTTTATGTATTCGCCTTGCCTTGCCAGAGAGTATAATCCTTTCTTGCGTTGTTGTCAATTCCGTTTGAGTAATATCTTTGTTTTTCTACATGGTAGCTATTGCGCAATGAGTAAAGGTATGGTACACTGCACACATGTCAATATTAAATGCACGGATAAAAGCGCAACGCTTATCCAAGGGGCTTACTCTATATGAGCTCGCGACGCAGCTTGGCATCAGAGACGCCACCCTGCATAGGTATGAGAGCGGCAAGATAAAGAATGTCCCCTACGACATGGTTACTAAGCTTGCGGAAATATTTGAGTGCTCCCCTTCTTACTTGATGGGGTGGGCTGATGAGGTTAATGCCAAAGAGGAAACACCGCAAATACCCGCTATCCTTAATGATGCCATGGTGGCTTTTTCCGGGGGGGCCGGCGAAGGTCTTAATTCTGAGGATATACGAGCATTAGTTGATATGGCCGAGTTATTGAGAAAGAAGAACCGCAATGCCACTGACGAACCTAACCGCCCTTGAAGAAATGCATAACCATGCAGATGAAAATAACATCGTCGTTCGCACCTCCTACTACGAATCACCCCACAAGGGATACTGCTTTCTTCTCTTTGATGGGGCAGTAGTTACACTTAATAGTTTCTACATCCAATCCAGCGCCGACGAACTTTGTATTTTAGCTGAGGAAATCGGACACGTAGAGACGGGAACAGTGTTGCCGATTGGTGAATATATCTGTCCCCAGTACAAGCGATGGGTGAAGCGCAAGAATGAGATTCTTGCCTTGAGATGCGCCATACAGAGGTTGCTCCCGCCATCTAAGATACAGGCGGCTATATCCAAGGGTAACAGGGGTGCACACGGAATTGCCAAGTTTTGCGGTGTGACAGAGGAATTTGCGGAAAGTGCGCTGAGATACTACGAGCGAAAGCAAATAACATTCTGTTGGAGGGCATGATGGGTAAAATACTAAAGGAATTACTGAAACTCGTACTTATCGTGGCTGGTATTATCGCATGCGTTGTATTCCTTGTTTATTACTTTTTCTTTAGCTAGTAACCATATAATGGGAGACTGCCGTGCCAATTCCTAGATACGATGAATTTTATAAGGACATCCTTCTCGCTCTAGCTGATGGTGCAATTCTTAGTATTAATGAACTGCGAGATGCCGTTGCAATATCTAAAGGTATCACGGATGATGACAGAGCAGAGATGCTGGACAGTGGTAGCACGACAAAATTTATCAGCCGTGTCGGTTGGGCAAGGACATACCTCAAAACCGCCGGTCTAGTTGCCATCCCACAGCAGGGAACCACTCAAATCACCGAAGTTGGTAAAACTGTCCTAGTCACGAACCCCCCTATCATTAACGATAAATTCTTGATGCAATTCGAGACTTTTCGGGATTTTATGGGACGCTCTGCCACAAAGAAAAAGACAGGCGCCTCTCAGGCTTTGATTACTTTTGTAGAATCATCTACCCCCGAGGAGCGGATGGAGATAGCGCACAAGGATATTTTGTCTGCGATCGGTGAGGAGCTTCTACAGGAGATCATGAACCAATCCGCGCAATTCTTCGAACAGTTAGTGGTCATACTCTTGGAGAAAATGGGTTACGGCAAAGGGCATGTTACCAAGTTCTCTGGCGATGAGGGTATTGACGGAATGTTGCGTGAAGATGAATTAGGATTCAACAACATCTATATACAAGCTAAGCGGTGGGGTCCAGATCGAGCTGTGGGGCGTCAAGAGCTCCAGGGATTCAAAGGAGCAGTTGGTGATAATCCTCGTGCCGTGGGGTTGTTTATCACCACTTCCCGCTTCACAAACGAAGCGCTTGAGTACGCAAAGAGATCGCATCTCAAAACCATCAATGGGAAGCAACTTGTCGAACTAATGATGAAATACGACGTAGGCGTTCTACCATCTCACACATATACTCTAAAAAAGATTGATCGGGACTTCTTCACAACATAAAAGGAGTGGTATGAAAACCATTTTTCGTATCGTCTGGGAGACAGTGCCAATAGGAGGAAGATCTAAAAGATGAAAACACCTTGTGGTTGCCTTATTATCGGCGCAATCGTCATCATCATCGGTGGCTTAGTAACCTTCTTGATCCTGCTTTTCAGCTGCTGATGCCCGCTTACAATAAAAGAAATGACCCGCCAGATGCGGGTCTTTCCCGGAAGCACATTCGCGCTCCCCACCTCCGACACAAATCGGATTAATACTATTATTACATACTGCAAAGGATACAATGCCTGCCTACAAAGACACCGAGAGAGGTAGCTGGTTCACCCAGTTCTACTATTATGACTGGACTGGTAAGCGCAAACTCAAAAAGAAGCGCGGTTTCGAGACCAAACGAGAGGCCCAAGCTTGGGAGCGGGAGTTCCTAGCCAAACAAGCTGGCTCCCCTGATATGACATTCGCTTCGCTGGTGGATGCATACCTCGAGGATATGCGTACCAGGCTGAAAGAGACAAGCTACAGAGCTAAATCATCAACAATAAGGAACTATTTCCTCCCCAGCTTTGGCGATATACCTGTTAATAAAATAACGCCTGCCGTCATCAGGAAATGGCAAAGTAGCATGATTCCTCTTGGTCTGTCACGATTAACACTGAGAATATACAACGACCAGCTATCTACGATTATTAATTACGCCGTCAAATACTATGGATTGCCGTCAAACCCATGCAGGACTGCCGGGTATATGGGCAAAGCAAAACCAGAAAACGAAATGAAATTCCTCACGGTCGATGAGTTTATGGCGGTGTTGCCCCACATAAAGAACGAAAGGCTCAGAGTTGGGATTGCACTGCTATTTTGGTCAGGTATGCGAGTTGGCGAGATGCTGGCTCTTACTATGGATGACTTGAATTTCGACAGGAACGAAATATCAATAAATAAGAGCTTCCAGCGAATCAACAGAAGGGATGTTATCACCGACCCAAAGACCAGAAAAGGCGTTAGAACCATTACAATTCCGGCGGCTATGATGTCCCGCCTTAAGGAATACGTCATGCGGTTACCACACAGAGATGCCGAAGCGAGGATATTTCCATTCCAACGCGGTTACTTTTTGCACAACATTATAATGGGGTGCGCCGCTGCCGGCATCCATAGAATAAGACTGCACGATCTAAGGCATTCCCACGCTTCGATGTTGATAGATCTGGATACACCTATTATGCTTATCTCTGAGAGGTTAGGGCATGAGGATGTCAAGATGACCATGGGAGTATATGGGCATCTGTACCATCAGCGGAGGGATGATTTAACCACCAGGATTAACCAAATAGCGGACACAGCGTGGCATTAAAATGGCATTAATAATCCAAATTTTATCTAATTTTCATATAAAAAATGGGGTTTAAATATCGCACATTACGCTTAACTACAGCAAAAAACGACGTCGAATTACCCCTCCTTGTTTTGCTATAATATGCAACCATTATGACCGAGAAACTTACCAGACGCATCGTGCTCAAGTTCGGCACCAACCTGCTTACCTCAGGGCAAGATCGACTTGATATCGATTTTATGTCCAAACTGGTAGCTCAAGTCGCCGAGCTGCATCGCCAGGGATGCGAGGTACTAATAGTTACCTCAGGTGCCGTTGCCGCCGGGCGGCAGCGTCTCGGTCTTGCCAAGGGATCAACTCGCGAGCTTAAAGGCATCCCGTTAAAGCAGGTGCTGGCCGCCGTTGGGCAGGGTCAGCTTATGAAAACCTATGAGGAGCTTTTTGGGCACCACCAGCTAACCGTTGCCCAAGCCCTCCTGACACGAGCATCCCTTATCGATCGCGCAGGTTATCTGAATACCCGTAACACCCTGCTCGCCCTGCTTGAGCTTGGTATCATCGGCATCATCAACGAGAATGATGTGGTAGCCGTAGATGAACTAGAAGAAGCCCGCTTCGGCGACAACGACAACCTCTCTGCCATGGTTGCCAATTTGGTGGATGCCGATCTGCTGTTAATTCTCACCGACACCGGGGGATTGTACACCGCTGACCCGCATTGCCACCCAGAGGCAGAGCTAATTACCGAGGTACGCGAGATAACCCCTTCAATTGAGGCCGCCGCCGCCGGACCGCAAGCCACTGGGGCAACCGGGGGAATGATAACCAAAATTGAGGCGGCTAAACTCGCCACCTCATCCGGCATTACTGTAGTTATTGCCTCCGGGCGCGAGGTTGATGTTATTACCAGACTTGTCCGAGGCGAAGCCATTGGCACCCGTTTCCTGCCTGCCGGACGGCGCGAAAGCCGTGTGCGCTGGATGCTCTCCGGCCTCGGCACCCGGGGACGGCTGACTGTGGATAATGGTGCCGCGCAGGCCTTGGCAACCCAGCACCGTAGTTTACTCGCAGCTGGCATAAAAGCCGTTGCGGGGGAATTCGAGCGCGGAGATATTGTGGATATCGTGGACGGGACAGGGGACAAGCTTGGAAGCGGTATTAGCAACTATAGTTCGGCAGAGCTAATTAGAATTACCGGGGCTCGTTCTGACCAAATCACAGAAATACTGGGGCACAATTATGGTGCCGAAGTAGTACATCGTAATAATCTTGCCTTATTCGAACAACAAAGAGAGGTATAGTGTGGCTAACGGCAAACTCTATCGCGCCTACACCGGCGAAATGGTGATGGCGGTTGACTACCGCCTTTTGGACGAAACCCCCAATAACTGGTGGGGGGAACTAACCTTATCTGACTTCCGCCGCATTGATGATGGCGATGGCTATCTCTTAGAGCTTGCCGACGGACGCCGGGGACGTTGTTTCCTCAACCGCAATGTGAACAAGGCAGTCTCGGGCTTTCTTCCCCTCTATTGCTATCGCTTCCGCGGTAGCGGCGAGTTGAAATAACAAGCCCAAACTGACTATGCGAAACAGGTCTGGAAAGTTGGCACTAAAGCCAAACCAGACCTAATACAACCAGCACCACGCCTACAATCGCGGCGATGATGCCACCAATCTTCAGGGCCTCAGGTTCCGGGCGAAGGGGCGAGCGCTCCACAAACTCCCGCACATCTCGACGTTGGCTAATGACCAGATAGTAGTCATCCATCTCTCGCCGCCCCCAAAAGAATGCGAGGACACCGAGAACTACGAAAAGTGCCCCAAGCCCAATAATAATCCAGCTGTCCATACCCACTCCTTGCCGATGGATACTATTAGGTAATATAGGGCTTTCAGGCATCTTGATGCAAATATCTGCTTGAAAGAGCTCTTGTCTCACTTGCCGTGGCTTTATCCACCAATTCAAGACGGATGCCTTCACATTTGGTACAATGGCAAGGTGCAAAGTGTTGCAATGCTCATCATTATTACCAACCATAACCATTCCCCGAATTGAATCAAAGTCGAGAGTGATGCAGTATGAAAAGCGTAAAACCCGGCAGAGGCCCATCGTTTATGGGCGGCATTAGTGCAGTAGCAATAGTTATTTTTGGTATCTTTTGGACGATAATGGCATCATCAATGGGGGCTCCTATTTTCTTTCCGCTTTGTGGCGTAGTATTTATTCTGCTTGGTATAGCAACAGCAATTTACAATTTTAAGAATGCCACAGGAGAGAACCGTTTTTCATTGTTTGATTTCACCGACCATTCCAATGAACCTGATCCATTAAATACTCGATTTGGCAATGTGTCCAGCGGCGAAACAAAGAACAAGGATAATACCGATTCAGCAACAGCAAATTTTTGTCCCTATTGCGGTTCAAGAACAGGGCCTGATCATTTGTTTTGTAAACGATGCGGGAAGAATATGTCGTAGTGAATAAACTTATCCCAGTTAGCAAAGCGGGCGCCTCTTAAGCACCTGAGTACCTGCTATCCCATTGCTGCCCTACGATTTCCATCATAAGAACAAGAGTTAACACTGTTCAGGCAGTGCCTTTCCCTGTCGCTTTTTGCAACTTTTCGACAGCGGTACCATCTGTCTCAATTTCCTCCGGCACAGTTTAACGTTTTTCCAATGGTTAGGGCAGAAAAATACAATAGTCGTCGATTTGCTATAATGATAGCTCTAACTATCTCGTGTGAGGTGCCCGAATGTTACTAAAAGAGATTCTGCGTATTCTGGAAAAAGACGCCCGGCAAACGCCAAAACAAATTGCCGCCATGACTGGGGCAACGGAGGGTGAGGTAACAGGCCTTATCCATCAGGCAGAAGAAGATGGCACCATCATAAAGTACCGGGCACTTGTTGATTGGGATAAGGCGGGCGATGAGTATGTATGGGCACTTATTGAGGTTAAGGTTGCTCCACAGCGCACAGTTGGCTTTGATGCCATTGCCGAGCGCATATACCGTTTTGATGAAGCATGCACTGTCTACCTTATGTCCGGGGGATACGAGCTTGCAGTGCTGGTTAGCGCCCGTAGTATGCGCGAGGTAGCGGATTTTGTTACCCAAAAACTAGCCGCCATTGAGGGCGTGACGGGTACCGCGTCTCACTTTTTGCTCAAACGATACAAGGAAGACGGCGTTATACTCGCCGGCGGCGCAGGCGCGTCCCGGCAGGCCGTAGTCCTCTAGGAGATACTGTGAAATTGGCATCCTGTACTACTAACCTCATTTCCCAACGGGCACAGACTATTCAGCCCTCGGGTATTCGTAAGTTCTTTGATCTCCTTTCGTCAATGGAAGGCGTTATTTCCCTGGGGGTGGGAGAACCGGACTATGACACACCATGGCGCGTGCGCGAGGTGGCTATCAAGTCACTCGAGCAAGGCAATACAATGTATACCTCGAACCTGGGAACCCCGGAACTACGTCAGGCCATTGCCACTTACCTAAGCCATGCGTACGGTATAAAATACAACCCTGAAACAGAGATCCTTATCACCGTTGGGGTAAGTGAGGCTATGGATCTCGCCATGCGAGCTGTCATTGATCCCGACGATGAGGTTATTATGCCAGCGCCGTGCTATGTTGCCTACCCAGCAGTTGTGGCACTTTCGGGAGGAACACCCATCATTGTCCCAACAACTGCAGAGCAAGAATTTGAGATTGAACCTGCGGACATTGAGAATAAGATCACGAACAATACCAAAGCTGTCTTTATCGGTTATCCCGCCAATCCAACCGGAGCGGTTATGCCCCGCCAGAAACTCTTAGGCATTGCTCAAATCGCAGAACGCCACAACCTCCTCGTTATTTCAGATGAAATTTACGCCCGCCTAAGCTATGGCGACCCGCATACCTGCTTTGCCTCTCTCCCCGGTATGCAAGGGCACACAGTACTCTTAGGGGGTTTCTCCAAGGCGTATGCTATGACAGGCTGGCGCGTGGGTTACGCCGCAGGCCCAAGTGAAATAATCGCCGCAATGACCAAAATCCATCAGTACACTATTATGTGTGCCCCAACCATGTCCCAGGTGGCAGCCCTAGAGGCCATTAAAGATGGCGAGGAAAGCGTACTCGAAATGGTGGCCGACTATAACCGCCGTCGCCTGTTAACAGTCACCGGACTTCGGGAAATTGGCTTGGACTGCTTTGAGCCAAAAGGGGCCTTTTATGCCTTCCCCAGTATCCGCTCTACGGGTATGACCTCTGAGGAATTTGCCGAGAAGCTTCTCCAGGAAGAGAAGGTTGCTGTTGTGCCCGGCACAGCCTTTGGCGACTGTGGCGAGGGTTTCGTCCGTTGCTGCTATGCAACCTCGGTTCCAGAGCTGGAAGAGGCCCTCTTGCGCATTAAGCGCTTTGTGGAGAAGCACAGGAAATAACCCAGTGCCCTTTCCGGGTTTTTCCCTCGCCAGATGCTTTTCTCACTTAACCAATGGTTTTTCTTACCATTGGTTATAGTGTACTTTTCCCGCCGTAAACCTTTCCTGCGAACCCTTTTCCTCAGCAGGATAGCCAATGGCAATTAGCGAGAGTGGCATGATTGCCTCGGGGATACCAAGTAGTTGCTTCATAGGCAAGGTGCGCTTCTCTCGTGGGTGGAGACCCAACCATACCGCCCCTAACCCTAAGGCATGAGCGGCAAGCAAAATATTCTGCGAGGCGGCGGCGCAGTCTTGCTGCCAATAGCGAGAGGTTTCTGGTTCGCCGCAGACCAAGATAGCAAGTGGGGTTTCGGGAAGCATAGAGGCGTGCTGATGAAAGCTTGGGATTTCATCGAGGATTTTTCGATTGTCGATGACAATGAGGTGCCAAGGCCGAAAATCACATGCGGAAGGCGCACTCATACCCGCCTCTAGGAGTTTTTGGACAATCTCTTTGGAGATGGGCTCACTTGTATAACGGCGAATGCTACGGCGAGTGAGAATGGCCTCTAATGCTTCCATGGTTCTCTCCTGTTTTTGTATTAGTATAGACGCAGACAGGTATCTGCTTGATCAGCTGCCAGTACTTGGTTGGCAGATGGCATTACGATGATTAGAATGATACCAACCCTATCTTCTGTTTTACCTCTAAGAGGGTAGTACGGGCAACGCCCCTAGCACGCTCTGCACCGTCGCGCAGGATGCGATCGATGTCTTCGGGATGCGCGGCAAGCTCAGAGCGACGTGCTCGAAGCGGGGTAAGCTCGGTATTGATAGCCTCAGCGAGAAGGCGTTTGCACTCTACACAACCAATTTTCGCCTCCCGGCATTCATCAGTAATGCTTGTTGCCCGTTGGTTGTTGAAATAGCATTGGAGCTTGTAGACATTACAGACCTCGGGATGACCAGGGTCGCTACGGAGCTTGCGTGCAGGATCGGTCACTGCGGACATAACCTTTTTCGTAGTCTCTTCGGCCGTGGCAGCCAACTCAATATGGTTATTGAGGGATTTGCTCATTTTATCCCGCCCGTCAAGACCGACTACCATGGGATAATTAGTGAGCTTAGCCTGTGGCTCGGCAAAAGTGGGGCCAAAATGTTCATTAAAGCGGCGAACGATTTCCCGCGTAAGCTCCAAGTGGGGCAACTGGTCCTCGCCAACCGGTACAACTTCAGCCTTGTAGGTTAATATGTCCGAGGCCATGAGCACCGGGTAGCCAACCAGACCATAGTTTACATTCTGGGGATGCATTTTAACCTTTTCTTTGAAAGTCGGAACGCGAAGTAGCCAAGAGAGGGGGGTCAGCATACCCAGTATAGTGAACAGTTCGGTTACCTCTGGTACGTGGGACTGGACAAAGATGGCACTGCGGGCAGGATCCAAGCCTGCAGCCAGGAAATCCAACACTACCTCACGCACATTATCCCTAACCTTGGTTGTCTCCTCAAGGGTAGTTAAGGCATGGAGATCCACAATGGCATATATGCAATCATACTCATCCTGTAGGGCAACATAGTTTTTCATCGCCCCTAAATAGTTTCCAATGTGCAGACGCCCGGTAGGGCGGACACCTGAAAATACACGCTTTTTCATTCTTCTCCTATTAGCTATTGTGCGGGTGACAACCCAATTTTATTGATCAAGAGTATTTTGGACAAATAATAGATTATCACTTGACCAAGAACGCCGCAAACATCCGGCGTAGACCGGATAGCAACTGATAAATCTGGCATCGCCATGCAGTGGCTTGCGTTGCCGAACAAAGAGTTGAGCGCTACTATGTACGAAGCAGAATATTTGATAGATGAATGGAGGTAATAGTATAATCAAATCGGGCCGCACAGTGCTCTCGGTTACAGACTTCTGGCTTCTGTAGCCAAGATGCTAGCCGGATAACAGTACAACTGGGATGAACAACGGGGGCTGGCCACTTGGCTACCCAGAAATAGTTGTTACCTGCTCCAATGGTTCTATTGTTCATCAATTTTGCGTAGTGAATGGGGTGAGGTTTCAACTAACAGAGTTGGCAATGGAGTAAATCCAATTTTGGCCTTCATACTTAGCTAGACAGAGTTAATGGGTGTTACATGTAATGAGAGCCAGATTCACTATCGGTATATTACTAGTAGTATGCTTGCTAGCTACAGCGTTCGCCTGTACACCTGAAGCGAGTGAGAATCCTATAACTCTGGATTTTATCTATGTAGACCATGGCAACACTGTTGGCATATCCGGATACACAGGGCTCGGTGGAAACATCGTAATTCCCCAAAGCATAGATAGTAAAAGAGTTACCAGTATTGACAGGTGGGCTTTCTCCCGTAGCAACAACCTGACAGGTGTAACGCTTTCGGATGGCATAGTAACAATAGAGGAAAGTGCTTTCTTTGGATGCGAGAGCTTAACAAGTATTGCCATTCCTGGCAGTGTTACTACTATTGGTGAAACGGCCTTTTTTGGTTGCAGTAGCCTCGCAAACATAACTATTCCTAGCAGCGTAGTAAGTATTGGTGAAGGCGCTTTTGCTTGCATGGTTGGCTACTATGACAACTTAGATGAAAATGGCCATTGGTCAGGGGGTCGATGTTTTGTCAGTTGCCCCAATCTCACCATCACCTGTTTCCCTGATTCTTATGCCCATCAATACTGTGTGGAGAATGGGATCGTGTACCAGTTAACTGACTGGTGGATAAATACGGCGGCCCCGAGTGTTCAGCTAGTGCCACCATATTCAGGCTATTGACGTTACAATGACAACCTTGCAGACAGACCGAACAAAACAAAAACTCAGTAACCGCGAGACAAAGCCTACCCTAAAAGAGGAAAGGCGCCTTGGTCGGGGTGGCTACAAGTTCATCGCGGGACTGGACGAGGTAGGACGCGGTTGTCTGGCCGGGCCAGTGCTAGCCTCAGCCGTCATCTTGCCTGCGAAAGGTCGCTGGCCTTGGTTGCGAGAGGTAAGGGATAGCAAACTCCTTTCGCCAGCCAAACGTGCCTTCCTTTATGACAAGATAATGGATGTGGCTATTGCCTATGGTACGGGTATTGTGGAAGCGGAGGAGATAGATGCCATCGGTATTGCAGTTGCTGTAAGGCACGCCATGACGGAGGCCCTGGCCCTTCTTTCGCCCGGCGCCGACAGTCTCCTTATCGACTATTTCACGTTGCCAGAGAGCAATTTGCCACAATGGGGCGTGGCCAACGGAGACAGCCTTTGTCTGTCCATTGCCTGTGCCTCCATCATCGCCAAGGTAACACGCGATCGCCTAATGGCTAGGTTGGACCAAGACTACCCCGGATATGGCCTCGCCCGCCATAAGGGCTATGCCACCAAGGCACACTACGCCGCAATCGCCCGACTAGGACTCTCCCCTATCCACCGCCGCTCTTTCTGTTCCTCGGCCGTCCTACCAGGCAGCTAAGGGGATTTCCGCTACGGTGTGACGACCATCGTCATCACAACCCTAAGACGGTCAATCACAACGTCCTCAGTGGCGCGTAACGCTCCGCCAGAAACCCCAAACGTCAGACACCCAGTCGTGGTTTTCCATGGCGGGCGAGCCCACTACACTTGATACTTCTTGGGATCAAATGACTGTACGTCCTGTATCGGCTTGCCCGGCGGACTAATTACATATTTCGGGTCACTGCCGGGGTCGCTCACCTTCGGAGCAGGTGCGCCCCAGAACAGTTCGGTAACATTGTTCCACATTATGTCCCACATCGCGAAAAGAATGAACTATGCTGTAAAGGGAGTGATTGGATACGCCTGAAAAACACGGCTACAACGCCATTTGCGGCATAAGCCGACCACAGGCGAATATAAACCAACCGCCAGAAAGGGGCAAAAATGAAAACACAAAAAATCAATATCCTGTATGAGAGATTGAGCAAAGACGATGAAATGCAAGGCACATCAAACTCTATCCTCAACCAAAAACAGCTACTCGAAGAATACGCCGAGCGGCACGGACTAACCCCATATATCCATATCGAAGATGACGGATATACAGGCACGAATTGGAACAGACCCGGCTCTGCATTTTGCGGAAGTCTACCCTGTTATTTTGGCGGGTCAAGTTGACCCGAAGTTGATAGTTGTTTATTCGTCTTTGGATGTTGTTAAGGTGTACTGAAGATAATGCTTATAATGTGCGTGAATAGTATGCCACGTCTGCAACTCTGCCGTAAAAATTCGATTCAGGCAAAACTGCTAT
>Ga0123356_10001830_pt1 | contig 23088 bp, 25 predicted proteins | sample TergutEmb28metaG_2_FD_92546 | JGI IMG/M metagenome (GOLD analysis project Ga0123356, IMG submission 92546) | Embiratermes neotenicus P3 segment gut microbial communities from Petit-Saut dam, French Guiana - Emb289 P3 | ecosystem: Host-associated > Arthropoda: Insects > Digestive system > Gut ...
ACGAGTTGCCTTAGGGGTTTTGTCGTCGTTAATCAGCACTGCAGCATTGTCGTCGAAGCAGATAGTGCTGCCATCAGCGCGGCGAATTTGGTCGCGGGTGCGGACGATGACGGCTTTCACGACAGTCTTTTTCTTGGTGTTGCCGGTAGGGTTGGCGTCCTTGACGGAAGCAACCACGACATCACCGACGCGTGCATAGCGAGCGCGAGTACCGCCGAGTACACGGATGACTCCGAGTTCCTTGGCGCCACTGTTGTCAGCGACCTTTAATCTTGATTCTTGCTGTATCATTTCTCATCCCCTTCTGTCTCTTCGCTCTCGAGCTCAACTTCAATCTCTTCTTTCTTGATTTCGATCTTGCCCTTACTGCGCTCAATGATAGAATCAAGCTTGAAATTGACAGTCTTGCTGAATGGTCGGCACTCAGAAATGACGACCTTGTCACCTTCGCGAGCTTCATTCTTCTCGTCGTGAGCAGAATACTTACGGGTGCGCGTATAGCGCTTTTTGTAGACCGGATGCGTCTCGAGGCTAGTGACCACTACGGTGATGGTCTTGTCGCGCTTATCGGACGATACGATACCTGTGATTACCTTTGCCATATTATAATTCCTCTTTCTTAATTATCTTCGTGCGTACTGGAAGTTTGTGTGATGCGAGGCGAAGGGCTTCCTTTGCCTGCTCGTCGGTGACGTCTGCAATTTCAAACATAACAGTGCCGGCCTTGACTTTGGCGACGAAGTACTGCGGTTCGCCCTTGCCGCTACCCATCTTGACATCAAGAGGCTTCTTGGTGACTGGGGTGTGCGGGAAGATGCGAATCCAGACTTTGCCACCACGCTTGACGTAGCGGTTGATTGCCTGACGAGCAGCCTCGATTTGGCGGCTGGTCACGCGCTCATTATCTAGAGACAACAAACCATAGCTGCCGAAGGCGACGGTGGTTCCACGAGTGGCGACGCCGTTGTTCTTGCCTTTGCGAACCTTGCGGTGGGCAGTCTTCTTTGGTAGTAAAAGTGCCATTTTATTTCTCCCCCTTATAAATCCAGACCTTCACTCCGATGATACCGGCGATGGTCTTGGCGTGCTCGGTGTAGAAGTCGATGTTGGCGCGGAGAGTATGTAGAGGCACGGAGCCTTCGATTAGCTTCTCACGACGGGACATTTCAGCACCATTTAGACGACCTGAAACTTCAATACGGATACCGAGAGCACCGGCGTTCATGGTGTTCTGAGCAGCCATCTTAATGGCGCGGCGGAAATTCATGCGCTTAGCGAGCTGGAAGCCGATGTTCTCGGCGACGAGCTTAGCAGATAGTTCTGGTTGCTTGACTTCTTCGACATTAATGCGAATTGGGGTGTTAACGATTTTCTCAAGGTCTGCCTTGAGTTCATTGATAGCGGAACCTTGCTTACCGATGACAGCGCCTGCTTTTGCAGTGTAGATGCTAATGGTAATGAGGTTGCTGGAACGCTCGATGCGGGTAGCCGCAATGGTCGGGCGTGGCTTATATTTGTTCTCGACCGTCTCACGGATCTTGATATCCTGGATTAGCCAGTCGCTGAAATCTCGTTTGCGGACGAACCACTTAGATGACCAGTCCTTGCTAGCCTGGAGACGATAAGAGATGGGGTTTACTTTTTGACCCATGTTATTTCTCCTCTTTCTTAGTTTCTGCGGCCTTCGCAGGTTTGACAGCGGCTTTTTCAGTACCACTGACTTCTACGAAGATATTGGAACTAATCTTTTCAAATGGCAGCGCGCGGCCGCGGGTGGAAGGCATATAGCGGCGAATGCGGGTGCCGGAAGTGACGACAATGCGCTCAATCACGATAGTCTTGCTGTCGATGCGGCCTTTGCTGAGTAGGTTTGCGTTGGCAGATTCGATAGCTTTCTTGACGGATTTAGCGGAGCGTCGTGGGGTATTGTCGAGGATGACAAATGCATCAGCGACAGAGCGATCACGGACGAGGCTAGCGACAATGCTAGTCTTGCGCGGAAGCGATTCGATGCCCTTGATGTACGCGTGGGCAGTAATTCGTTCAGACATTATTTCTTACCTCCAAGGGCAGCTTCAGCTGCTTTCTTGCCACCGTGTCGGCGGAACTTGCGGGTTGGTGCGAATTCGCCGAGTTTGTGACCAACCATGTTCTCAGAGACATACACTGGGATGTGGTCTTTGCCGTTGTGGACAGCAATCGTGCGGCCAACCATCTCTGGCGAGATGCTGGAAGCGCGCGCCCAGGTTTTAATAACAGTGCGATCGTCGGCACTTAATGCCTTGATCTTCTTCTCTAGTTTATAGTCCACGTATGGACCTTTCTTTAGCGACCTACTCATTTGCTTCTCCTCTTGTTAGCGTGGCGGCTTTTAACGATGAACTTAGTTGTATCCTTGTTCCTACGAGTCCTGTATCCGAGGGTGAGCTGGCCCCATGGGGTGCGTGGAGCCTTGCCGGTGCCGTGACGACCACCGTCACCACCGCCGTGCGGGTGATCGGTTGCGTTCTGGACAACACCGCGAACGGTTGGGCGGATGCCCATGCGGCGCTTGCGGCCAGCAGAACCAATCTTAACGTTCTTATTTTGGACGTTGCTGACGGTGCCAATGCTGGCTTGGGAGTTAACTGGAACTTTGCGGATTTCACCAGACGGCATCTTGATAGTGGCATAATTGCCTTCTTTGGCCATCAACTGAGCTGAGGTGCCGGCTGAGCGAATCAACTGTGCGCCCTTGCCTGGGACTAGCTCGATTGCGTAGATCTGAGTACCGACTGGAATATTGGCGATTGGCATGCGGTTGGAGATCTCGATTGGAGATTCTTCACCAGTGCTAATAACCATACCCTTAGTCATATTGGTGTCAGCTACGATGTAATAGAACGTGCCGTTTTGATCTTTGACGCGTGCGATATTAGCAGTGCGACCTGGATCGTATTCAATCTCCATGATTGTGAGCTTGAGACCGGCTGGAATATTGTGTGAGACGTTACGATAGAGGCGCTTAGCACCGCCGCCGCGATGGCGAACAGTGATACGGCCATGCGCATTGCGACCAGACTTCTGGCGCTTGCCAGTGGTCAGGCTCTTAAGCGGCTTGCGAGTGGTAATACCATCGAAATCTCGAGTGGTCATACCGCGACGAGCTGGTGTAGTTGGGGAATAATTCTTGATACTCATTTATTTGTCTCCTCGGTTGCCAGTGCGGCGCTTAGCGAATAGACCGGCTTCTTTCTTACCAGAATCCTTTGACTGGACTTTGGTGACGGTCTTCTTGTCGGCAACATCATCCTTGGACTCTTCGACATCCTCGTCGAAGATCTTGAGTTTGTCACCAGCCTTCAGCGTAACGAAAGCAATTCGCTGGTCAGCGCGGGTGGTCATGCCCGGGTAGGCACGCTTGCCGCGGTTGAAGCGCATTGGCTTGCCCTTGCGGATTTGGATGCGGATGCTGACGATTGTGATATTGAATTCCTTCTCGAGCACCTTCTTGATTTCTTGCTTAGTGGTCTTGCCGTCGATGACGAAGGCATAAATGCCCTTGTTACTAAGATTAAGGATTTTCTCGGTCTTTAGTGGGGAAATGGTCATTTTACACCTCCTAGCCACTCATCAATTGCTGGAATAGCGGACTCGGTGATTAGGATAGTATCAGCATTCATTGTATCGAAAACGTTGAGATAGGTAGAACGAACAACTAGAAGAGTTGGGATATTAGAGGTTGCGCGAATAATCTCTGGGGTCTTGTCAGCAACTACTAAGATTGTATTGCCCTTAGCCTTGTTGGCTTCGAGGAATTTGACAGCTTCTGTGGTCTTGGCACCCTTAGGAGTAAAGTCCTTGACAATATTGACGGCCTTGGCCTGATTCTTGAGGCTGAGAGCCTGGCGAATCGCGGTGCGCTTAGCGGCAGTCGAGAGATTCTTGGTGAAGTTCTCGTTACCGGTGCGACCGAAGGCGACACCACCGTGGCGCCAAATTGGGTTACGAGTGCTACCGAAGCGTGCACGACCAGTGCCCTTTTGCCTCCATGGCTTCTTACCACCACCGCGGACTTCACCGCGCTTCAAGGTCTTGGCATGAGAGCTACGGGAATTTGCGAGGTATGCGTCGTAAGCGAGCTTCACTAGTTCGTGGCTGCTGACTTCGACGTTGAAGATTTCTTTATTGAGTTTAACTGAATCGGCCATATTACTCCTTTCCCTCTACTAGGACGAGGCCTTTATTTGGACCAGGCACGGCGCCTTTGAGGCCGAGGATATTCTTGTCGGAATCGATAAACGATACGACGAGATTCTTGACAGTGACTTGGTCGTGACCCATGCGGCCTGGCATCTTCTTGCCCTTCATAACCTTTTGTGGGTACATGGAACCGATGGAGCCGACTTCGCGGATGTGGCCCTTGAAACCGTGGGTGTTGCGTGATTCGTTGAAGTTGTGGCGCTTGATCGTACCAGCGAAGCCCTTGCCCTTGCTAGTAGCGGTCACAGCGACCTTGTCGCCAAGCGCAAAATTAGCGACCGTAACTTGATCGCCTGCTTTGATATCAGAAATAGCATCTGTGCGGAATTCGCGGAGATGCTTTGGTTGTGTTTCACCGGCTTTTTTGACGTGTCCGGCCACGGGCTTGCTCAGATTCTTACCCTGACCAATCCCTAGCTGCACAGCGTTATAACCGTCGGATTCGACAGTTTTAATCTGAGTCACTGTGGCTGGGCCGGCTGACAAAATCGTCACAGGGGTGACAACGCCGTCAGATCCGATGATCTGGGTCATACCAATCTTGGTGCCTAATATGACTTTCATTATTATTCCTTTTACATTAATAATTTCAAGCTTTTAGACAGTTCCTGGCGGCTTATCTTTGCGCTCGAAAAAATAGTTTGTTGTTTTACCTCGTAATTATATCATGAGCCGTCGGTGGTGGTCAAGGGGTTTTATCGGTATTATTGACTAAATTGCAATTTTATGACAAAATGGTAGTATAGGTCGCTGCTAGTGACCGGACTGATTGGGAAGGGCTTACACCCTAATTCGCCCCAATTGGACATTAGGAGGCAAATATGTCTAGTAAAAGACACCTCAAGCTGAGGTTCCGTGATCTTCTGGAGGGCCAATGCTACCATTGTTCTGAGAACCTATTTTTGGATCAGTTGGTTCAACTGGGCTCAATCGGGTTTATCGCGAGCCAGAGTGGCATGAGACGTGCGCCGACTATTCTTGGCAATCGCTGGCAAGTCGAGGTTCATCCGGGTGATTACATCGTGCAATACGCTGGAGTTGAAAAGATTGCTGCGGAAAATCGCAAGTCCGAGGCAGAATCTTTCATCAGAGTCAGGATTTACGCCGTAATCGCCGTTGATACCGAAAACCGCATCATCGAGTGTGAGATTCCGGAAATTGTTCCCGGGTTTCTGAAGTTCGAGTCTGGACGTATGGTCAAAGCCTCTTGGGAAGAGGCTGAAGAGCCCGAAGAAGTCGCTGAATAGGCGCGCGAACTGACCTCTAGGGGTCAGTTTTTATTACGCTGTTTAGTATAACTGATATTGACTTTTAGCGTTAAGTGTGCTATAATGATGGTATGGGGTTGTTTTGACGACTCTGATGGAACAGGAGAGGTATTTCCTCTAATTTACCCTGTAAGGTCTTTAGAAGGGAGAGTGTCGTATGGCTGGTATAGAAACTACCACATTACGTGAAATAATCATGCTCGAGGATGGAGCTTATCTATTGCTTGGGAGGCATTTAGGCTCCTATGGCTCCGTACATGGCCCTGACGGCAAAGCTAGACCTGAGGTCTGGTTTAATGATTCTGACGGCGAGAAATTGATTGTGAAAGCTGAGTTGGGAGATTTCATTATCCTACACATAGATGACGGGTATCGCTGTATAGGAGTGGTTGAATCAATCGTTCCGGATAGCAATAAACTCACTTGTATCAATAGGATACCTCACACTGATAGCATTTACGAATTACCATATCTCTTTAGCTAAAAAAGAGCCCCGAAGGGCTCATTTTTATTATCCGTATATTTACATGCGGATTTCGGCATCGACGCCGGCTGGAAGCGAGAGATTCTGCAAGAGATCAATCGTCTTAGGAGTGGCGTTGATAATGTCGATCAGGCGCTTATGGACCTTCATCTCGAAGGCCTCGCCACCGGTCTTGTAGACGTGTGGGGACTTTACGACGGTGAAAGTGCTGCGCTTGGTTGGAAGCGGCACTGGGCCAGATACGCTAGCGCCGGAGCGGATAGCGGTGTTAACAATTTGTTGAGCCGAAAGGTCGATCACGCGGTGATCATAGGCCTTGAGGCGGATGCGGATGCGCACGCCAGTTTCCTTTGGTGCAGCGGCTTTGGTTTCTGCCATAGCAATTATTCCTGTTTATGCGCCGTAACCTCAGATTCACCTAGACAGTGCTTCGATGAGTTTTCGGAGCGATTTATATTGTATGGGTATTATAGCATAGATTTTGACACTTGACAATAAAATACCGAGCGCAGTGGCTCGGTATTCTCTAGAACATACGCGCGCGGCTAACTGCCATTTCGGCGGTATATGGAATCGTGTCGTATATCCTGAATGGGTTGAGCGGTGATAGCGGCGGGTAGCTTGGGGCTGTATCGATAGTATCGGTGTATCGATGCTTCCAGTCTGCGTACAGATTGAAATGCACCCTGTCGAGGCCTGGGAAGTCTGCATCAGCGCCGATAGTCATATTCATTGACTGTCTGATAGCCATTGAGCCCCAACGGCCAACTTCCCCATAAGTGCCGACGCCGTATGGTTTGCCTGAACGCAGATACTTTGGATCTGGCGCAGCTAGATGGACGACCATGCAACCATGTCGCAACGACTTGAAGTTATAGAATCGCTCCCAGGCGTCCAAATTGGCAAAGGCACCGTTCTGACCATCTTGTCTATACTTATATAGCGGGTGATCCTCTCTATATTCACGCGGGCAGGCGATATAGCAATCGTCGTCACGCGTGGCGATTTCGATAATCATCTGTAGATGCCAATCGTCCTTAGTACCGCTTACTGGCCCAACTAGGGCGTAAATCCTTTTGTCTTTCGTATCGACTTTAACTCCTGGCGGAATCAGCCTGATATTCAGAGACTCGATAAGCCCACTCTGCTTTTTGGTGATTTCGGGCATAATACCACTCCTTTCATAATAATGTGCCATCCCTGTTGGTGATTAGAGCGATTGTATCATTATTGACATTTACGGTCAAGTGTGCCATAATGTAGATGTAGACCCGGATAGGGTCTTGCTTTTTTCTAGGAACCGAAAGGAGTGGGGTAAATGGTTCAAAAAACCGGAAATTGTGCGAGAACACTGACAGCGGAAGAATACTTCATCCTCAGCAGAGGCGTGAGTATTGTCTTCCTTGACATCAGGTGTGTGGCAGCTCTACAAGTATTTGGAGTTGTGATTCCGCAGCGCATGCAGCGTCTTCAAAATATCATGCTTGCAACCAAGGCCGAGCTTGTGATTTTGCCGAACTGGGGTGAGTTCTTCACCGATGAGGCCGAAATAAAGGCATTATTCAACGAATATGGCTTGTCCCCTACTGTGCTAGGCTGGGCTGGGCTGATTAGACTTGGTGGTGATGTCAGAGATTACCTCAGGGATGTAGCTATCCCGCGCAGGTTCATTATTCTCTGCTGTAGCAATGATTACGACGAGTTTCTGCCGTTTGTACTTATCACCGAACACCGATATGGTCTTCGAGGACTTGATGTAGCAAAGGCGATTCCACTGCTGACCGAACAAGAGTACAAATAAATGCGCCCAAATGGGTGCTTTTTATTGCCCCAACGACACGAAAAAGGCTCCCGGAGGAGCCTAATTCGGTCAATTACAGACTATTTCACAATTTTCGTGATAACGCCTGAGCCAACGGTCTTTCCACCTTCGCGGATAGCGAAGCGGTCGTTGTTGTTCATCGCGATCGGCGCGAGCAACTTGACCTTGAAGGTGATAGTGTCACCAGGCATGACGATTTCTTTGTCTGCTGGGAGCTCAACCTCGCCAGTTACGTCCGTAGTACGGAAGTAGAACTGTGGCTTGTAACCCTTGGCAAATGGAGTGTGGCGACCGCCTTCTTCCTTCTTGAGGATGTAGACTTCTGCCTCAAACTCGGTGTGTGGGGCAACTGAGCCTGGCTTGGCGATAACCTGACCGCGCTCGATTTGATCGCGCTCGATACCGCGGAGCAATAGACCAGCGTTGTCACCTGCGCGACCTTCGTCGAGGGTCTTCTTGAAGGCCTCGATGCCGGTTACGACAGACTTCTGAGTTGGTTTGATGCCGATGATTTCGACTTCGTCGTTCAACTTGATGATACCCTGCTCAATACGACCAGTAGCAACAGTGCCACGGCCCTTGATCGAGAAGACGTCCTCGACTGGCATTAGGAATGGTTTGTCGAGTTCGCGGGCTGGCTCTTCGACGTATTCGTCGAGGGCTTTGACTAGCTCCATGATAGCATCTTCGTTGGCAGCATCGCCTTCGAGAGCTTTGGTAGCAGAACCCTTGATGACTGGCACGTTGTCGCCATCATAACCGTATTTGCTGAGAAGTTCGCGGATATCCATCTCGACGAGGTCGATAAGTTCTGGATCAGCGAGGTCCATCTTGTTGAGGAAGACCACAATCTTAGGGACGTTCACCTGGTGGGCCAAGAGGACGTGCTCGCGGGTCTGCGGCAGTGCGCCGTCGTTAGCAGCAACCACGAGGATTGCGCCGTCGATTTGGGCAGCACCGGTAATCATGTTCTTGACGTAGTCGGCGTGGCCTGGCATGTCGACGTGAGCGTAATGGCGCTTCTCGGACTCATACTCGTTGTGAGAAGTAGCGATGGTGATACCACGAGCCTTCTCTTCTGGAGCGTTGTCGATTTGGTCATATGCGACAGCTTTGTTAACATCTGATGGAAGTTTTTTTGCTAGAACGGACGTAATAGCAGCAGTAAGAGTGGTCTTACCGTGGTCAACGTGTCCCATAGTACCAACGTTGACGTGAGGCTTAGATCGATCGAAATTAGCCATTTATTCTCCTTAATTAATTAATAATCGGGCTTCAAAAAGTGCCCGTCACTCTTCATGGATTATACCTGTTATAGAGGTTATTGTAAAGGGTTTTTGGCGAGAAAAGAAAAACGCCCTGATTAGGCAGAGCGTCTTTTTGAGGATACGCGCGAATTTGTGATAATATTACCGACTACAGTGTGGCTTGAGGAGTGCTCAAATCGATCGTTTGTGATAATTGTGGTGGTATATTGATTCATACCACTATTGAGACGTTTGAGAAGTTCTTCGATGATTTGCTCAAGCTGGGCCAGAAACTCTGACTTGCTCAGTTTATCGTTGAGCTTGATATGGATGGTATTTGCATCCGGAATCTGAAAGTTTTCTGTCTTTCTATCTAGGTAGCACGCAATATCTGCAGTGACAGTACCTTTGCCATCCTCTCTACGTTTCAACTTGTAAATCATGTTGTTGAACTTCGATGGGCTCATATTGTGGCTCGAGCAGACCGGATCGTCCATCGGAATTATCACTATCTTCATCTTAGGATCAAGCGTGATTGTGGCATTGTTCCGATTACTCATCTTGGTGGCGCGTATATTAAATTTTCCCATATTCACCTCTTTCTAGTATGGGACATACAAGGGGGTCGCCCTATGCTCTCATTATAGCACACATGCTTATATTTGTCAAGGTGCACATGATGTGGCAAGAAAATGGTTCTGCAACAGGGGCAGAACCAAGTCTCGTGTCAATGAGTTTGGATGGAAGTTAATTTATAGTATAACTAGTGGTTTCGCCAAGACTGAGTAGAGCGATTACTCTATCAATCATAACGCCGGCATATTCCTTTCTGGCTTTGTCGCCTGATACTACTGGGACTATCGTGAAGCTGACTTTCTTTCTCTCGATATACATCCAGCTGACGTAATCCTTGAGATATTCAGCGATAGATCCGGCGATGTCGCCATACTCGTTAAACGCTCTCAAATCTCTGATAAGGCACCTGATCTCGTTATCAGGAGTCACCTTGGCATCATAAAAGATTGGCTCCTTGATATCGAGAATTGTCCCGTTATCATCCAGACGAATTGAAACGTCATTTCCTTCCATAGAGACACGAATTTGAATTTTTCCCATTAAATCACCTCTTTCGGTATGGGAATACCAGGGGGCTACCCTATACCTACATTATATCATACTCCAGTACATAAGTCAATATGCTCATGCAAAAGACCCCTGTTAATGAGGGGCCTGTTGCTGTTTATTTGTTGTTAGTCTTTTTGGTTGCGCTTGGCGATGATTTCCTCAGCAACGTTCGGTGGAACTTCCTCGTAGCCGTTGAGTTCCATGGTGGAAGCGGCACGACCCTGGCTCATGGAGCGGAGGTCGGAAGTATAGCCGAAGAGGTTTGCTAGAGGCACGAAGGCGCGAATTAACTTGGCTCCACCGGTCAAATCTTCCATCGCGTCGATGCGGCCACGGCGGGAATTGATGTCGCCGATGACGTCACCCATGAATTCTTCAGGGGTGGTTGCTTCGAGCTTCATCACAGGCTCGAGTAGGATTGGACGGGCGCGCTTGATACCTTCGCGAGTTGCGAGGCTACCAGCGAGTTTAAAGGCGAGCTCGGAGGAGTCGACTTCGTGATAGCTACCATCATAGAGAGTAGCGCGGATGTCGACTACTGGATAACCAGCGATAACACCGCCATCGAGAGTCTCGACGATACCTTGCATGACTGGCTTGCGGTATTCCTGAGGAACGACGCCGCCCTTGATCATGTCTACGAACTCAAAGCCCTTGCCAGCCTCGTTTGGTTCGAACTTAATCCAAACATCACCGTACTGACCACGACCACCGGACTGCTTGATGTGCTTACCCTGTGCTTCAGAGGTGCCACGAATAGACTCGCGGTACGCAACCTGAGGCTCACCAGTGTTAGCTTCCACGCCAAATTCGCGCTTCAAGCGGTCGATGATAATTTCGAGGTGTAATTCGCCCATGCCAGAAAGAATGGTTTGACCGGTTTCCTCATCAGTGTGGATGCGGAAGGTCGGATCTTCTTCAGCGAGGCGGTTGAGGCCGATGCCCATTTTTTCTTGGTCGGCCTTGGTTTTGGGCTCGACTGCAATAGAAACTGGCGGGTCTGGGAAGGTGATGGACTCGAGGACGATCGGGTGGGCTGGATCACAGAGTGTGGTACCAGTAGTAGTGTCCCTTAGACCAACCACTGCGGCGATGTCGCCAGCGGCAATCTCAGAGATGTCTTCGCGCTTGTCCGCAAACATACGGACTAGGCGGCCGACACGCTCCTTCTCGCCGGTGGTGGCGTTGAGGATGTAGCTGCCGGCGCTGAATTTGCCGGAATAAACACGGATAAAGATGAGCTTACCGACGAATGGGTCGGTGGCAATCTTGAAGGCTAGGGCCGCGAGCGGCTCTTTGTCGTCCGCTTGGCGAATAACTTCATCGCCGGTCTTTGGGTTCTTGCCGACGGTTTGGCCAAGGTCGCGATCGAGCGGGCTTGGTAGATAGTCGGTGACTAGGTCGAGAACCTTCTCGACAATCACGCCGCGACCGTCGCCACCAGTGACTAGATAGAAATCGCCGTCGAGGACGCGCTTGCGTAGAGCTTTTTTGAGCTCTGGGATAGTGATGGCTTCTTCACCACCTTCGAAATACTTCTCCATCAGCTTTTCGTCAGCCTGGACGGCTTCTTCGACGAGCATAGAGCGGGCATTTTTGGCCTTCTCGAACATGTCAGCCGGGATTTCGCCCACTATTAGCTCTTTGTCGGCATATTCTTTGTAAGTGTAAGCCTTCATGTCGATGAGGTCGACAACGCCGTTGATGTCCTTTTCAAAGCCGATTGGCAGGTGAATTGGAAGGGCGTTCTTGCTGAGGCGCTTTTTGATTGATTCGAGCGAGCGATAGAAGTCGCCGCCGATTTGGTTGATTTTGTTTAGGAAACAGATACGCGGGACGCCGTACTTGGTCGCCTGGCGCCAGACGGTCTCTGATTGAGCTTCGACACCCATTTTGCCGTCGAAGACGACAATGGCGCCGTCGAGGACGCGCAGAGAGCGCTCGACCTCTGCTGTGAAGTCGATGTGTCCCGGGGTGTCAATGATGTTGATTTTGTGGTCTTTCCAATAGACCGTGACGGCAGCGGAGGTGATAGTGATACCACGCTCGCGCTCTTGCTCCATCCAGTCGGTTGTCGCACCACCGTCATCACCCTTGACGAGGCTAATTTTGTGTTTGAGACCAGTACGATAGAGGATGGCCTCGCTCGTGGTGGTCTTGCCGGCGTCAATATGGGCAATGATGCCAATATTGCGGAAATGATTTAGATCTTTTACTTGTTGAGCCATAAAACCTCTCTTAGATTATTGTCGTGCGAAGTGAGCAAATGCACGGTTGGCCTCCGCCATGCGATGCGTATCTTCTTTCTTCTTAAATGCGCCACCAGTTTCGTTGTAGGCATCGATGATTTCGAGCTCGAGACGCTTGGCATAAGGCATACCAGAGCGAGCACGAGCAGACTGCACCAGCCAGCTGAGGGCGAAGTGCGTCTGGCGATGACCGGAAATTGGGAACGGAATCTGATAGTTGGCGCCGCCGACACGACGAGATTTGACCTCGAACTGCGGGCTGACGTTTTCTAGAGCCTTCTCATAGATTGCAACTGGATCTTCGCTCTTGAGCTTCTTAGCAGCAGATTCAATCGCGTTGTAAACAGCGCGCTCGGCAATCTGCTTCTTGCCGTCGAGCATAGACTTATTGATGAGGCGCTGGACGAGCACACTCTGGTACTTGCGATCAGGATTGACCTTGCGGGTAAGGGATGCGGTAACTTTGCGAGGCATGTTATTTATCTCCCTTCTTGGCGCCGTATTTGCTGCGGCCTTGTTTGCGACCCTGGACGCCTTGGAGGTCTAGCGTACCACGAACAATGTGATAACGCACACCTGGAAGGTCAGGCACACGACCACCGCGAACTAGCACAACAGCGTGCTCCTGGAGGTTGTGACCTTCGCCGCCGATGTAGGCCCAAACTTCCTGGCCGTTGGTAAGGCGCACGCGGGCGACCTTACGGAGAGCGGAGTTTGGCTTCTTTGGGGTTTTGGTAGTAACTTTGATGCAGACACCTCGTTTCAATGGGGCTTCCTGCTTGTAGAAACGCGTTTTGAGCGTGTTCTGGATAGTGCCTAGTGCTGGGACTTTGCTTTTTTTAACAGCAGTCTTCCTAGGCTTACGAATCAATTGGTTGATTGTAGGCATTAAAATATCCTTGATTAATATGATTTGACTGTCAGCGCAACTCAGCATGAAGCACCAACATGAAACTCTTGAAGGTATTATAACGCTTGTATGCGATTATGTCAACAAAAATGCCCCGTTTGACCGGAGCATTTTTGCATAGTGTTTGTTTTACTCAGTTGCTTCGTCAACTGGGATGTCGATTGGGAAGACGCCAGTTCCGACTGGAATCTTGCGACCAATGATGACGTTCTCCTTGAGGCCCTTGAGGTGGTCGACCCGGCCAGAAATGGCAGAGTTGATAAGCACGCGGTTGGTGTCTTGGAAGGAAGCAGCTGACAGGAACGAGTCGCTCCAAGTCGAGACTTTGGTGATACCGAGTAGCTGGCGAGTATAAGTCGCTGGCTTCTTGCCCTCAGCGAGCAGACGAGCGTTTTCTTCGTCTACAGCTGCGATGCTCACGATGGAGCTAGCGATGAAGTCAGAGTCACCGGCCTCGTCAATAATCGCACGAGAGAACATCTGGCGGATTACGATTTCGAGGTGCTTATCTGCGATACCTTGGTTCTGAGCGGAATAGATTGACATGATGCCGTTCAGGATGTAACGCTCGGTTGCCTCGACACCCTTGTATTTCATAAGGTCTTGGAGGTTGAGTGAACCGACGCTGAGCTGGTCGCCCGCTTGGACGAAGTCTCCTGGCTTAACCACTAGAGCGCGGTTGCCTGGGACATCAATCTTGATTGGCGCGCCGATGCGAGCAGCGATAATCAATTCGTTCTCGTTCAAGATTTGAACGTTGCCGTCAAATGGTGCGATGACTGGCGATTCGCCACCTTCGCGGCTAGCAAGTACATCGCCGAGCTTAACATCAGCACCGTCCTTGATGAGTATGGATTCGCCGTTTGTCAGCGTAATCTTCTCGCTCTTCTCGGACTGAGGAATCACACGAACTGTGTTCTTCTCTTTCGAACTTTCGATTTCGACAATACCAGAGCTTGGAGTGATATAGGCCTGACCCTTTGGAATGCGGGCTTCGAGAAGCTCTTCCACACGCGGGAGACCAGTAGCCATATCACCGGAACCGGCTGCACCGGAACCGTGCTTAGTATCGAGCGTGAGCTGCGTGCCTGGCTCACCGACTGACTGTGCGGCGATGACACCGACAGGTTCAGCAGGCTTGACAACTTGGCGAGTGGCCATGTCGAGACCATAGGACTTCTGTGGTACACCGAAGTTACAAGTAGTGGTGAGGACGCTTTGGATGCGCACTGATTTAACCTCTTCATCCTCTTCGATTGCTTTTGCAACCTCAGCCGTGATGAGTTCATCGGCGCCGATATAGCCTGGGACTTCATTGGCGGTGAAGCGGCCGGCGAGGCGATCTGAGAAGTCGATATTCTCGATTTCGCCACGGATTACTTCGTAGCCCTCGTCTTCGAACTCGCCATCAACTGTAAATGTATCCTGGGACACGTCGACTAGACGGCGTGTGAGGTAGCCGGAGTCGGCGGTACGCAGAGCGGTTGACACCTGGCCCTGGCGAGCACCACGAGTCGCAATGAAGGACTCGAGGGTGTTTAGACCGGACTTGTAGCTAGACTTGACTGGGAGCTCGATTTCATTGTTATTTACGTCGACCTGGATGCCGATGACGGCAGAGGCGAGCTTGACCTGAGATACAGAGCCACGAGCTTTGGATTCGACCATGATTGAGATGTTATTCTCGACGCCCTTGAGACGCTCTTCGATGAGTGCGCCAATGCGGCGGTCGATTTTCTTCCAGTTCTCGATAGTGTTCTTGCGGCGCTCTTCCTCGGTAATGAGACCTTGCTCGTATTGTTCGGCGATGAGCCCAACATTAGCGTCACCTTCAGCGATTAATTCATCTACCTCTGGGAAGGTGGGGTAATCATCTTTGCTAATAGAGATACTTGAGATAGTTTCGTATCGGAAGGCAAGATCCTTAATAGAGTCGGCGATTTCGACGGCTTTTTCAGCGCCGTATTGCTCGAGGATATCCTCGAAGACGCGCTTCAGGCCATTGGAGTTCATGGTTGCTTCGACATAGGGATACTCGCGTGGCAGGATTTCGTTGAAAATCACACGACCGAGCGTAGTATCGCGCTTGCCGCTCTTGGCGTGCACGCGAATTGGGGTTTGAAGCTCGATTAGACCAGCATCGTAGGCCATCTCGGCTTCGAAGATGTTAGTAAACGGTTTCGGGGCGACATCTTTGTAGGATGGCTTCTCATAGGTGAGGTAGTAGTTGCCGAGCACGACGTCCTGGCTGATGTGTAGGATTGACTTGCCGTCGGCTGGCTTCAGGATGTTTGGCTCAACTGCGATGAGCTGCTTAGCCTCAGCCTGTGCTGCAGCGGATAAAGGAAGGTGAACTGCCATCTGGTCACCATCGAAGTCGGCGTTGAAGCCCTTGAGCACGAGCGGGTGAAGCTGGATAGCTTTACCGTCAATGAGCTTAGGCTTGAATGCTTGAATCGAGAGGCGGTGCAGAGATGGTGCGCGGTTCAAGAGGACATATTTATCCTTGATAACTTCGTCTAGAGCATCCCAAATAATCGGGTTGCGGCCTTCGTCGATGTCGCGGACGACAGCGCGTGGGTCGGACTTAGTGTCATCGCGAGAGATAATCCAGCTAGCTACAAATGGTTTGAAGAGTTCGAGTGCGATAATCTTCGGTAGGCCACATTCGTCCATGCGGAGTTCTGGACCGATGACAACCACTGAGCGACCAGAATAGTCGACGCGCTTGCCGAGCAGGTTCTGGCGGAAGCGACCTTGTTTACCCTTGAGACCATCGGAGATGGACTTGAGGCGGCGACGGCCACCAGCTGCGGTTGCGGTGGCGTGGCCACCCTTCATGGCAGCGTTACCATCAATCAAAGCATCAACGGCTTCCTGAAGCATGCGCATTTCGTTGCGGCAGATAACTTCTGGAGCGTTGAGCCCGATGAGTTTCTTGAGGCGGTTGTTGCGGTTGATAATACGGCGGTAAAGGTCGTTCAGGTCTGAGGTCGCGAAACGGCCACCAGCGAGTGAAATCATTGGACGTAGATCCGGAGGAATCACTGGTATGACGCTGAGGATCAGATCAGTCGGTTTGATACCGGCGCGTTCCATTCCCTCAAGCATCTTGAGGCGCTTAGTCAGTTTCTTAGCTTTTTGACCCTTAGCGGTCTCGCTTTCTTTGGCGAGAGACGCGATCAGCTCCTGAATGTCAATTTCCTCGAGCAGGTTCTTGATAGTACCGGCGCCCATACCGACTGTGATGAGGTCAACATATTCGTCTGGCAGGTTGCGGTAATCGATTTCGCTGAAGATGAAGCCCTTGACTAGAGAAGCGAGTGCGTTTTTGCGGTTTTGGTAACCCTCTTCGAGGTCGTCGAGCTCTTTTTGCTGTGCATCGGCTAAAGCAGCGACGTCAGCGTTCTCGGCTTCGGCGGCTTGCTCGTAACGGAGCTTGATTGCTTGCTTGGCAGCGTCGTTCTCGGCTTCTAGATCGGATTTGAGTTGTTCAATTTTCTCTTCTTCGGTCGCAAAAACTATGTAGCTGGAGAAATAGATGACCTTCTCGAGGCTCTTGACTGGGATGTCGAGTATTAACGACATAGCGGAAGGTACGCCTCGCATAAACCAAATATGTGCAACTGGGGTAGCGAGTTCGATGTGACCCATGCGCTCGCGGCGGCTGATGGACTTGGTTACGAGGTTGCCCTCTTTGTCCACGGCGGCTTCACGAGAGCGGACGCCCTTGAGTTTGCTGTCGTTCGGGTTGATGTCTTTGACTGGCCCGAAAATACGTTCACAGAATAGACCGTCGCGCTCAGGCTTCTGAGTACGATAGTTAATTGTCTCTGGTCGGAGGACTTCGCCGAAGCTCCAGTTGAGGATGTCTTCGCGATTTGCGACGGCTAGGCGGATTGCGTCAAAGTCGTCACCACTGATTAAATTATCCATCCACGCCATATTAGTTCTCCTCTCCCTTCGCTTGTTCGTCGTCGATATCCGTAATGCTGAAATCTGAGTCTTCGTCTGCTAATTCCTCTTCGGTCGGCTCGACATATTCTTCAGTGTAACTCTCAAGTACATCGTCGTCAGCGACTGGTTGTTTTTCAACGACCTCATCGGGTGGCGTGTCTTCGATTTCAGGCGGGTTGTTCGCGAGTAAGTCAACCTTTAGCCCAAGACCCTGGAGCTCTTTCACGAGCACGTTGAAGCCTTCTGGTAGTTTCGGTGACTGAATTGGTTCGCCCTTGATAATCGAGGTATAAGCCTTGGCACGACCATAAACGTCGTCGGACTTGATAGTAAGCATCTCCTGCAAGGTGCTAGCTGCACCGTAAGCTTCGAGTGCCCAGACCTCCATTTCGCCGAAGCGCTGACCACCGGCCTTAGCGCGACCGCCGAGCGGCTGCTGAGTGACCATAGTATAAGGACCAGTTGAGCGAGCGTGAATCTTGTCGTCTACCATGTGATGGAGTTTCAAGATATGCATGATGCCAACTGTGGTTAGATTCTCAAACGGCTCACCGGTGCGACCGTCGTAAAGCTGGACTAGACCGTCGCGGCTGTATCCAGCCTTTTCGAGCTCAGTCTCAACGACTTCATCGGACGGACCATTGAAGGATGGTGCCGCTACCTTGTAGCCGAGCGTTTTGGCGGCGAGGCCGAGATGCGTTTCATAGAGCTGACCGATATTCATACGGCTTGGCACGCCCATGGAACTCAAGATGATGTCGACTGGGTTGCCATTTGCGTCAAACGGCATATCTTCGATTGGAGCGATATAAGAAACCACTCCCTTGTTGCCGTGACGGCCTGAAAGCTTGTCTCCGACGCTGATTTTGCGCATTTCCGCGACGTAGACGATAATCTTCATGATGACGTCGTTTTTGAGGTTGTAGCCCTTTTCGGCAGCTTCTTCCTGAGTATAAATGCGGACGTCGATGACCTTACCTGGGTTGTTGCTGTGATAGCGGGTGGAAGTATCGCGAATATCCTTGGCTTTTTCACCAAAGATGGCGCGAAGTAGGCGTTCTTCGTTGGAAAGATCCTGTTCGCCCTTTGGCGTAATCTTACCGACGAGGATATCCCCGTTATGAACCTCAGAGCCGACGCGGACAATTCCCTCTTCATCGAGGTGACGCTTGTCGAAGTCCTTGATGTGGGGGATGTCGCTGGTAATTTGCTCTGGACCAAGCTTGGTATCGCGAACTTCGACTTCGAAGTCCTGGATATTGATGCTGGTCAGAGTATCGTCTTCGACGAGGCGGCTGGAGATGATAATGGCGTCCTCCATGTTGTAACCGCGCCACGGCATAAATGCCACGGTGAGGTTGCGACCGAGGGCCATTTCGCCATCAGCGATTGAGGCGCCTTCGATTAGGATGTCGCCCTTCTTGACTTTTTGACCGCGCGATACGACGGTGCGTTGGTTATAACACTTGTCATCAGTTGTCTTGGTAAAGTGGGTGAGGACGTATTCCTTCTCGCCACTCTTGTATCCAACAATTACAGAGACACCGTCGGACTTGATGACTTCGCCTGGACCTTCAGCAACGATGACCTGAGAAGTACTACGTGCGATGGTCTCTTCAACACCGGTACCAATAGTTGGGGATTCGGAACGTAGAAGTGGCACTGCTTGTTTCTGCATAGCGCAGGCCATCAGGGAGCGGTCGACACGGTTCTTCTCGACAAACGGAATCATGCTGGCAGATGCGCCGAGGATTTGCTTGTGAGCAGCGTCGATATGGGTGATACGATGGGCCTCGATTTGGCCAGGGATCAGGTTGATGCGGGCTGAGACGCGCTCTTCGGCAAAGCTGCCGTCTTCATTAAGCTTGGCGCTGGCGTCAGCGATGACCATAGACTCTTCGTCGCGGGCATCAACATAAACCACTTCATTAGTGACCTTGCCGTCACGGACGATGATGTATGGAGCTTCGACGAAGCCGTATTCGTTGATTTTGGCATAGGTTGCGAGGTTGAGCACGAGACCGACGTTCTTACCTTCTGGAGTTTCGATATTACAGATACGGCCGTAGTGGGTTGGGTGGGCATCACGAACTTCAAAGCCGGCACGTTCTGGAGTGAGACCGCCAGGGCCTGCTGCAGAAAGACGGCGCTTATGAGCGAGCTCTGAGAATGGGTTGGTTTGGTCAATTAATTGCGAAAGTTGGGACTTCTTGAAGAATTCCTGAGTAACCGAAAGGACTGGCTTCGGGTTAATCAGCTGTGATGGAGTCGCAGCGACAGCGTCAACGGTACTCATACGATCGAGAACGTTGCGCTGAAGGCGGAGCATGCCCACATGGAATTGCTTCTTCACTAACTCACCAACGAGCTTGACGCGGCGATTGTCTAGGGAATCTTTGTCGTCTTCTGGCTCTTGGGTGTTATTGAGGCGAATAATCTCGCGGAGAGTGGCAATCAGGTCATCAATCTGGAATGAACGATGAGCATTGTCGTTAGATGTGTTTAGACCAAGGCGGCGGTTAATCTTGTAACGGCCGACGCGGCTGTAGTCGTAATGCTTGAAGTCAAAGAAGGTTCGCTCGATGAAGGCCTTAGCGTTTTCGACAGTGGCAAGCTCGCCAGGACGCATACGCTGATAAACCTCAAGGAGGGCTTCGTTCTGGCTATGTGTGTCATCTTTGTCGATGGTATTGTCGATGAACTTGACTTCGGCGGTGTCAATATCGGCAAATAGTTCTTTGATTTTGTCGTTGGTCGAAAGACCAAAGGCACGCAGCAAGGTAGTAATAGGCATCTTGCGGCGGCGATCGATCTTGACGTAGATTACGCCCTTAGTGTCGGTCTCCATCTGGAGCCAAACGCCACGATCTGGGGCGATTTTGGCACCATAGAAGTTGCGGGTCGTAGAGCTTGCAGTGATTGAAAAAGTAATACCGTTAGTCTGGATTAACTGAGAAACGATAACTTTTTCGGTGCCGTCGACGATGAAAGTCGCGTCGTCGGTCATCCATGGATAATTACCAAAGAAAACACTACCTGACTTGGTTTCGCCGGTAGTTTTATTGACGAGCTCGACGTCGACATATAGAGGAGCTTCGTAGGTCGCAAGGTTATTGCGGGTGGTCTGAGCGTCCATGGTTGGTTCGCCAAACTTATGGTCGCGGAAGTATAATTCAAACTTCTGACCAGAGTAGTCTACGATTGGGTTGATAACTTGAAAAATTTCTTCGATTCCACGAGTGGTAAACTCTTTCCACGACTCGGTATGATGACCGATTAGATCGGGGATTGGGAGCTTGCTATCCCCCTCAGTGAAATAAATACGTTTTTGTTTGGTTTGGGTGCTGGACTTGGTTGCCACGCTATTCCTCGCTTAAAGTTGGTTATTGATGATCGGCGCCGAAGATCACCGCCACTCTGTGAAAAATCTGGGTTGCCTGCCCCTAGGTTTTTCCTTAGACAACAAAATGGCACACTGCTTCTTGGTACACATTGTACTCCACCTCTGCAACCAATGCAATACCTAATTCATCAAAAAACGCCGAAATTCGGCGCTTTTTGTACATATAAGCTCTCAACTTTACATGTTGTATGTAGCTGACTCGCAGTTAGCTATATGTTCGAGTGTTTACGAACTGTGTGTATTATATATCAAGATCGTCGAGGTCTGCAAGCTCTTGGCGAGTCTTCTCGGCCAATTCGCTTTTGTTTTCCACAACTTCAGGGGTCTCTTCTTCCACAGGCTTGGTCTCTACGACCTCAGCAGCCTCTTCTTCGGCATAATCCTTGGCGGCCTCAGTGTGTTCGACTGGAGTGTCGGAGCGTGGTTGCGGAATATATTCGTCGTTGTTGACGATTTTGAGATTGTAGCGAGCATCATTCTTAGTGCCAAGAGCACGGAGTAGGGTGCGGATACTCTGAGCGGTTGCACCTTTACGCCCGATTACACGACCGATATCCTCTGGATCGACGGTGAGTGAGAGCAAAACGCCCTTCTCATCAATGTCGCGTGCGATTTCAACTTTATCTGGGTTGTTTACTAGGGTTTTTACTATATATTCTACGAATTGTTGGTCAATGGTTGACATCTGGAATCTCCAATTAAGTTGTTAAGCTTATTATAGCAAAGTATTTGTGTTTGTTACGCTTCGGCTGGTTTTTCTTCAGCTTCTTTGGCAGGCGCCGCCTCGACAACAGCTTCCTCAACCACTTCCTCGGCTGGAGCTTCGGTGACTGGCTCCTCCTTTGGTTGATTCTTGCGAAGTTTGTCGGCTTTCTTGGTCTTGCCTTCTTTGATTGGCGCAAGTTTGACCCAATCTGGGAGCTTGATACCCTCGCCGGCGACAATTCGCGCGACACGAGTACTTGGCTGAGCGCCGTTATTTAGATATTTGGAAACCAACTCTTTGTCGAGAGTGATGGCTTTGGTTTGTGGGTTAAACGAGCCGACCTGAGCCACGATGCGACCCGACAAGGGGTGGCGACGAGCATCCTGGACGACTATTCGATACACGGGATACCCGGATCGACCATTACGTTGCATGCGGATTGCTAGCATTTAATGTTCCTTATTAGTTGTTTGCATCAGATATTATAGAGGAAGAGTTATGCGTTGTCAAGGAGGCGACATTTATTGTCCGATCAGACACCGTACTGGCCAACCGTAGTTCTTCTCCAAATCAACATCGTTCATATCAACTGAACTCCCTATGTATGCAAAGTACGTATAAATTGAGCTATTTACTGTCGATGATATGTAGCGACCCTGGTTGTCATTGACGAGACCAATTCCTGGCATAAAATAGTTAGAACCTGTACGCCATGAGCTGAGTCCTCCGGGCAGGCTTCCTGGTGTACCGCCAACAGCAGTATACATGGCTTGAAACTCGCCTCCACTACTACCGCTCGTCGGCAACCTCCATCCGTCAGGACAAACGCCTTCACCAGCATTTGGAATATTAAGTCCAGATGTCGAAGAGTCACAATATGAAGATGCGTTACCAAGCGCAGCGCACCAGTTATATCTATACCCACATTCTGTGTAATTGACACTCGCGGCCGAAGTCCTGAACGAAACTACACAGCGTGCGCCCATTAACAGTGAAACGGATGTATTCGAAGGATCAACCCACTGCTTTTGATTATTATATGGTGGGTTACGGTCGTTCCAATTTGTAGCAGAAGCAGGAATCCCAGATGTTGACATCTGCCCTTCGCCAGACAATAGTTCAGTGCCTGCCTCGGAGCCGCCGTAGGCGAGGTTCGTAAGCATCCAACACTTACCATCCGCTAATTTCTGTACCATATAGTAATGGTTATCCCGTTCGTCTAGCAGCGCTGTAGGGATAGTAGGGCACGTCTCGATATTCACGCTCTGCATTGTTGGTGTGTTTGGCATCATGCAACGAATAGGCCTGCTGACGTCTCTTGTTGAGCCGGTTCCCGCTGCGATATAAACGAACATTGAATCAACGGAGGCGGAGAATGCGCCTAAACTGCTAAGTGAGCTTGACCACCATGATCCATTGGCGTTGACGCTACTCCAGGCGCTGGTGGGAGGATTAGCGAAATATCCTGCTAAGACGCCATGGAATGGACCTCCTGGTCTCCAGTTGGCTGAGTAATTAGTAGCCGTGCTAGCTGCAGCTGGGCTGCCGGCCTGCATACTTCCGTTTAGTATCGCGAAGTCCCCTAAGCTATCACCTGACGGGAGCCTCCATCCTACCGGACAAATATCGCCGGTTGGTTGGTCTGGTGTCACTAACGTCATTGTACAGGTGTTGG
>Ga0123356_10001831_pt1 | contig 23078 bp, 19 predicted proteins | sample TergutEmb28metaG_2_FD_92546 | JGI IMG/M metagenome (GOLD analysis project Ga0123356, IMG submission 92546) | Embiratermes neotenicus P3 segment gut microbial communities from Petit-Saut dam, French Guiana - Emb289 P3 | ecosystem: Host-associated > Arthropoda: Insects > Digestive system > Gut ...
CGTACCAATTAGAATCCCAACCTCTGATAATTCCTAATCGTAAACCTACCGGATTAACTTTTTGACCCATACTTATTCAATATTATTTTCTAAATTACTTTTTGCTTTGTCTTCCAAAATGATAGTTACGTGATTGGAGCGTTTTCTGATGCGATTGGCGCGTCCTTGCGGTGCTGTGCGCAATCTTTTCAAAATACGGCCGCCGTCCACCCATATATATTTAATGTATAGCTGAGCGTCTTCTATGCGTTGGCCTTCATTTTTCACTTGCCAGTTAGCGATGGCTGATTTTAACAACTTTAATAATTTCTCTGCGGATTCTCTACGACTGTATTTCAGCACATTCATAGCATAATCTACATCTTTTCCGCGAATTACATCTGCCATAATTCTTGTTTTTCTGGGCGATGTGGGGTTATCCACCAAGCGAGCCATATATACATTTTTCTTGGCTTCTTTTCGCGCATCTGCCGCTAATCTTTTTCTTGCTCCCATTTTTTGTTATGATTTATTTTTTATAAACGATTTGATTTTCAACCCCATTCATTAACTTATTCCAAAGCACAAGTATCCTACTTAAATGGGCGGCAAAAATAGATTTTTTTTTACACAAAAAACGTTATGGATAAAAAAAATATGGAGTGGGTTTTTATTTGCTTGCGTGTTGTTGAAAAAACAATATTTTTGCAAGAAAATTTTAGATACATGAAAACAATTACAAGCATATTCTTTTTGTTAATGCTTTGCTATTGCAGCATGGCGCAACCAACCGGTATTAATCGTATTGATAAAGAGCAAAAACTGTATGAGCTATCACTAATTTGGAAAGAATTAACTTATAACTTCGCCAATATGGACAATTGTCCTGACGTGCATTTAGATAGTTTGTACCGGAAGTACATACCTATTGTACAAAACACAAAAAATGATTTTGAATACTATAAGGCATTGCAACATTTTTTAGCTCATTTAAATAATGGACATACTGCCATCTATAAATTTCCTGATTATTTTGATGATTATTTGGGTTTTATATTGTTGAGAACAGCATATAAAGATAATAAAATCATTGTAGAAAACATAGGAGCGCATAACGCAAAAAAAATTAATATTGGAGATGAAATTGTTTCTATTAATGGCATGCCTGCCATAGATTATTTCCAAAAACATGTTGTTTCCTATATTGCTGCTTCCAATGAAGAAGCCAAAACACTTGAACGAGCAATGTTTGGAAAGAGTAATTACATAAATATAGCTCTGAAAGACGAAAAAATCAAATTAAGAGTAAAAACTCCTGCAGGAATAAAGAAAGTAACACTTGCTTATGACTGCTATATGAAACCGCTTCCCAAAGATACTGCTACACAAAAAAATAAAAGGTTTTTAAAAGGATTGACGCATGTTAGCGCTATGAAAAACAATTACTTTTTAGAAGACACTACTAATGGTTTTGCTTATATTCGTTTAACACGCTGCAATGATGATTTTTATAATTTTTTTGCTGAAAATTATGATAAAATAATGAAGCATGAGAATCTAATCGTGGATGTTCATTATAATGAGGGTGGATCAAGTCATCCCACAGACTTAGTTGCTCACTATTTGATAAATAACGATACTATTTATCAATATTCTGAGAAAACAAGAATACATAACGCCTTATTTAAAGCACATGCTGCTATCAAGATATGGTACTATGAAGATGATGAGGTATCTGAATATGATAAAGAGAAGTGGTATCCTCATTACTACAATACTGCATTTGAAGAAGTTGAACCTCCTGGATATCCTAATGACGTACCTGATTCTATGCGCTACAAAGGGAAAGTATATCTACTTATTGGACAGGATAACGGCTCGGCAGGAGAGCATTTTGTTATTACGTTATCTCAAAATAAAGATATTACTATCTTGGGAAAAAAAACTATGGGTGCTATCGCGCAACCCTTACTTGTAGTTTTACCTTCCGGAATGGAAGTACTTATTAATACTGCAAAGACCTACGATTTTCGAGGAATAGATACTTCCTCAGGTTTTCCACCTGATTACGAATACGATTTTTCAGAAATATACAAGATTGAGAATCCGCAGGAGATGCTTCGCAGGTTAATAGAAGTGATAAAAGGATTAGAGTAACGAGGGCTACACGATTATTCGAAAAAAAACAAAAAAATACTTTCCCCCCTTGACAAACGCCTTTTCGATGTGTATATTTGCCGCCTCAAACAAACTCATAAATCTACATTGTTATGCAAACTCTATCATTAACCCAAAACACAAAGAAATGAACAACTTACAAAACTTTCAAAATACGTTATTTGAATCTACATGGGTAGATTTACAAGAAATTAAGCGTATCATGGCTGAAAGAACTGCCGAAACAGACCGGCAACTGAAAGAAACCGACAGAATGGCGAAAGAGAACTGGCTGCAAATGAAAGAAACCGATCGGCAAATGAAAGAAACCGATCGGCAAATGAAAGAAACAGATCGGCAAATGAAAGAAACCGACAGACGCATGAAGGTACTACAAAAAACGGTAGGCGAATGGTCAAATAATCACGGCTCGTTTGCCGAAGAGTATTTTTTTAATTCTTTTGAAAACGGAAAACAAAACTTCTTTGGCGAAAAATTTGATGAAATAAGCAAAAATTTAAAACCTAAGAAGAAAGACCTCGCAGATGAGTACGATATTGTACTGTTTAACAGCGACGCAGTAGCTATTATCGAAGTAAAGTTTAAAGCTCATAAAAACGACCTGCTCCGTGTGCTGAATAAAGCAAAAACCTTTAGAATATTATGTTCCGATTATAAAGATTATAGGATTTATCTTGGCTTAGCATCTCTTAATTTTTATCCTGAATTGGAACAGGAATGTATAGAGCATGGTGTTGCAGTGATTAAGCAAGTAGGTGATACGGTAATTATTAACGACGAAAGATTGGCAGTATTTTAATCATTTCCTCATTCCCCCATTAAATCCGGCCGCCTCACTTTCGTCCGCTCCAACTGCTGCTCAAACCGCCACTCGGAGATGTTTTTTTCATGTCCGGAAAGCAAAATATCCGGAACTTTATGTCCTTGATAATCTGCGGGGCGCGTATATACCGGCGGGGAAAGTAGCCCGTTTTGGTAAGAGTCTGTAAGTGCGGAAGATTCATCGTTGAGCACGCCCGGAATAATACGGGCAATGGCATCTACAACCGCCATAGCGGCAACTTCGCCTCCGGATAACACATAATCTCCAATGCTAATTTCCTCTGTAATAAACAATTCGCGAACACGCTCATCCACTCCCTTGTAATGTCCGCATAATATCATAATGTTTTTATATAGTGATAGTTGATTTGCTTTCGATTGGGTAAATGTTTTCCCATCCGGCGCCATAAAAATTACGGCATCGTACTTGCGCTCCGATTTCAGGTGTTCTATGCAACGGGCAATCGGCTCTATCATCATTACCATGCCGGCGCCACCGCCGAAAGGGTAATCATCCACACGTTTGTGTTTGTCTAAAGAATAATCGCGAATGTTGTGGGTGTGTAGCTCAATGAGGTTTCTGTCCACTGCTTTTTTAATGATGGATTCGGAGAAAACGCCCGCGAACATTTGGGGGAAGAGGGTTAAAATATCAATTCGTAGGTTCATTTTTTTTATTTTTTTAGCACGCAGATGACGCAGATTTAAACAGATTTACGCAGATTTTATTTTTTCGATTAACAATATGCCATCGCGCATTGGCAACAGTAAATTCTCAACCCGTGGGTCGTTTTGAACAAACTCATTAAACTCCATAATCGCTTTCGTTTCGTCGTCGTTTTCTGCAACGGATTCTGTTACTTTTCCACTCCATAATACGTTGTCTGCTAATATAAAACCTCCTTTTTTAACATAAGGCAGCACCATTTCGTAATATTGCAGATATTCTTTTTTTTCTGCATCAATAAACACTAAATCCCAGCTTTTTTTCAATGCAGGAATTATTTCTAATGCGTTTCCAATGTGTAAATGCAATTTTTCTTTATGTATAGACAAGTTGAAATATTTGGTAATGATGGCTTCCAACTCCTCATCCGTTTCTATGGTGTGCAATGTGCCGTTGGGTGGTAAACCTTCTGCCAAACACAAGGCGGAATAGCCTGTAAAAGTGCCAATTTCGAGGATGTTTACAGGTTTTATCATCTTGGAAATCATGGATAGAAATCTGCCTTGTAGTTGCCCTGAAAGCATTCTTGGGCGCAAAATTTTTAGGTGGGTTTCGCGGTTGAGATGGTATAGCAAATCACTTTCGCTTGAGGTGTATGCTTCGCAATAAGATTCTATTTGTTCGTTAATTAAAGTGTGCACGCTCTTTTTTTGTTAATTTGTGCCGCAAAATAAACGAATTTTATGAACTTCATCAAAAAACAACTTCTATTCTTCTCAATTACTTTATTTTATTGTATTTCCTTGCTTGCACAAATTGTTACAGGCGCAGAACAAACAGAGCGCTATTTCCCGCTATTGCAGCATAAAAAGGTGGCAGTTTGCTTCAACCCGACTTCAATAATTGGCACAACGCATTTGGTTGATACTTTAAAAAGTGCAAAAATTGATGTGGTAAAAATATTTGCTCCTGAGCACGGTTTTCGGGGCGAAGCAGAAGCCGGCGCAACGATTCAATCTTCTGTGGATGCAAAAACCGGAATTTCTATCGTGTCGTTATACGGAAGAAATAAAAAACCAACTGCCGAGCAACTGAAAGACGTAGAGATTATTGTTTTTGATATGCAGGATGTAGGATGTCGATTTTTTACCTATATATCTACTCTACATTATCTTATGGAAGCTGCCGCCGCGCAGCAAATCCCTATTCTTATTTTAGATCGTCCCAACCCGAATGGCTATTTTGTAGATGGGCCTGTGCTGGAAGAGAAATACAAGTCGTTTGTGGGCATGCACCCTGTTCCGGTTGTGCACGGCATGACTATTGGAGAATATGCACAGATGATTAACGGCGAAAAATGGCTGGAAAACGATTTAGTATGCGAATTACATATCGTTGAATGTAAAAACTATACGCATCAAGATAGATACAGCTTGCCTGTAAAACCCTCGCCAAATTTAGGAACTGATGAAGCGATATACTTGTACCCCTCGCTATGCCTTTTTGAGGGCACCGATATTAGCCTTGGGCGCGGCACAAACAAGCCGTTTCAAATATTCGGACATCCTGCTTTAACGATGGGCGATTATTATTTTACGCCCGAGCCGATCAAAGGCGTTTCGGAAAACCCGCCGCAAAAAGGGAAAAAATGCAGAGGCGTTGATTTAACAAACGAGGCAAAAATTCATCTTCAGAGTAATAATTCTTTCAATATTACGTATTTGATTGCTGCATACAATCATTTTCCAAAAGAGATGAAGTTTTTCACAAGTCCTGATTTTTTTGATAAATTAGCCGGAAATTCAACGTTACGTTGGCAAATTATTAACGGAAGAACTGAAGAGGAGATTCGTGCTTCGTGGCAGCCTGCCTTAGAAAAATTTAAAAAAACAAGAAGTAAATATTTAATTTACCCCGAATAATCATGTTAGAAACCGTTTTACATTGGGATACAGTCGTTACGCTGTTTTTAAACGGACTTCGCGCGCCGTGGTTAGATCCGGTTATGTATTTGATTTCCAATAAATTTATTTGGATACCCCTATATGTTTTTGTCTTGTTTTTAGTGGTAAAAAAATGGAAGAAAAAATCTATTATCCTGATACTCTTGCTTGTTCTATCTGTTACCATTTCTGATCAAGGTTGTAATTTGTTGAAAAAAAGCACAAAACGGTTGCGCCCAAGTCATAACATTGAATTAGAACATAAAATTCATCTTGTAAAAAAATCTGATGGAGAGTTTTATCGTGGTGGAAAATACGGCTTTCCTTCTGCGCATGCGGCGAACGCGATGGTGTTTGCGCTTTTTGTTTTCTTTTTTGCAGGGAACAGGAAAATGTGGGTGTTGCTGGCTATTTTCTTTTGGGCGGCGTTGTTAGGCTACAGCCGCATCTATCTCGGTGTGCATTATTGGTTAGATGTGGAATTCGGATATTTAGTTGGGGCGTTGAGTTTTTTGATTGTTTTTGGAGGTTATTATTTTATTTGTGAAAAAGCACGCAGATGACATAAGTGTATTGACAGTTAATAACATATAATTTTATGGTACAAATGTGATACTATATTATATTATTATAAATATTTATAGATGTTAATATATTCATATTTAAGTGTGTAAGTATGTATTTATAAACAAATATAAATAACGGTGGCGAAAATAAAGTTTTTATCGAATTTAGTTAGTTTTTTTGATACTTTGGCGCAATCCGGCACAAAAAAAGCCGCTCGCGGCGGCTTGGCATTTGTTGAATGTGAGGCTAAAACAACCTCAACCGGATACGGTACCCGGATTGTATCATTGATAAAAACGGAATCCCGGACAAATTTGTCTCGATACAGATACCGGTAACGCTCCATAATGAGCGTGTCGCCTTTTTCTTTTACGAAAACGGAATTGGGGATTTTAGGGATATTGGGGATAACTCTGCTTTTATTTTTAATTTTCAATTAGTTAAGTAATCTTCTATTTTCCCATTTGCTTTCCCATTTTATATATTTTTGTCGTCGTTAAATATTTGTATTATGTATATTCGGGGATCTGTTGACAATTATGATAGAGAAACATCACAATACATAGTTGCTTATAGTAGTCTTATTGTTTGAAACCAATAAAATAAGGCTTCACCTTTGGCTATAAATTTCAGGCGCTTATTTAGAAAATTATAGTCCAAATTTGTTATCATATAATCATTTAAAGGAATATTTTCGTCAAATTTTTGTATTTCCTTTTTGCTGTCAGTCAGAATAATTGCTGCTAAATATCCCGCTTTGGCGGCGGCAACTTGCGCTTCCAATATCTCAAATTTTCCTTCAAAAACAAAATGCCGAAATTGATTGATTCCGGTGTTTATTTCGCCAAATTTAGTTTTATCATCTTCCGTTTTTAGAATATCCTTTTTGGCAATTAACAAAGCCGTATTTATTATGTCTTGCAGAACAATATACGGTGATTCTATTTTTCGTTCGGGGCGATAAGAAATTTCTTCTTTAGCCAATGTGAAAAATGATTTTTTAACTATTTCAATATCAGTTAATAAATCGAATAGGGAACCAATGTCAAATAGCTGCTTTATGATTTCCTTTTCCTTGCTTTTGCCGTAAAGAATGCCTGTTGTATTCGGTGCAAAGGCTGTTAGTTTATCTCCGGTAATAGAATTAATATCCGGTATATTTAGCGTTACAAATGGTAAATCTTGTTGTAGCCATTCCGTTTCCAATGGTTTATCAAGCAATACAGGATATTGATTTTCAACGAATAAAATATCTAACAATATTTCGCGTTCGGGATTATAAATTACCTCGTCTTGTAGATTTTTATTCGCAAAATTTGAATTGTACACGAATTTATAGTGTGCTTTGGGTATATCGTCTTGGTAACTTCGTTTCGTGTCTAATTCAAATCGTGTAAATTCGCTTGTTTGAATTAGTTGCGTAAAAAATGTTTCTAATTGTTCCTTATTTGTTTTTGGATTCACAATAATATCAATATCTACTGAAAAGCGTTTTGGTTTGGGCATCAGCAAAATCAAACTTGTGCCGCCTTTAAAAACGAAATCTAAACCTGTCATTTTCAATTGTTCCAGTAAATAGAGCGCATAAATCATACTTTCCATTAAATTGGGGTCTTTACTGTATTTTCTTCTTTTTTCAGCAATCCAATCGGCTGACAGTGAATTTATGTTAATCATGGAAGATAGTTTTAGGAATGTCTGTTTTATGTAGTAGTTCTGTTAATTCAATCTCTTTTCCTCGCCGTTTAGCATAGTGAAACAACGTAGTAAAATGTATGGAATAACGATTGTAGGCTGTGTTAAGAATATGTATCATTTCGCTACCTTGAAAAGGTAAAAATAGTTTTTGGTTGGAAATCAAATCAATAATTAACTTTTCAAGAGTAACTGTAGTTGCTTTATTAACTTGTTGCACAGGCGATTTTGTAACTAACGGTTCTATAACAATTGTTGATTCGTTTTTAAAAACATATCGTTCAATCTCTTTTTCTTCAGGTTGAATGAAAACATTTTGTTTTTGTTCTTTTAGAAAATCATAAACAGGTTCAATAGCTTCTTTTTCAACTTGTAAAATGGTAACAAATTGTGCAGGAATATGTAACATAAACTCATTGATAATTTGCGTTGACCAAATACAGCATTTTAACGTTGGAAACTGTTTTTGAATTTTTGAAAAAGTTTTATAGTCTTTTTCGCTGATATTCGGGATAAAAACGGGTTTGTATTGTAGTGTAAACAAATCTCGCGAAACAGACGAAATAATATGCTTATTTTTCAAGTCATGTATCTTCCAACGAAAAGTTGTTTCTTTCAAATCTGCATCAAATTTCCGAAAAAAACCGAAGAGTTCCTGCCTTGAAAAATAGTTTTTGTATTGAAATGTGTGTTTCAATTGTTTTTCTATCAACTCTTTTGCCATAGTAATTATAATAATATATTCAAATGCAAAGATAATAAAAAATAAAACAAACAAAAGACAATAAAATTAATTTATTGGCAAATGTTTGATTTTTTTGAATGTGGTTTGAAAATGCAGTATGGGAGTAGCCCTTTCGTTTTCTGAGACCCCATCCCTTGCTATTGTTATTACAAAACGACAAAACCCATTTTTGAATTTTGCCGTTTCAAAAAAATAAACTCTGAAAGACTATTCTTTCACAATCTTTTGAATAACAATATCATTATTTGTAAAAATCTTTACCATATAAACACCTTTTGCCAAAGCGGATAGGGAGATTTTTTCGTTAAAATTGTTTTCAGAAAGCAATAAAGCGCCTGTCATTGAGTAAACTTCAACTTTCTTTATCTGTAATTCAGATTTTATAAAAATCTCATCATTAGTGGGGTTGGGATAGATTTGGATTTTTTGAGCATTATTTTCTTCAATACCTACCACTGGTTTAAATGTAACATTTATAGTTGCATTTTCTTGAGTATTTGAAATTGTATAAGTATTTCCACCTATCTGAACATTGCTACCGTTCAGTTTCCACTGATCAACTTCGTAATTATTATCAGGCGTTGCTGCAAAGATTTGATTAGCACCGTATTCTACACTTACCGCTCCCGACGGATTGATTGTTCCATTAGCTCCGGCAATTGCCGTAATGGTGTAAGTATTGATTTGTACATCCTCAACGGTTACTGTTTGGTTTGCAGTGATATTGCTAATGGTGTAATCGCCTGCCGCCGGAGTTATTACTGTTCCGTTGGCTTTTACAGTAATAGTAGATTGATTGTAGGCTGCATCTAACGTTACAGTGAAAGAATAATTGTCGCCATGATTTACCGGTGAACTTGAATCGCCGGCAGGTGCAATCGTTGCGCCAGTAACCGTGGGCAGGGTTACGGTGTAAGTGTTTATTTGCACACCTTCAACGGTTACTGTTTGGTTTGCAGTGATATTGCTAATGGTGTAATCGCCTGCCGCCGGAGTTATTACTGTTCCGTTGGCTTTTACAATGATTGTAGATTGATTGTAGGCTGCATCTAACGTTACGGTAAAAGAATAATTGCCGCCATGATTTACCGGTGAACTTGAGCCACCGGTAGGTGCAACCGTTGCGCCGGTAACAGTGGGCAGGGTTGTCTAAGGCGCTTTTTAAAAATCTCTCTTTGTAGATGTAAATAGTATTTGAAAAGTATGTAATAATAGCAAATAATTAGCGTTTTATTCGTTGCAAAAGGTTGTATTTTAGTTTATTGAATATCATGTTATAAGGCATTTAAGTATCAATAAGAATTAATAAGATATAATAAGAACCACATTGACTGTATATTAAGTTTCGTTTAAATCATGGTACAAATACACAATAAAAAACGATATAAAACGATGGAAATGTATAAAAAAATATCAATAAAATAAATATAAAGTGCTTGTTTATAGATATTTTATTGGTTTTTATGATATATGGTTATGGGGTGTTAGACTACGCAGATGACGCAGATTAAACAGATTTACGCAGATATTAAATCTTTAAATTTTTAAATTTTAAATCAAAAAATATGATACAATTAGACCAAATTAAAGAAACCCAAACCAGACTCAGCGAGCTAAGGAGGTATCTTTGACATTGATGCCAAGTTAGAAGAAATCAACGCCAAAGAAAAAATTTCCCACGAAAACAATTTTTGGGATGACCCAAAATCTGCAGAAAAACTACTGAAAGAGATTAGCTTGATTAAATCTTGGGTGCAGGAATACGACCACGCCGCCACGTTAGTAGAAGACCTATCGGTTTTATACGATTTTTTTATGGCGGAAGAAGCTACCGAGCAAGAGACAGACGAGGCTTACAAAACCGCTCTGCAAGCCATTGAAAAGCTGGAATTTAGAAACATGATGCGCGAAGAAGAAGACCCAATGGGCGTCATCTTAACCATCAACTCCGGCGCAGGCGGCACCGAAAGTTGCGATTGGGCAGAAATGCTGCTCCGCATGTACATCCGCTGGGGAGAACGAAACAAATACGCTATCAAATTGTTAGACCGCCAGGAAGGCGATGTTGCCGGAATCAAATCTGCCACCATAGAGTTGGATGGTCCTTACGGATACGGCTATCTGAAAAGCGAAAACGGCGTGCATCGCTTAGTGCGTTTGTCGCCTTTCGATTCGGCAAACAAAAGGCATACTTCCTTTGCCTCTGTTTACGCCTATCCCATTATTAATGATGATATTGTGATTGATATTAACCCTTCTGATATTTCGTGGGATACCTATCGCTCCAGTGGTCCGGGCGGGCAAAACGTAAACAAAGTGGAAACGGCGGTGCGCTTACACCACCATCCCTCCGGAATTATTGCGGAGTGCCAGGAAACGCGCTCGCAACTTCAAAACCGCGAAAAAGCGATGCAAATGCTAAAATCGCAACTTTACCAACGCGAAATGGAGAAGAAGCGCGAAAAAGTTTCAGAAATTGAAAGCAGCAAAAAAAGGATAGAATGGGGCTCGCAAATAAGAAGTTACGTCATGCACCCTTATAAAATGGTGAAAGATTTGCGCACCCGCTACGAAACGTCGAATGTGAATGCGGTGATGGATGGGGAGTTGGATGAGTTTATTAAGGCTTATTTGATGGAGAATTAAGAGGTTACCTGTAATCCAACTTAACAAAAACAAATAGCATAATCGTAAACGCCCACAACGAAGACCCACCGTAACTAATTAATGGCAAGGGTATTCCAATAATAGGCAACAACCCGATCGTCATTCCGATATTAATAAAAAAATGGAAGAAGAAGATACCGGCAATGCCGTATCCGTAATATTTGACAAACGGGTCGCGCTGTCGTTCAGAAAGTCGTAAAATTCTTAATACTAATCCTAAAAATAAAAGACAAATAGTTAAACTACCAAGAAATCCCCATTCTTCTCCAATGCCGCAGAAGATAAAATCGGTGTGTTGTTCCGGCACAAAATTGAGTTTGGTTTGTGTGCCGCTTCGGTATCCTTTTCCAGTCCAACCGCCTGAACCTATGGCAATTTTCGATTGATTAAGATTGTAATCGGCGCCTTGCGGGTCGTTTACGATGCCCAACAGGGTATCAATGCGCATTTTTTGATGTGATTGCAATACTTTACTGTACCCTATGTCGGCAATGGCAATGAACATGAGCGCCAATCCGTAAATAATGGCGTTTCGAATCAATTTCTTTTTATCTCTTCTATTCCAAATCCAAAAACCGATAAAAACAGTGGTAATGAGTGCAATGGCGTAAATTTCATTCCAATATAATGTAATTAAAAACAGTGTAACAGACACTGCGCCTACTACTAAAATCCAACCTGTTAAGCCTATTCTGTAAAACAAAAAAATGAACGAGAGAAATACCAACGCCGATCCCGTATCTTTTTGAAGCATAATGATAAAAACGGGAGCCAATATGATGCAAAAAGCAGCGAGCCACGTATTTTTTTTCTCTTGCAGTGTTTTTCCTTCACTAAAGAATTTAGCCAATGCCAACGCCGTGCCGAATTTACAAAATTCTGTAGGCTGAATGCTGAAATTTCCGATTTTAATCCAGGCATGCGCTCCCGAAATTTCAGTTCCGAAAAAGAGTACCAAAATCATTAAGAAAAGACAAAATAAATAGATTGGATATGCCAAAAATGAATAGTATTGTCCTTTTATTAAAAGAATTACAATGGCAATAATCAAAGAGGTTCCAATAAAAACAAGTTGTCGCGTATAGGCATTACTCATGCTAAAGAAGTTTTCTGCTGCCGGATTGTAGGAGGTAGAGAAAATGGTAATCAAACCTATAGAAATTAAAGCCAAGTAATACAATATCAACCGTATATCAAATTCATTTGAACCACCAAGCGAAACTTCTTTAATCATAATTTATAAGGTTGACATTGAGATGATACGTTTTTCCAAATCTTTTCTTTTTACTTCTCTATTCAGGTAAAACTCAGTAATTAAGCTAGCAATGGGGGCAGCTACGGTAGCGCCAAATCCGCCGTTTTCTACCAAACAAAACACTACTATTTTAGGATCTTCTTTGGGGGCAATGCTCACAAAAACAGAATGGTCTTTTCCGTGAGGATTTTGCGCCGTCCCTGTTTTTCCTAATACTTTTATGCCCGGAATTTGTGCAATTCTTCCGGTACCAATCAACACTGCTTGTTCCATGCCTTCAAGAATGGCGTCGAAATGCTTTTTATCAAAATGGCAATCAACTTTTTCGGGGTATCGGTCGTTAGGCGTATCTTTGGTGTCTATCGCTTTGATAACATGCGGTTTATAATAGAACCCTTTGTTCGCAATAATTGCTACAAAGTTTGCCATTTGAATGGGCGTAACCGCAGCCTCTCCCTGTCCTATACTCATAGAAATGATGGAGTTGGCATGCCATGATTTTCGGTGGAGTTTGTCGAAATACTCCACGCTGGGAATAATACCCCTTGTTTCATAAGGCAAATCGGAGTCGAATTTCACTCCAAAGCCCAACGCATTGATGTGGTCTTTCCATGCCTGATAGGCTTCCTGTATATTTTTGTATCTCTTTCTGTTAGAGAGCGTATTATAAAAAGACCTACAAAAATAAGTATTGCAGGAAGTAGTTATGGCATATATCAAATCGGGGTTGCCGGCGTGTGGGTGGCATTTAACGGTATGTGACCCCATATTATACCCACCGCCGCAAGAGTAAATAGTTCTCGGCGTAATAACTTCTTCCTCCAAAGCAATTAACGCGCTTGCCAATTTGAAGGTAGAGCCCGGCGGATACATTGCCTGAAGTGCACGGTTAAATAGCGGCCGGCGGTTAAGATCTTGTGTTAAAGCGTTATAATTTTTGCTCCGTGCGCTTCCTACCAACAAATTCGGGTCGTAGGTGGGCATGGAAACAATACACAAAATCTCTCCAGTGGCAGGCTCAATAGCCACAATACTGCCCCGTTTATTATGCATGAGTTTTTCTCCATATTCTTGCAGTGCACCGTCTAAAGTGCTCCACAAAGATTGCCCTTGTACCGAAAGTTCGTCTTCTTCCCCATTTTTGTAACTTCCTATTACTCTGCTATGTACATCTACAAACACTATACGTTTGCCCTTAGTACCGCGCAATTCCTGCTCGTATGCTTTCTCTATGCCGCTAATTCCAATGTAATCACCCAGTTGATAATAATTGTTTTCTTCCAAAATTTTTTCATCTACCTCGCCCACATAGCCCAAAATGTGCGCTGCGATGGGTTTGGGGTAATGTCGCAACGTTCTGTTTTGCACGAAAAAACCGGGAAATTTATATAGTTTTTCTTGCAAATATCCGTAATCTGATTTCGACATTTGTTGCGCCACCAATGAAGGACTTTGCTTAGAATATTTTCGGGCTTTTTCAATGCGTTTCATCAATTCTTGTTGGCTGATATTCAAAATACGACACAAGTCTGCGGTATCAAACGCGCGCATTTCGCCCGGCACCACCATTAAGTCGTAAGCCGCATCGTTATACACTAATAAAGAGTCGTTTCTGTCGTAAATTAAACCACGGGCAGGGTGTTCGACAATACTACGTAGCGCATTTTTCTCCGCCCGTTCACCATATGAGGGATCCAAAACTTGTAAATGAAACAATCGCACTAAAAATACGAGTGTTACGATCAAAATGATAAAAACAATAATGCGGTAACGTATATCCATTTATTTGCTTCGTTTACTGAGCTTTAACGCCAACTGTCGAAGCGTTTCCTTCTGTTCGTTATTGAGCGAGGTTTCTTCAACATTTTTATAGGCATAGATCAGATATTCATCAATTCTTTTTTCTGTTTCTTCTTTGCAACGTAAAGCATCGAAAATTGTTTTTACGGCATTAAATTTTTCTTTTTTATCGTACTGCTCGGAGGAAAAATAGTGTTGAAGTTGTGTTTTTTGTACATTATTTGCTTTTTGCAACGCTAATAAATACGGATATGTTTTTTTATGGGCTTGGATATCGCCGCCAATCTCTTTTCCAAAGGTTTCGGTGTCGGCATAAACATCTAATAAATCATCTACCAATTGAAATGCCAATCCAAGATTAATTCCGAATTGATACAGTGCATTTTGATCCTTTTGTGAAGCGTTTGCTAAGATGGCGCCTGTTTTTAGACAACCGGCAAGCATCACGGCGGTTTTCAGGCGGATCATATTTATATATTCTTCTATGGTAACCTCCTCTTGCGTTTCAAAATCGAGGTCATATTGTTGTCCTTCACAAACTTCGATGGAGGTTTGAATGAAGAGGTTCGACATGCTGATGAGTGTTTCCGGTGTGCATGGCGTTTTGAGCAGTTGTTGCATTGCCATAGAAGCCAGCACATCACCGGAAAGGATGGCGATGTTGCTGTTCCATTTTTTATATACGGTTTCTTTACCGCGACGGATGGGGGCGTTGTCCATAATATCATCATGAATTAGTGTGAAATTATGCAACATTTCGTAGGCTGTGGCGGGGAAGAAGGCGTTTTCGGTGGTTGCGCCAAATAGTTCTGCGGCTAACAGTACTAATTGCGGGCGGATGCGCTTGCCTCCCTGCGACATGATGTAGTTTACGGGGGCGTAAAGGTTTTGAGGTTCGGTGGTTTGGGCTAAGTGGTTGAAGAAGTGGTCTAAGGAGGTTTCGGGGGTCATATTATTGATTTTTTTGGCACGCGGATGACGCGGATGATACGGATTTACGCAGATTTTAAAATTACATTCTTTCGGGGACTTCGATGCCCAGTAATTTCATTGATTTTTTGATTTTTTCTGCACAGTTTTCTGCAATTTGTAAACGTAAAGCACGTTTTTGTGCATTTTCTTCTTTGAATATTGGGATTTCCTGGTAGAAGCGGTTAAATTCTTTCGCCAATTCGAAGATGTAATTGGCGATGAGAGCAGGGCTTAATGTTTCGGCTGCATTTAGTAAAACAGATTTATATTCGTATAATAGTTTAATTAGTTCTTTTTCGGGGTTTTCAAGTATAAAATCTGTAGAAAAATCAGCGTTTTTGTACACTATTGCATTTTCTTCCGCCTTTCTAAGCAAAGATTTAATCCGGGCATGGGTGTATTGAATAAAAGGGGCAGTGTTTCCGTTAAAATCAATAGATTCTTCCGGATTAAAGAGCATGTTTTTTTTAGGATCTACTTTGAGGATAAAATACTTTAATGCACCCAACCCCAACATTTCATACAGTGTGGAGGCTTCTTTTTCGTTGAAATTGAATTTGCCCAATGCTTCTGAAGTGGCTTTGGCTTCTTGAAACATCTCTTCCATCAAATCATCGGCATCTACCACCGTACCTTCTCTAGATTTCATTTTTCCGAAAGGTAGTTCTACCATTCCGTAAGACAAATGTTCAATAGCTTTTCCGAAACTTTTATGTAGTTTTTTGTCTAAAATGAGCTTTAATACGTCGAAATGGTAATTTTGTTCGTTCCCTACTACATAAATCATTTTTTTAGGATGATATTCATCGTAACGCAACTGGGCGGTTCCTAAATCCTGAGTCATATATACAGAAGTGCCGTCGGAGCGGAGCAACAACTTTTCATCTAATCCGTTGTCAGATAAGTCCACCCACACAGAGCCATCTGGTTTTTGATAAAAAGCGCCTGATTTCAAACCTTCTTCTACGATTTGTTTTCCTAATAAGTAAGTGTTTGATTCGTAGTATATTTTATCGAAATGTATGCCGAGGCGTTTATAGGTTTCTTCAAATCCATCATAAACCCAGCCGTTCATTTGCGCCCAGATATTTTTGACAGATGCGTCATTTTCTTCCCATTTTCGCAACATTTCTTGCGCTTCGTGTAAGCAATGCGACTTTTTTTGTGCTTCTTCTTCCGAAAAACCTTGAGCAATTAATGCTGCTATTTCTTTTTTCAGCTCTTTGTCAAATATGACGTAGTACTTTCCTACTAAATGATCTCCTTTTACGCCGGTGCTTTCGGGTGTTTCGTTCTTTCCGAATTTTTGCCATGCCAGCATGGATTTGCAAATGTGGATGCCGCGGTCATTCACTAAATTTACGCGAATAACCAGGTTTCCGCACGCTTCGAGGATATTGGCTACGGCGTTGCCTAAGAGGTTGTTGCGGATGTGGCCCAAATGGAGGGGTTTGTTGGTGTTTGGGGAGGAGTATTCGATCATGTATAAACGTCCATTTCTTCCTTCTTCACCCCATACCTCATACTTCATACCGCATACCCCATACCAAATCGCATCCTGCAACGAAATATTCAAAAACCCTTTAATTACATTGAATTTTTTTACAAAATCCGGACATTTTTCTGTCAATTTCTCGCCAATTTCTGTGGCTAATTGATCCGGAGATTTTCGCACCTCTTTTACGTATGGAAATGCCACAAACGTATAATCCCCTTCAAACTCTTTTTTCGTTTTTTGAATGAGGTTAGAATCAATTTCTACTCCATAATCATAGAGTTCCAGTAAAATATTTTGAATATAAATGGCTAAGGCTTGCTGCAAAGTCATATCAGATCTATTTTTGTTGTAATGATTCAAAAGCCTCAATAAGTTCATCAATAGAAAGTTGTCGCGCTATAATGGTATGTTGTTTATCAATAACATAGATGGCAGGCGTCTCATCAAAGTTAAAAAACTCTACGGCATCATAATTAGGCTCGGCGATGGCATAGCTGGTATTGTGCCAATCTAAATGACGGTCGGTAATAAACGTAATCCACCTGTCGTAATCTTCTGTAACTGAGCAGGCAATCACATCAAAGTCGTAGAGATCGTGATATTGGCAATAGAAATCGTAAAATTTCGGAGTGTCCTCCAAACAATGATCGCAATCGGGATCCCAAAACCAAAGAACAGTGTAAGTTGCTATCATATCGGCAGTAGAAACTTTGTGATGATCATTAGCGTACGATTCAAAAACAGGAACGGCTTGCCCCACAAAAGTTCTTCTTTTTCTATCTGCAATTCTTTTAAAAACATCTATTTCAGCATCCGATATAAATTCGGATTGTGTCAATTGGGCTACATAATTATCTACAAGATAAACAAATACTGTGTCAAACTTAGGATCCAAATTCATATATAGATGGATTAACTTTTTGAGATAAAAATCTCGTACATCCAATTGCGCCGGCGTAGGATTTTCATCTAATATACGATGAAACAAGTCATTAATGCTTGAAATTACATTTTCTGCAGTTTGAGGGAAAAGTGATTCTACAAAAAACTCTTTCAAGTTAATGTTTAAAGGCGTGCGCATCAATCGAATGTCTTTAAAATCAATGTTATCAAAATAATGATTAATTATGAATTGGTAGTACTTTTGAGCGGCTGCCTCCCGTCCTGCGCTACCCCAAGAAAAACTTGGAATGTTCACCGGAATATATTGCGCAAGTACAAATTTCCCCAGCAATGATTCGGGGGCTGTTTCGAAATAGAAACGCAAATCGTTTCCTGCCAGCCGGTCGTTTTTAAATTGCTGAAAAACAACATTTTCCTCAGAGTTTATAAACACAAGTCTGTTTTCGGCAACTTCTATAGAAAATTTTCGGGTTTGGTCAATTAAAAATTCAGCAAAAATAGTTCCGGTTTTTGATTGAATGGTATAAAAACCGGAAGGCAACTCTTGTTTGCTGTTTTTAAAAACAAACTGATTTTTCACATTTTTTGTACTATCCACAATCCACGGTATATTACCGTAAATTCCCACCAAATAAAGATATGTATCATTCACATTTTGAGATTTAAAACGAATCTCATATCCTTTGGATGAAACTTGAGGGAAAGAAGCAAGCGGTAATAAAACAATGCTTAGTAAAAAAAGAAAGCGAGGGAAACATCGTATATTCTTCATTTTGTATTATTTTGCGGCAAATTAACAGTTTTTTTCGATGGTAGAACGTTATTTTTCCTATAAAAATTATCTGATACGTCAATTTGGAACGAGGATGCAGAAACTTACGATAGATGCGGGGTTTACTTGTCCTAATCGAGACGGGACAGTCGGGTGGAATGGATGTACTTATTGTGATAATGAGGCTTTTAACCCGTCTTATTGTACGCCTCAAAAATCGGTGCTGCAACAATTGGAAGAAGGGATAGAATTTCATAAAAACAGATACCGCAGAGCGGAAGGGTATTTGGCTTATTTTCAAGCATATTCCAATACATATTTGGGAAGGATGGATGGGTTGCGCGGTAGAGACGCAATGCATTGCGTCTCTACATTGGAACAATTGAAAGAGATTTATCAACCCGCCATAGAACACCCTTTGGTAAAAGGCATTGTTATCGGCACACGCCCCGATTGTTTAGAAGAATATAAATTAGATTTTTTTGCAGAATTGTCACAAAAAATGTTTGTTTCTATTGAAATTGGCATAGAATCAATTCATGATGAAACATTGCGCAGAATTAACAGAGGGCATGATTTTCAATGTGCTATAGATGCGTTGCAAAAAATAAGAGCTAAAAATATTCATGCCGGAGCCCATTTTATTTTCGGATTGCCGGAAGAAACGCCGGAACTATGGAAAGAAGATGTAAAAATTATCAACACATTACCATTAAACAGCATAAAATTTCACCAATTGCAGATTATTAGAGGTACTCAGATGGAAAAGGATTATTTGGCGGATTCAAAGCCTTTTTATCCTTTTACGATGGACACCTACATTGATTTTATTGTTGATTTTGTGGAAAGGTTGAATCCTGATTTTGCGATTGAGCGTTTTGCCGGCGAAGTTCCGCCTCGATTTTTAGCGGTGAATCATTGGGGAACAATTCGGTATGATGTAGTGTTGCAAAAAATTGTGAAGGAGTTTGAGAGGCGTGGAACGTGGCAGGGGAAGGGCTGCTAATCTCCCATCGGCATCTCGCCGGTATCAATATCCCTTATCTGCTCTCTACGTTGCTTGTAATTATTCAGTCTATACGTTACGGTCAAGTTCGCCTGAAAGGCACTGCGCCAACGGGTGCTGGTAGAGTAATAGCCGTTATCGGGTTTTGTATAATCGTGAGAGGTAATGATAGTTCTGGGGTTATAGATGACATCACGAATATTCAAACTCACCGACATTGCGTTGTTTTTCAGGAGCGATTTTTTGATGCCCAGGTTGAGCGAATATTGCGCATTGCGCCTGCCTTGCCCTACGCCGCCGCCATGCCAGCCCATACTTCCCGTAGTGATAGATTTGGAACGATACCGGAAATTCAATTGAAGATCCCAGCTTTTCGGCAAATTAAAAGTTTGGTTTACCCTGAATCCGAACGCCCAGTCGTTAGATAAGTTCGGGTCAATCAAATCATCACTGTTAATTTTCACATAGTAAAAATCGCCGCTGAAATTAACGCGCCAGAAATTAAAAAATCGTTGACTGTAAACAAGTTCCAATCCCATATTTTGGCTACTGTTCAAGTTTTGCGTAGAGGTTAAAGTGTAAGTGAAAGTATCGGATCCAAAGAAATTGTCTTCAATGGGCATTATAAAAACTTCATCATCAATCAATGTATAATAAATGTAACCATCTTTGATGTAAGCCTGGCGCATTTCGGTGTAGCGCGTAATGAGATCGGTGCGATGGCGGTAAAAGAGAGTGGCGCTTAAGAATGATTTATTGATAGTTGCAGAATAACCCAACTCTAAATTGTTGGCAAACTCAGGGCCCAAATCAGGATTTCCCATACGCAGGTTTTGTTTGTCGGAAATATCCACAAACGGATTCAAATTCCAAAAACTCGGGCGTGTAACCCGCCGCGAAAAACTTAACTGCAAAGAATGCGCATTGGTAATATCATATCGAATATGCACGGTAGGGTAGAGGATGTTTTTGAGTTTCAAATAGTTTCTGCGATATTCTTTAATTTCTCCATCCGCCGGAAACAGCTGCGAATAAGTATTTGCAAACTCTCCGCGCAACCCCAACTGCACTTTCAATACCTTCCAAAACGAATTAGAATAGATAAAGTAGGCAGAATTAATCAACTCCTGAAATTGGAAATTGTTCCGTTGCCGCTCATTTTCTTGATGTTCATGGTATGAATTTCCGTAAAACAAACGATAATCCTGCCAAATAGAGCGGTACGAGATTTTATATCCGGTTTCAATGCGCCCGCCGTTTCCTACGGGGGTTATAAAATCAACCTGCCCGGTAGCCGTCCGGTTGCGCATGTCGGTATTGGTTCTTTGAAAATAATCGGGCAACGAATCCGGCAACATAAAATGCTGTAAATATTGACTTCTTTGATTCCCAAACAGTTCGGTGTAATAAAGGTCGGAGGTCAATTCCATACCTTGTTTATTAAATGTTTTTTTATAGCTGGCATTTCCTGAGAAGTTATTGCCGTAGCGGCCTCCCGCGCCACGTTGGTCATATTTATTAAATGGCAGTATTTCACTCGACATCCAACGTGAATTGATTACTGCTAAATTATTGGTATCCCTGCTGTCGTTTCGGTTGTACCCAAATGAAAAAGACAAGGTGTTTTGCTTGTTAATGAAGTAATCCAATCCGGCGCGCACATTATTTCCAAACCATTGTGAGTGATACTCATTACTTTGGCTCAGGTAGGTTGAGTCGGCAGGCGTTTCCGGATCCCTTTGAAACCACGAAGTACGTTCCAAATCGCCGGCGCCGCGCCATTGCCCGCTTCGGAAGTTATAATTCAGGAACATCGTAACTTTATGGTATGAGTAATTCAAATTCATAGATAAATTTCCGCCATCCATATAAAATTTGTTTTTGAAGACCGACGTGCCCATGCCTCCGGAAAAGAATGCATTAAATCCGGATTGTTTTCTCTTTTTAAGAATGACGTTGATGACGCCGCCCATGCCATCAGGGTCTAACCGCGCCGATGGGTTGGTAATCACTTCTATGCTTTCAATATCCGATGCCGGAATCTGTTCTAACGTCAGGTTGGTAGGTCTTCCGTCCACCAAAATGGTAACATTTCCGGTGCCCCGCAGCGACACATTGCCTTCAATATCCACATCCACCGATGGAATTTCGGCTAACGCTTGCACGGCGGTAGCGCCCTCAGTTACAATGCTGTTCTCTAAATTATATACTTTCTTGTCCAAATTTTGCTGAAGCATCTCTTTTTGTGTGGTAACCTCTAAACCTTTAAGCTGTTGCGGACGTTGTGTAACCGCAAACTGGCGCATCATATAACGCGGATTGGCTGATGTAAGCGTAAACTCCGGCGTGTAATGCTTGCTGTATCCCATGGCATTCACTTGAATAATATAGCTTCCCCATGGAATATCTTTAATGATAATTCTACCGGCTTCATCAGTAATTCCGCCGGTTACAGTGGTAGAATCTTTGGGATTGAGTACAAAAACGGTAGCGTATGATACCGGCTGTTTGCTCTCATCCACAATCATGCCGACTACGGCGCCTAAGGAGCCGAGATCGGGCATTTGTCCGCCTTGACCGCCTTGCCCGCCGCCCGGGCGCATGCCGCCGGGTTGCTGGGCGTGGATAGGGGAGAACGGAGAAAGGAGAAAGGAGAAAAGGAAAATGTAAAGAAGGTGGGTTTTAGAGGTCATAATTTATAAAAATAAAGAAAACGCTGCTTTTGACTAATTAGTGTGTCGTGAAGTTTAACCGAAATACTTACTCTTAAATATTTCTTTTACCTCTTTCATATCCACCGGCTTTCCGAGTTCTTTTTGCATGGAAGTAACCCCTTTATCTATAAAACCGCAAGGGTTAATGTAGTTAAAATAAGTTAAATCGGTATTTACATTCAATGCAAAACCGTGCATGGTAACAAAACGCGAGGCACGTACTCCGATGGCGCATATTTTCCTTGCGTTTGGGGTGTTGCTATCGAGCCACACGCCGGCAGCGCCTGCCAAACGAGCGCTCGAAATACCGTAATGTTCAAGCGTTTGTATAATTGCCTCTTCTATTTTATAAACATAATTTTTTAACGAACTGCCGTGATTGTCTAAATCCAAAACGGGGTATCCCACCAATTGCCCGGGACCGTGATATGTGATATCTCCTCCTCTGTCAATCTTATAAAAAGTGGCATCAATTTTTCTTAAAAAATCTTCGTTAACAAGCAGATTATTTACCTGTCCGTTTCTCCCTAACGTGTAAACGTGCGGATGTTCGCACAAAAAAACAGTCTCCAAATCGTGCGTATCTTGCGCCTCTTTTTTTGTTTGGATGATTTTTTGGAATAATGCTTCTTGATTATCCCAAGCTGTTTTATAATCAATTATTTGCCAATCAACAAATTTCATATTTCATGAATATGTTTATAATTTAGTGCGCGAAGGTGTATTTTTTTTCAAACCTTTTTCTAATTTCGCGCCATAAATCAATTAAAATTATCACTACTGACCGACAAAAATATTAAAAAATTTGAGTATTAAAAAGGGCGATCAAATAATCGCCCTAAAGTTGTAATTTTGTTGTTCCTAAAGCAACAAATACAATGGGCGAAGAAAGCAA